>Ga0310786_10007333_pt1 | contig 14405 bp, 4 predicted proteins | sample AusTroGonzalo_MG_FD_203881 | JGI IMG/M metagenome (GOLD analysis project Ga0310786, IMG submission 203881) | Bovine rumen microbial communities from tropical cattle in Woodstock, Queensland, Australia - Gonzalo_03 (v2) (version 2) | ecosystem: Host-associated > Mammals > Digestive system >... | reverse complement strand
GGTGAAGCGGAACAACAGTTCACCGCTCATCGACTGGAACTTACCATTCAATTCGATGGCATGCGCTTCAATGAAGCCGCACAACATCAGAAACATAAACAAAAACTTTCTCATATTCTTTATTATTTTCGTGCAAATATACAACCTTTTTACGAAACGACAAAGAAAATAGCAAGATTTTTGCGAGTATCTCTTTTTTTACCTACAGTCGAAGAGAATCTTCGAGTCTTGTATTTCTGCTATTTGCAAAAGGGCTTCAAACCGTAAAAGTATCTATATACTTAAAAATTTTGGGCTTAAATGCATTGTATTTAAATAATTATTCGTACATTTGCAACATGAATGATTAAAAACAAATAATAAAAGAGCAAAAACTAAAATTCAATTAATATGAAGCGACTAACCAGTACATTACTTATCCTACTGCTTACCATAACGGTAGCGGCACAGGACTTTAAGCTATACTACGCAAAAAACGTGACGGACGTGACGCAGTTCCGCGACATCAACATCCTTGATGCCGAGCTGAACTGGCGCGAAGTGAACAACGGCGACATCGACGGTAACCAGACCGACGTGGAGCAACTGAAACAAATGCTGGCCGAAACCCGTATGAAGGGGCTGGAGGACCAGCGCATGTTCTGGCACATGCGTGACCGCATGCTGCTCTGCTTCCGCATCAACGACGGTAAGGGCGATACCGGCAGCTACCAGGCTGAAGTTATCTTTGCCTCAGCGGAGGACGATCAGGATACGTCCGACGGTGAGGAGGAGAGAATCTTAAAGAAGACGCTGGCCACCAGCAGCTATTTCTTCATCAACATACCGCGACAGTGCGAAACGGTAGAGGTGAACGTATGGAAGACCACCGAGCCCGACAAGCGCATCAAGTTCCGCTACTGGGTCTACGACTGGAACGATGCGAACCTCTACATCTTCCAACTCGACCAGAAACGGCAGTCGACGGGTGACACATACAAGATGGAGTACGTCATCAGCCATGACGATGCCGACGGCAACTCCATAGCCGAAAGCCACATCCTGGAGCTAAAGGAGACCTACTTCCAGAGTTTCTATGTGCCCAATGATCATACGCTGACCAACGTCTACTTCCTCACAGGCAACAAGCAGGAGGGTGACGTGAAACTGCAGGTGGACCTGACCGACCTGCACACAGGCATCGACACCGATTACAATATGGACATCCCGACGCTCACCCCGAAGTTTAAGCTCGACAAACACGAGAATCGCGAGTTTGTGAACTTCAACTGGCTGGGAACGGGCCTGTTCGAGAAGTACGACACGCTGTTCATCGACCTGCGCGACAATCTGGGCAAGAAGATTACCAAGGCCCAAATGAACGTACACCGCGTAGATGACAACGGCACGCCGATAGCCGATAACGACGTACGCTATTTAGGTTACGATAAGGGCTGCGACCGCCACAGGGTGCTTACCCACGGGCACCCTGCCTATGTCGAGATCATTGCCAGCGGCTGTCTGCCAACGCTCTACCGCTACAAGGGTGCTGCCGACAAGGACAACAAGATTGTGAGACATGACCTCTGCTCGGCCAAGATTACACTGAAGAAGGGGAAGGTCAGCAGCAGTGGCTTTGCCGTCTGCGACCAGAACCTGCGTTGGCTCAACGACGACCTCATTCCCATCACCCGCAACAACATCGAATATGCCGTTGTATCCATAGCAGAGGGTAGCCTGTCCGGTCGCCCGAAGTCGGAAGTGTTCTGCTATTATGAGGACGGAGGCATCAAGTTCCCGAAGTTGCTTAACAACAGTCCCATCGAGAAACTGGTTCAGTTGGAGCTCGTCTTCTCGACCAATAAGGGTAGCAGCAATCCCAGCTGCCGTCTGACATGCAAGGAGCGCGAGACCGGCACCGCCCGCGAAGCCAGTGTCATGGAGACGCTGACCGTATCGTCCAATGAGTTCACCCACTTCACACGCGACTACTATTTTACCCGCTTCAATCTGGTAGGCATTGCCGGAGAAAACAAGCAGTACCAGATGACGCTCTCAACGCCTGACGCATCGTACGACGAGTTCCCCATCCTGGTGAACGGGGTGATAGACCCCGAAGCCATCGCCAAAGAAGGAGAGAATCAGTCTAAAGAGAATACCAACACCGGCGATAACGACGAAGAAGTATATAAGCATTTTGGTGAGTCGAAAACGGGATTCGGCTTGAGCCCCAAGCTGAAGTTCAACACGCCCAACGACCTCATCACGGTTGACGTCGGTTTCAATGTGAACTTCTTAAAACAGATGATCAACCTCTACACGATTGTCAACATTAACAAGCAGAACAAGAAAGGCCAGGAAGGTCCCAAACTGAAAAGTGCCCGCACCAACGTCAAGAACCTGCAAACCTGGAATGCCTTAGATTACAGCAAAGACAATGGCAAAGTCAACAGGGTCGAGGGCATCACGGCGACGGAGAAGTTCGACGACTGGATCACCAACGAGGCCAACGACATCTTCAACGTCGCCGCTAATCACGTAGGCTATTTTTTAGGTGGCCGTGCCAAGTTGTCGTTCAACATGCCTTTATGGCAACCCAAGAAGCTTCAACTGGGCGAATTCTCAGGTTTTGTTGAAGGTGGTGTCGGATGGGGTCAGGACATATCGCTCGCTGACAGTACAGACTCCCATGCCAATAAGGCCAAGAAACTGCTTTCGAAATACTTCAAGATTAACGCCGGCTTTGTAGCCGATGCCAGCATTTTCGGCGAGTTTGGCGTGAAGACTTTCGACCCGAAACTGGAATATATGCTTAAGAACTACTGTTTCTACGCCACCTTGGGTGTCAAGTTGCGCTTCGGGGCATGGTTCGATCTCCGCATAGGTAAGATTCCCTTCGTCAATCTTCAGGCCGGCATACGCGGCGGCGCCAAGGCACAGTTTCGCGGTGGCTTTGTCGTTCCCTTCGATAACGACCTCGAAAAGTCCATCTACCCTGGCATAGAATTCAGACTGCTGGCTCTGATACAAGCCTACGCACAAATCAAAACTTGCATCTGGAGCTGGCAGGGTGACTATACGTTCCGCTGGGGCAAGCGATGGTTGGAACCCGACAACGACTACAACCCCTATCACGACAAGTTCCCCAACTGGCTGAAAGACGAGAAAGGCCCTCAGCTGATCGGAGAGAGCTATCGTTCTCTGCGTGCTCCGGCATCCGGCGCCCTGGGCAGCGTACTGATGAACAACCTCGCCTTCGACGCCAACCCCAACTACTTAGGCAGCGACAACGTAGTGGTGAACGACCTGGCCAACCCCAAAGACTATAACGACGACAAGGTAACATTGCTGAACGTGAAGACACAGGAGCATACCACCATCTCCATGCCTGGCACCACAGCTTCACAGTATGCCCACTCAAAGCGCGGCGACAGGGAAATCGTGGTCTATCAGCAGACGGCGAAAGTGGTCGACAACAGTCAGATTACCAACGAAAACATGGTGCAACAAGACATTGACATGCAGCAACACACCCAAATCAGGGCCGCCATGCGACAGACCAACGGCAGCTGGAAACAGATGGACATCACGTCAGATGACGGATACGTCGACCAGAAGCCCATGGTTACCATACAAGAGGACGGCAAGGCGGCATGCATCTATGAGCATGGAACTTTAGTGCGACACAAGGACGTCACTGGCGAAGAACCTGACTCGATGACCAACTACCATTTGGAGGGCGAACTCATGCTGCGCACCTATGCCGACGGCACGTGGAGCGAGCCTACGCCGCTCGTCTCCGTCAGCAACAAGTTGGCTACTCAGGGCTATGACCTCTTTATACGTAACGACACGGTGCTGGTGGGTGTGAACGTGATAACCGAAAAAGAAAGCCGCCTGTTCTATATCTCCAAGGCACCCGGCTCATCCTCACCGGAATACCGACTGGAGGAGATGCATCCCATCGACTTCTGTATGAACCGCGTGGGCAAGAATGCTGTCATTGCTATGGCTTACGAGCGACCCGACTCGCTGTACGACGTCTATGTAAAGACGCTCAACATGCGTGGCGAAGGTGACGGCCGCACTGGTGCCACACTGAACATCAGCGCACCATCACCCATGAAGCTGAAGATTGTCAGCGACCGGGGCGCCGAGGACACCAACGACTTCGCCGTGCTCTGGACAGAGGTGAGCAACGTGGTGCGCGACGCTGAGGAGGGCAACACCGTGCTGGACAGCATGCGCGTAGTGCTCAACGCCACCCGTGTCCACCTGGAGAAAGCACCCCAGGTGACCTATCCGCTAACAGTTGGTGCCGAGACGGAAGGTCTGGTGTTGACCGACTTCGACGGCTACCTGGACGATGCCCGCATTAGCGTGGTCTATACGCTGGGCTCACTGGACAATGCCGCAGCCATGGTGATGAAGAATGAAAAGATGTTTACCAACAGTTTCGAGAGCGATGTCACCTATTCGCGTGAGGCACTGTTAGGCAGCAGTACCCTGCCCGTCAATGTCTATATCTTCAACTCCGGCACGTCGGCCATCAAGTCGGCATCAGTCAATATCAACGGACAGGACATCCCCATTCCCAACTCGTTCATACTGCCTATGACAAAGAGCAAGTTCGTGGTGCAGTACCCCATCCCTGCCAACTTCGACGGCTTCATGAAGAGCGAGGTGTCGGTGGAGTATGCCAACGTGTTACAGACCAACGTGCATGCCACATCGCGTCGCAGCATGCTGCGACAGGCCAAGGTACTACCCTCGCAGCACGTATCTATCAGCGACATCGACTGTAACGTCATCAGCCGCACCTGTGAAGACGGTGTCAATACATTCATCGTAGAACTGACCGACCGTTCGTCACGCGGCCTGACGCCGGGGACGGCCGTGATGTTGGGCGTCTACCCGCATCCTGCTGTTAATGCAGCGCTCACTGGTGACGCTCAGACAATGGTCACCGCCAAGGACTTCCACCTGGAGGGTGGCATTCGCAGGGCATACGCCGAAATCACCGTCAGCGGCATCACGCAGCCGATAGAAGGCTACATCGTGCCGAAGGTCGTCGATGTCACAATCGACGACGAGACGTCAGAGGCTTCAAGCGTATCCAATGTACGCAGTTCGCGCAACACCCCCTATGTGATGCTCTACCCGTCGTCAGAGCCCACCGCCATCGACGCTCCTGAAGTCTACGACGACGCCACTCACCGTGTCAAAGTGGTGTCCGAGGAAGGCGGTGTGCGCCTCAGCGGTCTGCAGGCCGGCGAGGAGATTCGCGTGTTCAACGCCAATGGCATTTGTGTAGCCCTTCGCAAGGCTGAAGGCTCTACCCTCTTTATCCCGATCTCCAAGAACGGCATCTACGTGCTCAGTGCTAACAGTGAGGTGTTTAAGTTCCAAAAGTAAAAAAGATGCGTATGAAACTGAATATATTAAATAAGATAAAAGAAACGGTAAAACATCAGTTGCCCTTAATCATTTCTGCCTGTCTGCTCATGGGCGTAGGCACACCATGTAAGGCTGCCGACCCGGATGCACCAGCCGAGTATAATGGTGTCCCGACGTGGTACGAGTATCGCGACAAGTCGTTCGACATCAAGGGCAAGGGAACATTCCTCAATCCCATCGTCATCAATACCCCTGAGCAGCTGGCACAGGTGGCATGGCTCTGCAACGTCGGCGATGAGAGTTTCCAGGGGAAGGTCTTGGTTCTGGGCAGCGACATCGACCTGAACAGGACCGCGAACGAACAGCGTGTGCAGTGGATTCCCATAGGTAGCAGCGATTCACACATGTTCCAGGGCATCTTCCTCGGACTCGACGTGCCGGCCATCAACAGCGACGGGTGGAGCCAGGAGAAGCGCCATCAGATATCGGGTATGTATATCGACATCACGACTGATGCTAATCATATTGTCGACTTCGGACTGTTTGGCTGTCTGGACAGCTATGTGGGGTTCTTAGACATCGTTGATGCACAAATCAGCATTGACAAGACCAATGCCCATGTAGGCTTGGTGTGCGGAAGATTTTACAATCTACAGTCAAGTATCAACTACGATGGTTCTCAGACGCTGAAGATAGGTCATGGCATTGAAGGGGTGTCGGTACAGGGCAGCATCAACGTCAAATGTAAGAATACAGATCACTTCTACAACTCAATAGGCGGTATTGCCGCCTCTATCTATGGCTGTAGTATGCTCCATTGCACAGCTGACGTGACCATCCGTTGCACCGACGTGAACATGATTGGCGGCTGCTGTTCGTCGGCGGCAAATGGCGGGCCTATGAACAATATCCGCTCGCACATTCTCGACTGTACGGCCAAAGTTGACATTTGGACTACCAGCAACAACATTGACGATACGGCAACGGCAGGTATCGTCGGGCATATATCGGACGGGGCAATAGTAGAAGCCTGCACCACAACGGGTATTTTAAAGGTCACCAAGGCGATGGGCTCTCTCGACGTGTATTTGGGAGGTATAGCCGCAAAAATGTGGGATGGCAAGATCAGAGGCTGTGCTAACATGGCCGGACTGATAGGCGAATGTACGCTGGGCGGCATCGTCGGCATCATGTGGGATTCTCCCAACCAAGTGGACTGCTGCATCAACAACGGCTACATAGACTGCGGGGGGCGTAACACGGCCTACGTCATAGCCGGCGGCATCTGCGGCGAGACAGACTTCTCCGACAAGGAGGAGCATATCACCCGCTGTCTCTTTCTCGGCACGGCAATGAACAACTCTTACAATCAGCAGAACCCGTTCAGTGCCATCGTGGGCAAGGGGGGTGACGCCGTGACAAGCAATGTCACCTTCTGCTACTACGACAAGAACATGTTTCTTGGCAACACCATCGGCAAAGACAACTCCAGTGCCTTAAAACCCCTCACCACCGCTCAGCTGACTGACGGCACCACGACGTCGGTATCCTACCTCAACATCGACGAGAGTGCCGACTACGGCTTCCGGCTGCAGAGGGGACGCTACCCCGTCATTTATGACAAGAACAAGCCGGAGCTTTTCGTCAAGGAACTCAGCGCCAACAAGGCCAACGGACTGAACGACCTGGCCCGACAGCTCTTTACCACTGAAGGACGCAACGAGGCCAACACGGTGACGCTGCCAAGTCTGACACTGGCCTCCATGCCTATCACCGTGAATGGCGGCGACTGCTGCTACGAGTTCGTTTCGCACCTCACGGCACCGGTGCAGAGTGAGGTGTGGACAGAAGAGACCAACGCAGGGCGGTCGGTGTCGCTGACGGCCTCCACAACCATTCCCGCTTCAGAATATATCAGGGTGAAGGAGAACAGCGTCTTCGCCTACAAGAACGGTAACTGCAAGCTGACCATGAACGGCAAGGTGAAGACGAAGACAGACGTGGCCACACGCCCGAAGGTCATGGACTGTCAGCGGCAGATAGTGCTGAACGTCGCCATCGACAACGGATGGACACCAGGTCAAGAGGCGACGGCTTTTGCCGGTGGCAGCGGCTCGTTTGAGGACCCGTACTTGGTGAAGGGACCCTTCCAGCTGCTATTGGCCATCAAGAATAACAAGGAGGGCGAATTCTACCGGCAGGTGGGCGACATCACCTTCAGCGAGACCGTACTGAACGCTACTAACCTCAGCTACAACATTGAACCGGGCAGTCTGAGACCAGACTATGCCGACTGCACTTGGAAGGCTCACTACGACGGCGACGGATACTTCGTGCGTGGTTTTGGCATAGGCGCTCCAGAGGACAGCAAGAAGGCGGCCACCTACGGGCTGTTCAGCATCATTGCCGCCTCGGGAACAGTGGAGAACTTGGGCATGCGCGACTCATACACGGCCATTGACCGAACCAAGCACGACAACCTGTACGGATTTTTGGCAGGGCGCGTAGAAGGCACCATCCGCAACTGCATCGTACAGGGGGCCAACACGTCGGGAAAGCGCTGCGGCGGCATCTGCGGCGTGGTGGCTCAGGGCGGGCTGGTGGAAGACTGCGTGTCGGCAGTATTCCAATACCATCATCTGCTCGACAAGTTCACACCCTTTGTGGCCTACGACAAGACAGCCAACAAGGGTACCGTCCGCAACTGTCTCTACGTCACGCCGGTACCCTACTCCAGCAACAAGGTGGCCACCACGGACATTGCCGTCGTCAAGGACTGCCACTGGCTGAAAGGCTACGAGATAGCCAACAACGGTCAGACGCTCGAAGAAATTGGGGCCGCACTGTCGCAGCGCAGCGCATGGACATGGACACAAGGCTACTTCCCCATGCTGAAGATATTTGCCGAGACGGAGGCGGGCAAGCTCATGGCCATCCCCCTGCGGTCTGACAAAGACTACACCTACGACAACAGCCAGGGACAGGCCAACAACTACCTCTTAGGCATGACCACACAGCTGCAGTTCGAACCTGGTAATGCCAAGTGGAGTACAGTCAACAACTTTGACGGAACAAAATATCTGGAGGCCGACGGCGATATGGGAATTATTGCACCCATAGCCACCATGAAACCGTTGGGCAAGATGAAGTCGTACATCGATGTCCTTGGACCGTTGGAGTTTATTTACTCAAGAATGGGCAATGTATACAACTTCATTCCAGTACATACCGCACAGGCCAACGTGAAACCGGGCATCACCATAGCTGACGCCAATGCCAGACGAGCCTGCCTCGACGCCTTCGACGCCAACAAGGACGGCAACCTGTCGCTGAGCGAACTGAAGGCCGTCACCACCGAACAGACACAGACGGCTTTCCAGACCGCTACTGCCCGTAAGATGGTGAGCTTCCCGGAGTTCCGCTATTTCAAGAGCGTGAAACGGCTCTCGCTGCAACTCAGGAACCTCAACATGCTGAAGGACATCCGACTGCCCTACGCCTTGGAAACCTTAGGCAAAGAGGCCTTCAACGGCTGCTCAAGTCTGAAAGAGGTAACCATCCCCGCCAAGGTGAAAACCATAGAGCCCGGGGCATTCTATGGGTCGCAGGTGGAGAATATCTATGCCGACCCCTTCAGCGAGACTTTCACCGCACGCGGCGGTCTGCTCTTCACAAAAGACGACCAGCTGGTAGCCTGTCCCAACGGCAGACAAGGCGAGGAACTGACCATCAGCGGCGACCTGAGGAGCATTGCCGAAGGTGCCGTCTATAAAATTCCCGGCATGAAGCGCCTGTTCATAGAGAGCAGCGACTACTCCACGGTGGCAGAACTGGCTCCAGGCGGCATAGTCTGTGAGGACGGAAGCCTGCCCGATGTCTACATCAACGATGCCACATGGGACCAGACGCTCTTCGAGGAATACCTCTACGACTACTCGTGGGAGGACTTTGTGAATGCTGGCAAGCTGCACCGCTACTTCCCGCTGACGGTGCCCCCCGACTTCGTGGTGAACGTGGAGGGACAGAAGCGCTATCTTGCCAGCATGTTCATCGGCTTCGACACACAGTTGCCCGACGGTGCAACGGCATGTGTCGTAGACGATGCCGACATGACCACACGCCAGGCTCACATGCTGGGCAAAGGCAGTCTGGTGCCTGCACGCTCGCCAGTGCTCATCACGGCGATGAAGCCTGGTGTCTATCACCTCACACCCTACGAAGAGGAGCTGGAGATGTGGCCGACGTACGAGAACCGACTGCAAGGCACTGGACGCGACGGCATGAGCATCGGACAGCAATACTCCGCACAAGGCAGCATCTGTACGCTGAACAAGCCTGACGGTAAACAGGAGGCGGGGTTCCACTTCGACCAAAACAAGACGGTGCCGGCATTCAGCACCTATCTGACATTTAACACCATAGGACTGACGCCGGAACAGGCCCGCGACACACACTACGACATCGTGTTCGAGGCTTCGGACGACAAGAACATAACCGATGGCGACTACGTCTATGACGTACACAGCGTATCGGCCGTCAGCCTGTACGCTGCCAAGATTGCCAGCTATCATGGTAAGGGCGGTAAGATTACGATACCCAAAAGCATGAAATTCACAACGTTCGACGAACGGCAGGTGGAAGTGCCTGTAGTGGAAATGGGACCGGCGGCATTTGCCGGCAGCAAGGGCGACATCAGAAGCCTGAACTTCCTGGAAAACGACGGAATGAAGAACCTGACCGTCAACCGCAGCAGTAGTACCAACCCCTTCTACGGAATAAACCGCACTGCGATGATTTATCTGCCCGACAATCATGGCCACATGGCGGCTAACGGTGAGGTCAACGTCGTCATAGGCACCCACTGCAACAACCTGCTGGTCATTGAGGGCTTGGACTTCGAGCCGCCTCACGACTTCACAGCCGACAAGGCATCGTACAACCGCACCTTCAAGGCCACTGAGAACGGACAGGGCGGGTGGACCAGCATGGCCTACCCCGTGTGTATTCCTTTCTTTGCCGAGCTGGCGACAGGCCTTGACGACCCACGCTACAAGAAGTTTGCCGTCTACCGGCTCAGCCATGTCGACAGGGACAAGAAGGAAGTAGTGTTCTGCAACGACTTCCCCGTCATGTCGCCTGGTGTGCCATACATAGTGGTGGTAAAGGAGGGTGATCTGAACATTGCCTCGGACAAGGAGCAGCTGGTAAACTATCGTGAAGGACCCATCGATGTAACGGCAGAGCCTCTGGATAGTGAAATCAACGTGTTCGATGCCGGTGGCGACATCATCGACAAGGTGCAGTGGTGCGGCACGTTCAAGGAGCTGAGCAACGACGAGAGTGCCAGCCGAGGCATCTACGTCATGCAGAGCGACGGCACCTTCCGACGTGTCAGCAACCGGGGTGCCCAATACCAGAGCGTCACCACCAAGCCTTTCCGCTCGTTTATCGAAACGCTCGGCATACTGCCCCGCAATGCCTATAACATCAAGTACCAGTATCAGGAACAGGGCGACGAGCAACGTCCGGTCACCGACTTCCCGACGAACAACTACAACGGCGAGGACGATATGCCTCCCTACGACGACGAGACTGGTGTGGAACCGGTGCTGCGACTCGTCGACGCCGACGGTACCAGCCAGTACTACGACCTGCAGGGACGCCGCATAGCTGACGGCCAAAGACCCTCAGCCAAAGGCATCTATATCACCAATGGCCGTAAGGTGATTAAGAAATGATGAAAGTCAAAAGGAATGATGATTACAATATGAAAAAGCATTTTCTATTACTCTTTGCCGCTCTCTTTGTGGCAGTGGGAACAGCAAAGGCTGATGCTACGCCCAGCGGATTATGGAGTGGCAACACCGATGCCAGCTGGGGCAGCAACTATGCCGAGAGCAATGAGTTCTACATCAGCACAGCAGCGCAGTTTGCCCGTTTCGCCTATTTGGTGAATACCAACAAGTTGTTTGCTGGCAAAACCATCAGGCTGATTTCCGATATCGACCTGAGTGCCCATTATTGGGTGCCTATAGGAGTTAGAGAGTTGCGCGCGTTCGCTGGCACCTTCGACGGAGAGGGGCACACCATCAGTGGTGTCTATTTCGATTCAGGCTCTTTCCCCTCCTCAGGCAACGTATTCTGCGGCATCTTCGGCGTGAACGCTGCAGGGGGTACAGTCAGAAATATCAACGTGGCCAACAGCACGTTCGAAGCCGTCTATAACGTTGGCGGTGTGGTGGCCTACAACCTGGGAACGGTGGAGAACTGCTATGTGGGAAGTGACGTTATCATCCGTTCGACAGCAGCAGCCGAAAGCAATCAAGCCATCAGGTTCGCTGGTATCGTAGCCAGCAACCTCGGAACGGTCAGGGGATGTGTCAGCCACGCCAATCTTTCTGACCACGTAGACAAGAACAGATGGTATGTCGGTGGTATCGTAGGCCATAATTTCGGTAGGGTTGAAAAATGTGTTTACCTGGGAGATGTTAATACTTTTGGTTACCAAGAGAATGATCATGGACTAGACAAATTCAGCCGTATTGGTCCTATTGTGGGTTATTCCGTCGAGGGTAGAGCTTCTTACGGCGACAACTACTATACGCAGCCAGCAGATATATTTGCCACCCTCGATAACGGGAAGTCTGGTGCCAGCCTGGCCTATACCATTTCCACCAGTACCTCAGGCATCTCACTCAGTTTTGATACGCCCGAACGTGGCGTCGTACTCAATGGAAAGTGCTATGCACCAAGCGGACAATCGGTACAGTTTAGAGTTATTCCTGACAACTTCTTCAAGGGTGTGACCAGTGTGACAGCCAATGGCACCGCGCTGACGGATGAAAATAACGGCTACGATGTCCAGACCGGTAAATACACCGTGACTGTCGCCAGTGCTGACATCACCATTGCCGTAACATTGACAGCAGGAACAAGCACTACAGGCAGCGGCACCAGCACAGATCCATACATCATCAACTCGACGGAACACTGGAACGATTTGGCTACGGCAATAAGTGAAGGGAATACCAATATCAACAAGGACGGCGTATCCTACTTCAGGCTCGACGCCGACATCACCGTCAAAACCATGATCGGCACGGCGGAACATCCCTTCGAGAGTACGTTTGACGGCAACGGCCATAAGCTGACGTTCAACCGAGAAACGAGTGCTGACTACTGCGCCCCGTTCAGTTATACGAAGGGGGCGGATATAGAGAACCTCATCGTAGACGGTACCATCCAGAGTTCCGGGCATTATGCCGGTGGCATCATAGGACATGCTGAAGGAACGTTCTTCATCCGGAACTGCGTCGTCAAAACAAATATCGAGAGTACGGGCAGCGATCAAGCAGTTCAAGCGGTTTACGACGGTGGTTTTATCGGGCATGTCTATGGTGAGTCTTCAGTCAATATCATAGGTTGCGTATTTGAGGGTTCCATCACCAGTTCGAACAATACTTATTTTGGCGGCTTCGTCGGGAAAGCTGAGGGAGCTTCTGAAGATGCTGATGCAAATCTCACCATTAGTAACAGCCTCTTCGACCCACGCGGAGTAAGCGTAACAAACACCACTGGAAGCTACACGTTCGTGATAGCTGGCAGCAATTCATCGGTATCTATTGGAGCCGAAGCCTATGTCTTCTATACGAAACAGCTGGGTGACGTGAATAGTAATAGCAGTCTTGTCAAAGCCAGCGCTTACATGCCAACAGGGACTCCGACCACAAGCTACGGGATGGTAGACATATACACGGGAGGACTGCTATACAATGGTGTGTTCTATTCGACAGATCATGAAGGGTTCTACGATGACATGGACAACATGCCCCTCGTCGAATATTACCTGAACAGGGGGACCGTCAACGCGAAGTTCAATGGGCGCAAGCTCTATAAGGACGGTGCCTGGAACACGCTCAGCCTGCCGTTCGACATGACGGCCGAACAACTATCAGCTTCTCCGCTTAATGGGGCCACTATCTGTGAGATGGATGTTACCGGCTGGTACAACGACTCGAACGAAAGAAGTGAAAACTATAGTGACGGCAATTTCTGCTACCAGACAGCCCTTGAGAAAGATCCTTATGACGAGAAATATATCCTCTACCTCTACTTCCAGGACGCCACCGCCATCGATGCCGGCAAACCCTATCTCGTGAAGTGGAGCAAGCCCAACGGCTACGATGACAATCCGAACAACTTCGACATCAGCGATTCTGTCTTTGTGAACGTCACCATTAAGGCCAGTCTTAGCCCAATAGAGAGCTATGACGGAAGCGTGCTGTTCGTGCCAACCTTCTCACCTACCGTGCTCGAAAAGGGAAATTGGCAGAACCTCTACGTCGGAGCCAATAACATGCTCAAATACCCGTCCTCGACTAAGGACGTCACGCTCAATTCGTTCCGTGGCTACTTCCAGCTCATGGCTGGCGACGAGCCTGCCTCCAATCCGCTAGCACGGAGCATTAACATCGTATCGAACATCGACGACAACAACGAAACGACGGGAATTGTTGACAATAAACATGAAACAATAACCAATAACCATTCTCTCTTTGAGAGTGTGACGAAGCATTGGTACACCCTCGATGGCCGCAAGCTTGACGGCAAGCCAACGAAAAAGGGCTTATACATCCATAATGGTAATAAGCTCGTGATTAAGTGATAGAAGAACTCAAAGTGATGATAATGTAATGATTGTAATACATAATCGGTATGAAGACAGAGAACAAGCATAAGACATACAAGAAGCCAGCCATCCAGCTGTACGCCATTAGGCCAAACTGTTTCTTAGCTGGTAGCAAGGTAACTATGCATGGCAATGCCTTTAAGGGTGTAGAGCAAAGCACTGACGATGACGAAGGACGGTAAACGCCCATTCCAAAGTAAGTCTATATCCCTTGGGGTAATTTTGGGGGTAACTATCGTCTTTCAAAGAACGATTCCTAAAGCCTTTGCAACAGCATTCTTAATAAAAGCATTGATAGTTATGCCAGCGTTTTGAGCTGCAATAGCAACGCCGCTATGAA
>Ga0310786_10007332_pt1 | contig 14405 bp, 5 predicted proteins | sample AusTroGonzalo_MG_FD_203881 | JGI IMG/M metagenome (GOLD analysis project Ga0310786, IMG submission 203881) | Bovine rumen microbial communities from tropical cattle in Woodstock, Queensland, Australia - Gonzalo_03 (v2) (version 2) | ecosystem: Host-associated > Mammals > Digestive system >... | reverse complement strand
GCAAGATTGCCCGTAATCTCTATCCCGACCTCGACGAAGTGCGTTTGGAAGCTAAATACAATTCTCCAGAGGTAGATGATATTGTGCGCGAATATGCAGAGAAGATGATTTTCGGTTTCGATTTCGATCCAGACTTGAAGAAAGCTGCTCGAATGAATATGGTAATGGCCGGTGATGGTCACTCCAACATTTATAATATCAACTCTCTTGAATATCCACAAGGTTCAAAACCTGATGTTCCTCTCATTGCCCAAGCTGTAAATGAAAGCATCAGCCGCAGTGCAGACCGAGACTTTAACTTTGGCGTGTCTGAAGACAATGCACAAGGCAAGTTCGATATGATTTTTACCAATCCGCCATTTGGTGCCAAGGTAGAGGTTGATCAAGAGATAGCTGAGCGTTATGAGTTGAATAGCAAAGCCCCTGAAGTCCTTTTCATAGAGGCTTGCTTTAACTTCTTAAAGCCTGGAGGCAAGATGGCTATCGTATTGCCCGATGGAATTCTTGGCAATCCCAACACCGAGAGTGTACGTCTGTGGATATTGCGTCACTTTAAGCTTCTGGCCAGTGTTGACCTTCCTGTTGAGACTTTCCTGCCACAGGTGGGAGTTCAGGCATCGCTGTTGTTCCTTCAGAAGAAGACTGATGATGAAATGCTCGTACCAATTGAGGATGAAGACTACAACGTATTTATGGCCATTGTAGAGAGTGTAGGTAAAGACCGACGCGGAGTTCCTGTTTATGAGAAGGATGACGATGGTGCAGAAATTTTGTTTGAAAACACCAAGAAATGGTTAGGGTATGATGAGAACGGCAATGAAGTAATCCGTAGCCGTAAAGAGCATATTAAACATTTGGCCGATGACCTACCAAAAGTTTCTAAGGCTTATCAAAAATTCTTAAAGGGTGAGAAATGAAGACGGGAATAGTAAAACATTCATATAAACCACAATCAAGCTTGCGCTTTGACGCAAGTTTCCACCTAAGTGATGGCCTTGTGGTTAAGAGGCTCGTTGCAGCTTCCCCTTATGAAATGCTTACCATAAAGGATGTTACTGAAGATATTTTCTATGGTAATCGTGCAAAACGTGTATATGTAAAGAAAAGAAATCATGGAATTCCTTTCTTAAGCAGTTCTGATATTCTTCAAGCTGATTTGGAGAATGTTAAATTGGCATCAAAGAAATATACTCCATCTATAGAACAACTTACTCTGAAGAAGGGATGGACTTTGATTTCACGTTCTGGCACAATTGGAAATTGCGCTTTCGCGAATGCGAAACATGCTCAGAAGCTCGCTTCTGAGCATGTTATTCGGCTTGTGCCGAATAACATCCTCAGAGGAGGCTTGGTATATGCATACCTCGCCTCCAATCATGGTCATTCCCTGCTAACGCAAGGAACTTTCGGAGCAGTAATCCAGCATATTGAGCCTGATTTTATTGCGTCATTACCTATCCCCAAGTTTCCTGATGATTTCCAGAAGAGAATTGATGACCTCATTCAAGAATCAGCGAATTTGCGTGAACAAGCAACTGACGCTTTGGAAGAGGCTATAAAATACTTTGATGATTTATATCCTATTAAGGATTCTTTTAGACAAACCTTTTCTCTCAATTTAAAAGGCATGAAGTTGGGTTTTGCCGCATATAATAATAATCTTGAAGTTGATGAATTTGTCAGTGCTTATGAATGTAATTCTTATAAGTTGAAAAGCAAAACATCAAATGTATTTGCACCTCCGTTATTCAAGCACATTTATTTGAATAAAGATAATGGCTATCCTTTCATGACAGGAAGTGAATTAACGCAATTTAATCTCAGATATTATAGATGGCTTTCTCCTCGTGGAGTTAAGGATATTAACGATTACGTAGTAAAGCGCGGAACATTGTTACTTTATAAATCCGGCACCACAGATGGCGGTATATTGGGAAATGTGTTTATCGCAGACAAGAAACTTGATGGCTGTTGTTTATCAGACCACGTAATCAGAGTTGTATTTGAGGAGGAAAAACAAGCATATTGGGCTTTCGCTTTTCTTCGCTCAAAGGGGGCGGTAAAGATGTTACAACGTCTGGCAACTGGCACGATGATTCCATTCATTACACCAGAACGATTGTCAGAGATTCTTATACCAAACCCCGACGACAACTATGACAAGATAACATCATTGGTAGAGTCTTACATTAACTTGAATTCTAAATCAAAAGAGTGTGAAGACGCTGCAATAACAATGGTTGAACAAGAAATCGAGAAGTGGAACAACTAATTTAGGTATCACGCTTATGTCACAGTTAAGGAAAGAAAACATAGAATGTCCACACTGCCACCAAGCAGGCGAGTTTGACCTATGGACATCGGTCAACGTGGATTTAGACCCAGAGCTCAGAGAAAAGATATTCTCTGACGAGTTGTTTATGTTCCACTGTCCTCACTGTGGCAAGGTGACAGGCATACCTGCTGGCACTCTTTATCATGATATGACGCATGGATTCATGATATTCTTCGACTTCTTCAAGCCAGACGATTATGATTACGCTCCAATGGATATTCCTGAAGGGGTTGGCTTAAAGAAGGAATACTTATTCCGTGCCGTATTCGGGTTACAACGCTTCAAGGAGAAGATTGTTATACTGGAACACGGACTGAATGATGTTGCTATCGAGCATCAAAAGTATATGATTAGTCACGTCATCATGCCAGAGATTGCAGAAAAAGGTTATGAGCTATTCTTTGCAAAGACCGATGAACCTAACGAAGAGTTTCCTTATGGCACAATCTATTTCTTCTACGATGACGAAGAGAAAGAACAAACCATGCAGATTCGCTTTGCTATGGATAATTACTTTGAGCATAAACTTGCCTGTGAACTTGATCCACGCATGAAAGCAGAAGGCTGTATATGTGTGGATGCTGAGTGGATGGCAAAACAAATGAAGGAGGAATAGCCATGGCAAGAACAGAATACGATTACGACAACAACGGACTTGCCAGAGTCTATGAGAACGCCCAGTGGTTCCTTTTAGACAAGAATGGCAATCAAGTTGGTGAAAGATACTCCTACATTGAAGAATGGGGAGAAGGATTCTATAAGGCAGAACAAGGGACAAAGAAGAATATTCTTCGCCCTGATGGTAGTATTGTTCTAAAGAATTGGCACAATGATGTCTTTAAGGTTCAGAAAGGATTCTTCCTCTTCAGTAATACCATCCGTAAGTCAAAGACCAATCCTAAGACAAGATACACCTATGGAGTAGCGCATGTCAACGGTGATGTCATCTTTCCTATGATATTTGACAGAGCGCATTGGATGGAGAAGGGCGATGCCATCTATGCAGAGATTGGTACTCAGCCATATATCATTACACTCGACGGCAGTATCTATGACCCTGCTCGCGGACATCTACCCAAGAAGGTAAGTATAGACTATAAGGATTTCTTTGAGAAGTTTGCCAACTGGACATTACCAGGATTGCAGTTTTTCTACAGAGATACTGATGCGCCAGTGATTGTGGACACCACTTATCATGTAGGTGATGTGCTTCGTGCAGGATTCTTTGTCGATGTAACCACAAAGTTACAGAAACCTGCTCATAAAACACGTTTCCTTATAGCAAGTGCCCATGCAGCCATGATGTGTGAGATTCCTGAGTTATGTCATGAAAATCCAAATGTAAAAAACTGGAATCTATGCACTCTTCATTTCAACAGTTACTTCAAGGTTATGGATGTTTATGAGAAGGAAGGGGTAAAACAGGTATTCCTTCTTCATATACCTGGAGCAGCAGCTTTCTTCCTTGGACATGACGAGACTGCCATGAACTTTGTAAATGAAGCAACTGGACAGGAAACGACTCTCATAGAGATGGCACGCAGAAGTCTCGATGAGAAGATGAAGATGGAGGTTCATCCTCGTTCTCTTGATAAGGAGTTCGTGGAGAGAATGCACCACCCGATTGGTTTGGACGAAGAGTATTATCCTGTAAATCCAAATGCGCAGGAAGAACCGAAAGATGGGCCAATCGCCAATCTAAGCAGTATGATTCACAAGTTGGCAAATGATGCCGACCTGAAAGATTTCATCAACGTAGAAGACAATTTCCCCTATAGAGGTGTAAGTGGTACAGTATGTGAAGGATGCATTTATGCAAACGGCATACAAGGCAAAGGTGAAGGATGCGGAAGACTCTTTATCAAGAGTTTCCGTGAGCGTTATCTGAAAGGTAGATGCGAGTACCGTAAGACAGACATCGCAAAACCATCCTTCTTCGAAGAGATGGACATGTACCACAAGAAGATTGAAAAAGAAAAAGTCGAAAAGGCTTGTGATACCTATGCTCTCAATAAGCTTAAAAAGTTTGTTGCTGAGAGACTTGATGGTGACATCAAGAAATTGAAGGACTTCGACTTTTATACTTTGAGGGAAGATACTGAGTTTGGTGACGAACGCGTAAGTGTGGTAGGACTTGATAGCATACTAATGAAATCCGTTCTTACTCTCGCTTTTGCTGATACTTATCCAGATTTCACCTATGAAAGCATGGATAAACATAAGTACAAGCCAGATACCATCAACATCACAAATACCATTTTCGGTATTAACTTTGAAGATTACTACAAGGCTCTTGAAACATACGATGCTCCAGCGGAGTTACGTGAAAGAGTTGTTCGATTCGGCAAGAAGGTTCACACCATTGGTAACATTATGGTTCTTCCATCTGGCCTGAACCTTATGCGTAATACCAAGCCTCTTGGACGAGGTTATTGTGACGTATTCCTTGCAGAGTTTTATAAGATGATGATTGGTGCCAAGAAGTGCAATATGAAGATGTTAGATGCTCTCAATCTGAAGAAGAAAGAAGTAGCTGCATTCCGCACAGAAGAGAACTTCAATCATATTGTTCACGAATTGATGCTTGAAGACTTCCTCGATGAAGAAGGAACTCCAAAGCAAGTGTTCCAAGGTCTCTTTAGCTGGGAACCAGGAATATCCCGTGACACATTTATTAAAGCTGCCAACGAGTTCCTTGATTTTTGCGAGCCGTTTGTTGACAAGCGAGCAGACAGGATTATAAACAAGTTGGAGAAAGTATTATCGAATAATCATTAAACATGTATAATATATGGCACAAATAAGAAAACCCATACACGACGATGGTCCTGTAAATGCTGGAGAACAGCGTTTGTTGGACTACCTCGACTTAAAGTTGCCAAGTAACTACATTATTATTCCCAACCTTAATATTGCCATTACTGGCCAGAACCGAGTAATGAAATATTGGGAATATGACTGCATTGTTGTGGCACCTCATGCTGTTTATCACATTGAGAATAAGGATTGGGCTGGTAATCTCGAAGGAGATGACTGGGCTTGGTTCCGTAGTGGTCAAGAGGTTGCAAATCCTCATAAGACAGCAGGGCTAAAGAGCCGTATTCTCGCCAGTAAGATAAAGAACCAACATCCAGATTGGCGTTTTGGCCAGATACTGACGGCTATTACTCTGAGCCATCCTCAGCAGTCAAAATTCGGATTAGACCCTACCTGTGATTGTTACAAGCAAACATTCACATTGGGAGAAGACTTGATAGAGTTCCTTACCAAGCCTGAACTTGTAGGACGTACTCCAGGAATGATTATGGATATTCAGTCACAACTTGTTGACTTACTTTCCGGTCAGTCCGTTGAACGTAGAAGAGCTGAACGCAAGGAAATCTTCAATTATCTCATAGAAGAGGTTCTTCAAGAAACTGAGGAGTTCACGGAATACCTGTGTGTTCCTAAGCTCATAGCTACAGCACGTTACAAAGTGCGTGAATATCCTCTTGATGTTGCAGGTAAGAGTCCTGAAGAACTGAAAAAACTGAGCTTAATGGTTCAGAATGCAAGCTTTGCCCAAGACAAGATAGGTGCATCTCCATTCATCGTCAAGACTGATTGCAGAATGAATGAAGAGCAGACTTACTATTATGAGATAAGCCGCTATCAGGACGAAAGTTCACTCAGAAGCAAACTACGTCAGAAAACTTTCAAGCAGACAGACAAAATTAGCATTATACTCGATGTTGCTAATGCACTGAAGGCTGCGCATAAGGAACAGGTATATCACCGCGACGTGTGTCCTGAGAACATATTTGTATATGAAGGAGGTAAAGCTGCATTGGCAAACTTTGGTATGGCATGGTTTGTCGAACACTCTGACCTCAGTTTCACGGTAAAGAAAGATACTAATATCAACTCACCTTATACAGCACCTGAATTCTTAGAAGGTGATGTATGTTCAGGAAGCGATATTTTCGCACTTGGAGTAATCTTTTATGAATTGATGACTGGCAAACTTCCTTTTGACGGTTGTCTCACATTTACTTCTGCATTAGGTGGAGTACTTACAGAAGACCTTATGCCAAGTAAGGTATCAAAAGATCTTCCTGAATGGATGGATGAAGTTGTTAAGCATACAATTGTTGCAGATCCATTCAAACGTTGGCAAGAGGCAGATGAATTTATTGAGTTCATCAATAATTCCATGGAAGAAGAGCAAAAGAAAACCATTGAAGCTCAAAATGCCAAAGCAGGAAGCAACACCACAAGTCAGCCCAAGGTTGCATATTTGAAAGACATGAAGCCTGGAGTTAAAGTAACTCCATCTATGACCCTTCATGAAATTCTTGGACGAGGTGGATTTGGACGTGTGTTCAAGGTATGGCATGATATGCAGAAGCAATACCTCGCCATCAAAATCTTTGAGCGTGATGCATCTGTTGACAATGCCATCAATGAGTTTGAGGCATTAAAATCGCTCCACCACCCCAACATTGTTGAGTTTAAGTTTAACGACCGTACTCAACAAGGACTTTTCTATACATTGATGGAGTTGCTTGAAGGTGAAAACCTGCAAGATTATACAAGAGGTGACTTGCGTCTTCCTGTTGACGAGGTGTATAAGATGGCTACCCAAATTCTGAAAGCATTGCGCTATATGCAGGAAGAACAGAATCCTCCTGTATATCACAGAGATATTAAGCCAAGTAATATCATGTGGCATAAGCGTCAGATTTATAAGCTTATTGACTTCAATATATCTACAACGACCGATGACAAGTCGTTTGGCGGAACATTCCCATATATGGCTCCAGACCTTGTTTTATCGGGAAATAAGATTGATTGGGACAAGTCTGCCGACACATTTGCACTGGGTATCACAATCTATGAGCTACTTGCTCATGCCTATCCATGGCCAGGAAGCAATATGCGTCCCAATATACACATGCAGCCTACAGATATTCGTAGCTACAACGACAAGCTGACAGATGAGATTGCAGAGTTTGTAATGAAGGCCATCATAACAGACAGACACAAGCGATTTACATCTGCCAAAGAAATGCTCGAAGCTCTGGAGAAGATAGGTGTCAATGGTATATTGAAGGACACAACCACCGTAAGATACTCTATTGGCAATGAGAATCAGAATGAGAATCTTGACCCTGTTGACTATATCAATTCACTTTATAGCCAAAGCCGTCATGGTAATGGTGGTACACGCGCAGGAGCTAAGGCTCATACATTCGATGACCTTACATATACTCAGACAAAACTGGATAAGGAACTGATAAAGGATATTGTTGCTCTTAAATACAAACTCATTATCATTACTGGTAATGCCGGCGATGGAAAGACTGCATTCATTCACCAGATTGAGAATAAAGGAGAAAACCGTATTCCTTATCAATCAAATAATGGATCACAGTTCTATATAAATGGAGTACGTTTTGAGTCAAATTACGATGGCTCACAGGATGAGGATGAAAAAGCAAACGATGAAGTTTTAGCTCAATTCCTATCCCCATTCAACAATCTTAGTGACTACACTCAGGCACAAGAAGGACGAGTAATTGCCATCAACGAGGGTCGTTTGGTTGACTTCCTCTCCACTCATGATGAGTTGAAAAAGCTCAAAGACAACATTGAAGACTATTTCTATCAGGAAGGTCATGCAGAACTCCTCCCTGGTCTGATGGTCATCAACCTTAACCTTCGTTCTGTAACAGCAAGAGACGGCAATTCTCCAAGTCTTCTGGCTCAACAGGTGAAGAAATTGACTCGTCCCGAGTTATGGTCAAAGTGTGAAGGTTGTCCTATTGCAGACCGTTGTTATATTAAATATAATGTAGATACCTTCCAAGACAGCAGTGCTGGAGATGAAGTTATCAATCGTCTCGAATGGCTTGTAAGAACCATTGTCTATAAACGTGAGCTTCATATCACCATGAGAGACTTGCGTTCTATGATTGCATGGATGCTTACACGAGACTACTCTTGTGATGAGGTCAAGCAATTAGTGGAGTATGTTCAGACAGAACAATTGCCTGAATACTATTGGCAGTACTACTACTTCAATGTAACAGCTCCAGTTGCATGGCCAGCAAAAGACTTCATGCTCCCATCACTTGACTCTAACGACCGTTTGGTTAAATTGCTTAGAGAAACAGATGTTGCAGGTGTTGCTTTACCAGCATACGATCGTGACCTCTATTATACATCTAAGCGTCCAAATGACTACCTGATTTTTAGTGACCGTAAGCGCAGCTTATTGAATGACTTTAACGAAAACAATGTCATTATTCCTGCATATGAGGTTAAATCAGATGTTATCAGAATGCAGGCAACAGGTCGCCATAAGAGTTATGTGCGTCATCAGTATTTTGAAGGAAAATTTGATTTCCGCAGACGTCTTCCTTACCGCTATGCCAGTATGTTCGAGGAACAACTTCGAGTTGAAGACGAAAGAGCACTGAAAGAAACGATGCAAGATTTGGCTTGCGCCATCTCTGCAAGTGAAGGATGCGACAATGCACGTTTGACTGAAGGTTATCTGCTTTTGGCAAGCTCCAATGTGGGTGATCCTATTTCAAAGAGCTATCGTCGTTTCCCATTGGATGAATTTGAGCTATTCGTAAACAAGACAGAACATCTGACTAAATATATCGAATACGAAAGTGATAGCCTTACTTTCCGTCATAAAACCGATAAGTTTATACAGTTGACAGTCAGCCTTGACCTTTACGAAATGCTTCAATACATTCGTGCAGGTTTCAGTCCTTCTGTGAATGACCTACGAGGCCGATTCATTGAACTTCAGATTTTCAAGAACCTCTTGGAAGCCAAAACTTATACAGAGATTCTTGTTACGAAGAACAACAGGAAGTTCACTGTAATTCGTCTTGATGGAAAGAAACATATTGTAATTGAACCTCTAAACGCATAAGGAATACGATTATGATACTGAAATTAAAAAAAGGTACAGTTGCATTCTTGAATAAAGAATTGCTTTACGTTGACTTCAAGTCAGTAAGACTGGATCGTGTTCTTACTAACTTGTTTATTAAGATGTATGCTGATGGGCAACCTGTCCAGCTGGCATTTAGGAAAGAATATACTATTGATACATTGAAGTCCAATCTTAATGCTCTTGAAGAGCAAGGTGTAATCAATGGTGTTAAGGATAATCCTGATGGTGTAGAGGACTGGCTACGTAGTTCACTACTCGAATTGGTTAACCGTGGTAATGTTATTAAGGAACATGTTTCAACATTAAAACCACTCCATCTGCTGAGCTTCCGCGTACAGAACAGCAAGTATTGTCGTGACTATCGTGCTTCAGACCAATTATATCTCATGTTAAAGAGCAATCCTGAAGTTATGAAAGGATTGGTGAAGTATCTTAGCAAAGGTTGGGACAAAGCATCTGGCGAAATCAACACGCAGGAGGAACTTGACGTAGATACCACAGGCATTCTACACATAACAAAGCCTCTCCGCGAACGCAAGAGTATGAATAAGGATGTCGATATTATACCCAAGCCACTATTGGAGAAGCAAGCTGCCTTGTTTACAGATGATATTCGTCGATTACTCATTTACAAAGAAAAACTTCCAAGGGCAGTTTTCATCGACTATCTAAGAATACTCTGTGGTCTTCATCTTGCACTTTATACAATGAAAGTTGTATATCTGTTGCCTAAGATGATTGATGCCGGTACTCGAAATGTTGATGATGACTGGTCACTTGTAGTTGATTTGACAGATAATCTTGATAGTATTGTATCGCAATTTGCTTGTAAAGACATCGAGCGAATGGAGAACAGCTATGGCAAGTACATTCGTGCTACATACATGGTTGATATTATCCAGAAAAGAAAGCGTTGCGATGTGGATGAAGCTTTCCGCATACTCAAAGAAGACAATAACAAGCAAGGAGAGTACTATGAGAAAGAGCTCAATGACATTGAGGATAGCCTTCCCAATAGCGATGAGAAGGAGTTTGATAAAAACGACTTCCATGAAATGTTAGAGTTCTTCCCAGAGAAAGACTATTTTGATATGTTTGTCCATGTGCTTGAAAAGTCCAATTTGGGCGCAAGTCAGTACAAGTACATACATGATTTTGTAGATGCTGTCTGCATGAAGAACAGCTCTTCTATGTTGCTGGCAGATAGCCGTTCTAAGCGTCATCCTCGAAGAGGTGCATTAGGCAGTAAACTGCTTGAAACCATGGTACAGTTGTTGGTTCTCAAAGAGAAGAGCAATGGCGGTTACGAAACACGTTCTCTCTCAATAGATGAATTAGCAAAGGCTATTCGTGAGCGTTACGGTCTAATCATCAATGGTATTGGAGAAGAACGCTTTGCAGATGCTGATGTAGAAATGAATGCAGCATTCAGGGTTAACATGGATGCGTTCAAGAATAAACTTCGTCAGATTGGTTTTTATACAGATATGAGTGATGCTTGCATCCTTCAAAAGATTCGTCCACGTTATAAATTGGAAGACTAATGGAAAATATTAAAACACTATATTACGAGCGTTTCATACAACATGTTGTAGAAGCGTATTCACCTAAGTTGAAGTCAGCTAAGCCTGGACATTGTATGAAGATTACAGGTCTGGCTATGAAAGAGCTTCGTGTCTTGCTTCCATTGCTTCGTCCTTTGAACAGTGGAATGGAAGTTTATATCCTTTCAGAAACGGATAAAGGAGAAGAATTTATTCATGCTACTAAACTTATTGAGCTACGTAATAATCCCGACAAGTCGGTACTTATCCTTGTTCCGTCAAATAGTCGTACGTCAGCAGAAGACTCTTATGGTGATGCAACCTTCCAAAATCTGTCTGTAGCAGAACTCCAAGATTCCTTCGTGTGGAAACTCATTCATGAATTACCAGAAGAAAAGGAATATCTTTGGAAACAGATGACAGACCTTTTTGAAGAGATAAAACCGTCAAGAACTACGGTCATCAACTATCTTCTGTATTTGGAGACCAAACAATATGCTGATGAAGCATGGGGTAATGGATTGTATCTTTTTGGTATGCTTCCTGATAAAGACCTCATTAAGAATGAAGGTTCTATCAGAAGACGTTTCATGCTCAATTTAGAGAAGGTCTCTTCTGTGATGGCAGACTTCTCTTTAACTGCTGCTGACAGAATCGTTAGTTTGCCTTTAGTTAGAAATACCGTCCAAAAGGACTTAATGGTATTCTTTACTACAACGGATAATATTGAAGATGCCGTATCTCTCTTTGAGAATATTCACGACAATCATCCTGAATTCAATTATGCAGTTCTGCCTTGGATAGACAAAGACAACGAGAGCAAGCCTGTAAAGGTTATGGTTGACATTGTTCCTGGGAAAGACCCCAAAAAGGAACTGGTTCGTGATGCTGATACAGGTTCCTTGCTGTTGGCTATTCCACAAGACAAAAAGGGAAAGGTTTCATTTACGATTACGACGGATCCATCTCCAAAAGATAATCCTGATATTTTCTCATTCGAAATAGCACTTGTCAACATCGATGACTTCTCTGAAGTAGGTGTTGTAAAAAAAGCTAAGGTTGGAACTAATAAGCGTGCCTCTCGTAAACTTTCATTGAACATTGCATCTGGCATGTTCGAAGAAGGTGAATATATGCTTCGTGTCCGTGCTCTTGACGAGAACGGCATTGTTCTTGACACATTAAAAGAGTTCAAGGAAGAACGTGTACAGGCTTCATGGCTTGATGCGAAGGAGCAGAATCCTAACCTTCAAATGGAACAGTACCGATTGGAGCAACACGTGGCATACTGCAATGAATCAGAAAGCTTTACGATTACCACTGAAGAATATTCAGGAGAAGGTGAAGTTGACAAACGAGGTAAGGTAAATAGTTTAACTCAGGCAATTATTCATTATCGCAGTACCCATCTGTCTAAAGAAGAAGATTTAGAACTTCCTGAAGGTGGTACTGATAGAAGCATGTGGATTGAGGGCACATTGAACAATACATATCAATTTGACTTTGGTGCTGCATACGCTTATCAGATTCAGCTTCCTAAGAAATTGATACAATTAGAAACTACGTTCCTTAAGAATGATGATGAATTTGGTCATGTGGAGGCATTGCTAAGTGGTAATCCAACAGACGCAAAATTGCTTGATCCTACAGACACAGCAAGACAGTACCCACTGTTTGTTGCAGCTAAAGGTCTTAATATTCCTGATGAGTTAAGTGCTTTACGCCAAGACTTATTTTCAATTATACGTGAGTCTGCTGAAAATGAAAGCGGTCTAACATGTACTACAGACTTTACTACAAATATCGGGCTAATCAAAGGCTATCTCGCAGAATATGACTCTTGGTTGAGAAGTCTCCAAGAGACTGAATTAACCGAAGATCAGATTGTTTGCTTACAGAATCTTGATACTGTACTCTTGACTGTCGAAATGCCTGATGGTAGCAATGTCAAAGTAAAACTCATTACCCCACTTCACCCACTTCGTCTGGCATGGATGGTCAACTTATATGAGTTGTATCAGGATTGGGAAGAAAAGACTTTAGAATATCCTAAGTACCGTAAGGCTTGGTATCGAAAGTTAGATAAACTTTTCATGGGATTATTGCCAATGGAGATTGCTCCTCTCGTACTTAGCGAAAGCTCTTTGCAAGAGGCATATCAGTATATCGGTGAAATCACATTCGGTTGGGGTGCATATGCACAACCATCTTACGGAAGAGAAGATGCTTTTGCCTCTGGCTACCGTCAGTTGAAGTCATATACTGCGATGTTACTTAATGTGGCTCGTGAAAAGCAGATTGATAGTGATGTGAGCAAAGATTTAGTTGTTCGTCATCTGTTCAATTACGGTTTGTCTCATCCATATACGGATAAACTTGTCATCAACCTCTTCAATGCCGGAGATGCTGCTGTTTTTGCTCAGGCTCTTATAGAGTTAGAGAAGATTGGCCTTGGTCTTGATTTAACATATGAAATTCGTTTGTTCTCGGATGATAATATGCTACAATCAGGCGAAGCATTCAAGGAATTGCTTGACCCAGAAGGTTATGGTAGAACCGCTGCTGAAGCAGAAGTATTTTCACAAGCTTCAGCAAACAGATTGTTCCCCAAGCTACGTTTCTCTCTGAACAAGGTCAGTGACTTCATTGATGACCACGATAAATATCAGGCACACCTTTCGTTCTTGGTTAATCCATTCGCTGTACATACAGAGTTGGTTCGCCCTGACGAATTAAGCCGTTCATTCTACCTGAATGGAACAATATGCCGAGACGTGGTTAATGCGGCAAAGGAAGGAAAGTCATTTGTATGGAACAGATATTACTCGAATAAGATTCTGCCAAATCCTGTATCAGAATCTGCAAACATGGAAGTTAGTTTGTTTGCACGTTTGCAAGAGGCAACAGGTAAATTGCTGTCTTCTACTCTTGAAGAGTCTGTTCCTGCTACGACACTTCGCCTGAAAGAAAATGATATGATGCTGTTGTCATTCGTCCATGACAGCAGTGATTGGGTTATCACTTTCGATAAGAATATGGGGCCAGAATTCTATGACCTACCATGTTTGGGTGAAAACGATATTCCTTACCTACTTGATTATGTTCCTGGTGAAGATGCTACAGGTGTATCGTCGTATCTTACCACCAAGCCTACAAGCGAGATAGGAGCATTGATGATTCCTCTCTTCCATGAATATGGTATTAACCTTGAAAGATATGAGAATTTCAAGCAGATATTGGAAGATGTCCGTTCTGTAAGTAGTTCATTGATTATGCAGGTTAATGCAACCTCTCGTAAAGGATTTGAGGTCATTGGCACCACACTTTGTAAGCGATTCTTGGAGAAGAAAGGGATAACAAAAGAGTCATTCCTTATTCCTATTGACCTCCATAAAGAATTGTTTGCTGACTTAGAAAACGAGAACAAGGAACGTGCAGACAATCTCGTTGTTAAAATCGACTCAGCAAAGAAGGAAATTCTGTTTACAGTAGTTGAAATTAAATGCCGCAATGCGCATTACAATGCGGAAGAGCTTCATGCTAAGATGGTTAATCAAATTGAAAATACAAT
>Ga0310786_10007331_pt1 | contig 14406 bp, 10 predicted proteins | sample AusTroGonzalo_MG_FD_203881 | JGI IMG/M metagenome (GOLD analysis project Ga0310786, IMG submission 203881) | Bovine rumen microbial communities from tropical cattle in Woodstock, Queensland, Australia - Gonzalo_03 (v2) (version 2) | ecosystem: Host-associated > Mammals > Digestive system >... | reverse complement strand
ATTAGATTTTCCAACATGATGCGTAAAGAGAATTTCAGCATATTGCCCAACTTCTCTAGATATAGCAGGCATTGATATTTCCTTATACACGCTAGTCCAACCTGTACTTTTAGAAGCACCGTCAACAGTAATATCAGTCTTAGCTCCCAAACCAGGAATAGTAGGCACAACCTTAACCCTCATGCAAGCCTTTGTAGTCGGAGTTGCAGGATCAACATCATCTTGCTCTTCGTATTGGTAAACACTACCAACTGGAACCGTCAAAGACTCACACAAGTAATAAGTACCCGCTGTGTCAAACCTCAATTTATACTTGTTTAGATTAACAAGGTATGGGGAATCTGATGATTCATCTGTAGCAACATAATAAGCTTTATATGGTCTCACAAATTCCTTTTGGATTGTGTCGAGATCGATATTGCCAGAGTTAAGAATAGTAACACCAGAACCAGAAGCACCAACTTCCGCTCCAGTAGATTCATTCTTAAAGCTTTTTGTCAATTTAATATTAGCCCGTACCTTAGCGTTAACCTGTACTTTTTGCTTGAACTTAATAGTCAATTCCTCGCCCTCGCCCAAAGTGACATCGACAACGCCAGGGTCAGGCTCTGCGCTCTTATTCACAGTAACATAATCACCAGTATTTCTCTTCTCATTATCAGTATAATCACCCCATTCGATTTCAGATCTGGCCTTAAAAACAACGCTAAAATTAGGAACGCAATAATAGCCAGTACCTTCAGCATACGCACCTAAATCAAGAATAGTTTCCCTAATTCTTTCTGCAGCAGCAAAACTCAAATGTAATTCACCGCCATTGCTTTCCAAAAGCGCCTTTAGCTTCTTACCAGATAAACTGGCAGTATTTCTCTTACTAATTGCACTAGCTTTTACAGCGTTGGTATTATTATATCTAGCATAGCTAATGCCGGACGAATTCAAGGCTACGGGGCCATACTGTTTCGGCTCATTCCAAGCATAATCATGCTCTGTACTATGACTATTGCCCTGAAGCCTTGGCCCTTCCCAACCGTAGGACATATACCATGGATAATAATCATTATTACAAGTACTCTTAATTGTCTCAAAGGTAACATTACACGTCATCGCAGTAGTGCCAGTACAATTCGGATGATGGTATTTATTTTCGTCTCTAGAAGTTATATCAAGATCATAAAGATGCCAAGCCGAACCACCACCACCAGCACCTTCATTATTGCTAGAATCACCAATTCTAATGGTGACAGGCACACTACCAATATAAATAGTACTTTCAGTATAACCATCTTTTTTCTTACCTTCTGCATTACACTGGTAAGTAAAAGCACGAAAAGTTCCACATGCAGTGTCTGTAACATCACTATCATTGCCACCAAAATCATCAGCACTTACAGGAAAAGCTCTCATTATTACGGTTCCAAAAGCCACAAACAAGCACAATATAAGTATTACAAATGGTTTCCACTTTGCCTTCATGCTTATTATTATATCATGTATATTTCAAATGCAATAAAAAAAGCAGCAAAGAACGCTGCTTTTAATAGAGGGTTACCAGTCCCACTTAGGAGCCAACGTCAATAAAGCATCGATGGCTTCAATTTTATTAGGCTTTGTCTTCTTTCCCCCATAAGTCTTCTTCCAGATGCCATGGAAATAACCAGAAATAGACATATCTGGTCCTAAGCATTCATAATCCAGTTGGGTAGTATCAAAGGAAAAAACATTCCTTTTTGAAAACGGGCTATTGCAATAATATGCTAACACATATACCGTATTCATCACCCATTTCCAAGTGACTTGTTGTTTTTTTGAAAACGCATCACCCTTGCCGTCATAAAAAGCTGCAAGGATTTCATCTGAATAATCCGGGTATCTCGAAGCAACCTTCTTATACGCCTTCTTTATCCATTTCATCGCCTTCGTCTGCGACGGATACGTTTCCGGTGCAAAGTGGGAATTATAGAGCCACTGAGCAATCTGCCCATACGTAGCTTTGGCGCTAGGATTGAAGTTCTCAATTTTATAGTCTTCTTCGTTTTCTAAAAAATAATACTCAACATACGCCCTCCAGAGCACCTCTTTTGCGCCAGCTTCTGTTCCAGTCTTATTCCCATCCGCATGCGCAGATTCAGCTGGCCCTATAAGACAAGCCAAAACTGAAAACAGTAGTATCATAGTAGCTAAAAACCTAATTTTTTTCATAATCATCCCTCCTTCTGTTAAGCTACTATACGTAGATATTCATAGATGCCAAAAAGCATCTTAACTATCCAAGTTCCAATGTAAGTATATCACAACAATACAAAAAAGTCAAGCACAGACCTGTTACTTCAAAGAGTATTCGTCCGCCATCTTGCCATAAGACTCGGCTTCGCTCTCACGTCCAGCATCAAGCATCAACGACTGCATCGCAAGATAGTAGCTTTTCCTAACCGTATCGGAAGATTCGCCAAGATCATTTTCTGCATCCCCCATTATCCCCAGACAACTATCTAAGTTTTCAGTATAATCAAACATAAATCTAGCATACGCAATCTTAATGTATACCCTACACCCGGCAGTATTACATTCCTTTATCGCAGCTTTAAAATCAGCTACGGTATCATTCACTGTATAATCAGACTGAGTTTTGAATTTATTTAAAATCTCCGCTTGTTTTACAATTCCCTCATTCTCATCATCTACTATTGTAGGCTGATATCTATTATTGTTTTTATTGATAACAAAAACAACCACAATAGTAACAGCAAGTGCTATCACAATAACACCTAAAGCTCTCAAAATATTTATATTTTTCTTTTTTTCTTTAACCTTAGAAACATCTTCTTCAACCATACTTTATATTATAACATAAGCATGATAGTTTTACCGAATCTTCTCTCTCAACCACTTATCCGCCGGACCAGCCGACATCAAAACCACCAAATAGCCCTTGCGGAGCCATTCTAGAAGTTCGTCATAAAGCTCATCGTTCATTTCCGCCGGCTCAGCAATGTCCGAATTCATCAACCCACCAATCAAATCTTCCGGCGTCAAAATCGACAACTTCGGATCCTCACGCGTGAGATAAGTCGGCAACCAATAAACTTTATCCGCCCATTCAAATGCACTATAGTACCCACTCTTCACCTCGTGCTGACGGATATTTTGATGTGGCTGATAAACCGCCACTACGCCCTTATAACCCTTCAACCTTGCCTCGTCACGCGCAATATCTAGCGTTGCGAGAATCTCCTCTGGGTGATGTGCATAATCCGTATATACACCTTCGGTCAACTTTTCAAACCTTCTCCCTACCCCCGGATATTCGTTCAAAATCGCAATAATATCTGAGTCCGTAGCCACACGCCTAGCACTGCCCACGCCACCAGCCGAGCCACCAAGCATCTGCGCGTGGCTATAATAGTCATCCACCACCATTTTTACCGCTTCAAACGCAAACCCTGCATCCGTCCGCCTCACTTCACCAGCCAACTGAAATCTAGATGCCGCCACTCCTGGCTCCGTTACCACATTCTCACTCTGCGACTCAAATTGTCTAAATGCCGCTTCATAATCTTCCCTTGTTTTGTAAATATCCGGATGATCATAAGACACGCAAGGCACTACCGCAAGCCACGGTGAAAACCGGAGAAAATTCCTATCATACTCATCTGCTTCGTAAATAAAATACCTATCACCAGTATGATAAGCGCCAGACTTAGCAAACCCAAGCGTCGTACCCACAATATAAGAAACCGGAAGTCCCAACCTCAGCGCCGCAAAAACAATCATCGAAGTCGTCGTAGTCTTGCCGTGCGTACCAGCCACACCAATCATTTTGAGCCCAAGTCTCTTCACAAGAAATGCCGTCAGCTCATCACGTTTAGAGACTTTCACGCCAGCATTTTTTGCCATCACGAGTTCTGGATGCTCAGCCGAAAGTGCCGAAGTATAAACAAACCAGTCCACACCCTCACTAAGTTTTGCTCTCAAAAAATTGCCGTCCTGTTCGCCAATCGCGACGTCAATCCCGGCATCTACTAGTTCATCATAAATCGCACCCTTAGATAAATCAGAACCACAAACTTCTATCCCGGCCTGCTTCGCCATCAAAGCTAGCGGCCCCATTCCCGTTCCAGAAATCCCTGAAATATAAATTTTCATTTCACTATTATTATAACATATTTGGCATCAAAAAGGAACCAGTTCGCCCCTAGCACCACCAAAACTACTTCTTTGGTGCCGTAATGTTTGCTGGTCTGCCGTAGTCTGGAATAATAATCGGCACCGTCTCGCCATGATGGTTTTTTAGTGGCACACCTAGTTCATGCGCCAAAGCATTTACTACTGCCGCACCAATCCTAAGGCCAGTAAATGACCCCGGACCACTCATGAAAGTAATCTCGGAAATATCCTTAAAATCTTTCCCATTCTCCACCAGCCGCTCATGAATAAAGCGTAGCAACCCCTCCGCAAGCTCACGCCCAGATTCCCAAGTATATTCCTTATCATCCAGCCTAAGGATCGTCACAGCCGTACTTGTATCTAGATAAAGCTTCATTCTATCGTCACCTCACGCGTATCGTCATCATTATAACAAATCTTCACTTTAAAACGCTCTTCCGGCAAAACATCTTCAATCGTGTCTGCCCACTCAACTACCGTCACGGTTTTCGGCGTATTAATCGATTCTTCCAAATCCTCCGCCATTAGTCCCGGATCGCCCAGACGATAAAAATCATAGTGCACCAAATTTACACCACCGTCACCCACATACGTCTTAGAAATCGTGAAACTCGGGCTCGTCACCGGCTCCTTTACGCCGAGGGCCTTAAATAGTCCACGCGTAAAAGTCGTCTTGCCAGCCCCCACATCACCAACCAACTCGATCACAACTGGAGTATCGAGATTTAGCTTCTTCGCGAAGCTCTCTCCACACTCCAGCATTTCTTTCTCAGACGTAATTCGCATCGCAACTTAAACCTATTTAATAATCTCGTCGATAATGCCGTAAGCCTTTGCTTCCTCAGCGCTCATCCAATTATCGCGGTCCATATCTTTTTCAACTTGCTCCAACTTTTTGCCCGTATTTTTTGCAAAAATCTCAGCTAGGCGCTTCTTCAAAAACACACCTTCGCGGAGCATGATTTCCTGGTCCGTAATTTTGCCTTCGGTTCCAGAAGATGGCTGATGAATCATAATTCTCGCGTTTGGTAGACAAAATCTTTTGCCCTTCGCGCCACAAGAAAGTAGCATTGCACCCATACTTGCCTGGAGACCGATACCAATCGTTTCAACATCTGGCTCGATATAATTCATCGTATCAATAATCGCAAGTCCGTCATACACAGACCCACCAGGAGAGTTAATATAAAGTTTGATTGGTTTCTTTGGATCCTCGTGTGCGAGATATAGCAGCTGCGCCACTACAAGGTTCGCAGTATGTGAATTCACATCCTCACCGAGGAAGATAATTCTATCATTTAGAAGACGCGAGTAAATATCATACGCCCGCTCACCCTTATTGGTTTCTTCTACGACAGTTGGAACTAAATAATCTTTAACCATTTTTACTCCTTTACTAGTTTAATTTTACCTTTTACACATTTCAAAACTGGGATATCGCCCTTCACAAATTCTTCGGAAATAATTGCCTCAGAAAGTAGCGACTCCACCTCATCTTCAATGCAGCGTCTTAGTGGCCTTGCGCCATTCTTTGGATCGTAGCCCTTATTAATCAAATGTTCCTTCGCTTCTGGAGTTACTTTGAGACCAATTCCTTTTACAGAAAGTCTACGTTTCAAATCATCAATCAAATTATCAAAGATTTTCTCAACATTTTTCTTCGTAAGTGCATGGAACACAAGGATAGAATCCAGACGGTTAATTAGTTCTGGCCTCATCACCTTCTTCAAAGCCTTCATCGCGTAAGATTTATTTTCTTCATACTCTTCCGCGAGCGCCTTTTTATCGCGTGCTGTTTTGGCCGTAAATCCAAGTTCACTTTCGCGATACATATCCGCCGAACCAAGGTTTGAAGTTAGAATCACAATCGTATTATTGAATTTAACCTTATTACCCTGACCATCCGTGAGAACGCCATCTTCCAGAACCTGCAAAAGCATATTAAATACATCCGGATGTGCTTTTTCAATCTCATCAAACAGCACCACAGAATATGGTTTGCGGCGCACAGCTTCGGTCAACTTACCGCCATCATCATACCCCACATAGCCAGCCGGCGCACCTACGAGTCTCGAGACATTATGCTTTTCACCAAACTCGCTCATATCAATCTTCACCAATGCGTTTTCACCGCCAAACACTTCACGCGCAATCACGCGTGCAAGCTCGGTTTTACCTACACCGGTCGGACCCATAAATAGGAAGGAGCCAATTGGCCTTCTCGAATCTGCGATGCCACTTCTACCTCTACGAATTGCTTTAGAAACCGCCGCGATCGCCTCATCCTGACCAATCACAGACTTCTTCAATTCTTCTTCAAGGCCCATCAACATCTTCATTTCAGAACCATGCACCTTGGAAACTGGAATCCCAGTCTTGAGCGACACGGCTGTCGCCAAATTCTCTTCCGTAAGTACTGGCGCTTCAGCATCTTCCGCCACACCAGCCTTTTCAAGTTTTTCAATTTCCTGTTCTAGACGTGAAAGCTCAGTCTTAAGTAACGCTGCTTTTTCATAATCTTCTTTATCCGCCGCGTCACTAATTTTATCTTCCAAAGTCGCTTTTTCAATCTTCAACTTTTTGTATTTACCGCCGCCTTTTTTATCCGCCGCCACTTTACAAATCGCCGAAGCCTCATCGATAATATCAATCACCTTGTCCGGCATAAATCTATCATTAATATATCTTTGTGACATTGTAATTGCGGTCTCAAGACAATCATCCGGAATCACCACGCCATGATGTTTTTCGTAATGACTCTTAATTCCCTTCAAAATCCTCAGTGTCACTGCGGCACTTGGCTCCTCCACCATCACGGTCTGGAACCTACGCGAAAGCGCCTTGTCTTTCTCAATCGTTTTACGATACTCATCAAGTGTCGTTGCACCAATCAAATTAATCGTGTTTCTAGCAAGTGCTGGTTTCAAAATATTGGCCGCATCCATCGAGCCCTCCGAAGAACCAGCCCCACAAAGTAGATGAATTTCATCGATAAATAGCAAAATCGAATCATCGCCCGTCGCTTCGTCAATAATACCTTTGATTCTTTCCTCAAACTCACCACGGAATTTCGTACCTGCCACCACGGACGAAAGATCCACCTGATAAATATGTTTGCCAACTAATCCGCCTGGCACTTCGTTTTTTACAATTCTCGTAGCAAGGCCTTCCACAATCGCCGTCTTGCCTACACCAGCCTCACCAATGAGCACTGGATTAGACTTCGTACGACGAGAAAGCACCGTCACTACACGTTCGATTTCATTTTCACGACCAATCACTGTATCGAGCTTTCCAGACCTAGCTTCTTCAGTCAAATCCTTACCATATCTCGTGAGAAACTTGAGCTGCTTTCCGCTAGCGTACTTCGCCTTCTCAGCCTTGAGTTTCTCGTCTTTAGTCTGTTCCTCTACGAGTGCCTCGATTTCATCTAGAAGTTCTTCGTTATCAACTTTAAGTCCATTTAGTATCAAAGATGCCCTCGAATTTGGCTGATTCAAAAGCGCATACAAAATATGCTCAGTACCAATTACCGAAAGCCCCTCTTCCTTTGTATAGTTCCTCGCCATGCGAAGTGTCAAAATCACCGCTTCAGAAAGCGACATCATCGCCATATCACTACCAGGCACCTCCACCGCTACCTTGTTAAGAGCCTTTTCAATATCCTCAAGTGTCGCGCCGTGCTCACGGAGCATCTTTGCACCAGTAGAAGTATCAATCGAAATCACGCCAAGGAGCAGATGCTCTGTCCCCATATAGCCATTATTATATCTCTTACTATAAAAATCCGCCTTCTGCAGTGCAAACCTCGCATCCTCAGACAAACGATTCATTATTTCGCTAAATTCTTCTTGCATAGCCTCATTATAGCAAATTAGCACTCATAATACAAGAGTGCTAATTTATCAATAATTACCGATTTATTAGTTATTTTCCGCAGACAACATTGTTTGCATGAAGCCAACCTTCGACAGAACCACCGTCGAGATATTCACCAGTTGTAGGTGCTACACGTACAATACCACCCTTCTTCACATAGGCATCGAGTGGGTCGGTTGCCATATATTCCTGATCCATTGGACCGAAATCGTGCGCATTTACATAATCAACCATTTCTTTTAGAAGTGCTGGCGACATAATATATTTACTGACGTGTACCAAATTAGATTCTACATCCTCAAGCTTTGGTTTCTCAACTAGCTTAGCGAGGCAGCCATCATCATTCAAGGTAATCTCACCGTATTTTACTACTTCTTCGCGTGGAACTTCTACGCCAAGAATTGCAGACTCGGACGGATCCTTCACGGACTTGAGAAGAGACTCAGCTGCAGACTCGCCATCCGGGTTCCAAATGAAATCATCACCAAAGAACACAAATACTGGCTCATCAATTTTGTATTCTTCTACTACCATTGCAATTGGCACAGCCGTACCGTAACGGTCTGCTGGATCCTGCACGGTGTAGTGAATCGTCACATCGTCTGGCAAAGTCTTAGCAAGCGCCAATCTATCAGCCTTTCCACGAGCCTCTAGATACTGATTAAGTGCCAAATTATCACGATAGAATTCGCGTACCTGGCATGGCTCAGTATTAGAAATCACCATATAGATATCCTTCACGCCAGCCTTAATTAGCTCTTGTACAGAATAATCAACCAATGGGCGATTCCCAACTGGGAGCATAGATTTCTCGATAATCTTAGTAATAGGTAACCGGCGCGTTCCCCATCCAGCTACCGGGATAATAGCTTTCGTAATCATAATAAAGACATTATATCACAGATAGACTATACTAACAGTAAATCACTTAACAGGTATACCGCAGCGTGGATAGATTGCATCCATCACAGATTCTTGATCGTCGCTGATTAGTTTTAACTGAGCCTTAATCTCTTTTTCGCCAATCTCAATCGCGCGTGCAAGCGCCGGCTCATTCTGTTTTGGAGCAAAGAAATCATGATACATCTTAGCTTCCTCTTCGGTTCTAATCGAACTTGCCGTATAGCGCGGGTAATTATCAAGCGACTTATCCCCCGCAAGCTCTGCCACTTTATCCCAATTCTTAGTAAGCCACTCAAACGCCCTCTTCTTTGCCACTGGGTTACGGAATAAGTAGATAAACAAATAGAATTGATCCTGCGGTTTCACAATCTCGTTGTCGCCGAGAAGTTTCAGACTCTTTTTCACGTTCTCATCATTGCGAGAAAGACATAATGCCGATAGTAATTCATACTTAATCTCCGGATCAGAAATGGTTCTATATGCTTTTAGATAGTCATCATAAATCTTCGGCTCCATATAAATCTTTGACGCCAACACATCCTCACGAATCTCCGCATCAATCTTATCAAAATCCTTATTATACAGCCCTGCAAGTTTTTCAAGTCTCTCCACATCCTCAGCATAGTAATCAAGCGCGAGAAGTGCCGCCCTTAGCCTCAAGATGTTTTCATCATCACCTTTGCGTGTAGTCAAACCAATTTCATTTAGTTTCTTATCAACCAGCATCCTGATTATATCTTTAAACTCCTTCTCCGCGTCTGACCCATCATCGAAAAATATTTTCAATCCACCAATAATCGTAATAACAATATTCCAAATCGCTGCCGAATCTTCATCCCTAAACTTCTGGATTAAAGGCACTAGTGAGCCAGAATTCACCAGTTCTGTCTTTGCAAGTAAATTCCTATCAATCAGAAGTCTTAGTTTTTCTTCTAGTCCAAAATCTTCAAACTCATCAAGCCTATCCTCGAACTGCTTTTTTGACAAATTAAGCACATAATGTCCGCTCATATCTTCAGTCACTTTCGCAATCGGCCAATCAGACTCACCACCCATCGGAGCGTCAATGAGAAACCTCATTTGCGAATACGTTTTGAAGTTGTCCTTGCTCTTTATCACCGGATACCCAGGCTTATCAATGAATGCATGCATCATTTTCTTCACATCAAAATCTGCATATTTATTCAAGGCATCCCAAAGGTTATCACCAATCGTATTGTCATATTTATACTCTTCGAAATAATCACGAATGCCGGCCGTAAATTTATCCCAGCCCATCATCCTAATCACCATCAGCATGAGTCTTGCACCCTTAGAGTACACAATCGATGGATCAAACAAAGTCGCAATCTCAGCTGGGTTTTTCACATCCTGATGTACAGACTGCACATCATTATAAGCATCACGCCTTAGTGCAGACAATGCGTCATTCGTAAAGAATCCTTCAAAAATCTTATACTCCGGGTGAATATAATCTACCGCATAGTACTCCATCACGCTTGCGAACGATTCATTTAGCCACAAATCATCCCACCATTTCATCGTCACCAAATCACCAAACCACTGATGCGAAAGCTCATGTGCCACAGTGAGCGCTACCGATTTTTTCGTACCAAGTGTTGCATTCTTACCAGCTACGAGCATCGACTCGCGGTAAGTAACAAGTCCCCAGTTTTCCATTGCACCAGCTTCAAAATCCGGGAGCGCCACCTGGTCACACTTCGCCAGAGGATACGGCACACCAAAATTATCATCATAAAACTCGAGTGATTTCGCCGCAATTTCATTTGCAAAATCTACCGCATCAATATCCTGGTTTAGTGCCACATAGGTCGTAATCTCTACACCATGCGCGTTCTTTACCGTCTTGCCCTTAAACTTACCAATCACCCACGCAAGAAGATATGTACTCATTCTTGGTGTTGCATAGAATTGATACCTAATCTTTCCATCTTCTTCGTTTGTATTCACAATCGGCATATTTGAAAGGACAATCTCACCCTCTTCTTTTGGTACCGTAATATTCAAATGAAAGATAGCTTTCGCGGCTGGTTCATCAATACATGGAAAAGCTTCCCGCGCATAATGACTTTCGAACTGTGTCGCCACAATTGTCTCAGTCTTACCTTCATATTCATAGGTCGAGAGATACGCGCCCTGCATATTCTCGGTTAGATTCCCACTATAATATATATGTAGGTCAGCCGGTTTATCACAATACTCATCACCAAGCTTTACTTCAAGCACATCATCTTTAAGTTCGAAGTCTGCGCTTTTCCCCTTAATCATTACGTCAGAAACGGTCATATTTACAGCATGGAATTTAATCGTCCCAGCTTTCGCTACACCCACCACACTTACTCTGCCGCCAATCGTTTTCGCGTATTTATCAATAGTGAGATCCAAAACATATTTTTCTGGCTCAAAATAATCTAATAACCGCTCCATATTGTCCTCCGTTTTTTATTTATAAAGCTTAGCAGCTTCTGGCATTTTTGCTTCTTTTAGAATAGGCTCAAGTTCTTTTTCTTCCAAAGTCTCGTGCTTCAATAATTCTTCTGCAAGCGCATCAAGTACTTTCTTGTTGGCTTTAAGCACTGCCTCAGCACGCTTTGCAGCCTCTTCAGAAAGTTCCTTCACCTCAGCATCAATGAGTTCAGAAGTTTTCTCAGAATATGGCTTACCAGTAGTAATTGTATAGTAACCAGTTTCTTCGCTTGGGAATACTACATTGCGAAGGTTGTTGCCCATACCCTCTTCTACCACCATTGACTTAGCAAGATTCGCTACATTCCTTAGATCTGAAGACGCACCAGTCGTCACGGCATCATCACCAAAGATGATTTTCTCTGCCACACGGCCGCCCATCGCGCGAGCTAAGATATCCTTAAGTTCATAAATATTTTTGTAGCTTCTATCCTCAGGTGGGAGGAACCAAGTTACGCCACCGGTAGCACCACGTGGGATAATTGTCACCTTATGCACTGGATCAGAATCAGGAAGCACATGACCAACTACTGCGTGACCAGCCTCATGATAAGCCGTAATCTTACGTTCTTTCTCGTTCATCACTTTACTCTTGCGTTCAGGACCAATCGCCACACGTTCAAATGCTTCAGTTACGTCAGCATTAGAGATTGCCTTATGGCCTTCGCGCGCAGCCGTAATTGCTGCCTCGTTTGCAATGTTCGCAAGATCTGCACCAGAAGAACCAGCAGTCTTTTTAGCAAGAGCCTCAAGATCTACATCTTCTTCTACCGGTTTGCCCTTGAAGTGAACCTTGAGAATCTCAAGCCTATCTTTTCTCTCAGGTAAGGTCACATTTACGTGTCTATCAAAACGACCTGGGCGAAGAAGTGCTTTATCAAGCATATCTACACGGTTCGTTGCAGCCATTACAATCACGCCGGAATCATTATCAAAACCATCCATCTCGACGAGAATTTGGTTCAAAGTCTGCTCGTCCTCACGACCTGCGCCACCACGCGCATCACGTTTGTGGGCTACTGCATCGATTTCATCAATAAAGATAATTGATGGAGCATTCTTCTTTGCCTTGGAGAAGAGATCGCGCACTCTTGATGCACCAACACCTACAAACATTTCTGCAAATTCAGAACCGGAAATTGAGAAGAATGGCACATTTGCTTCACCTGCCACCGCTCTTGCCATCAAAGTTTTACCAGTACCTGGATCACCAGCAAGGAGTACACCACGTGGAATCTTCGCACCGAGTCTCTCATATTTCTTTGGCTCTTTCAAAAAGTCTACAATTTCGGTAAGATCCTGCTTTGCAGCCTCGTTACCAGCGACATCCTTAAAAGTTACCTTCTTTTTATCAGGACCATAAAGTTTTGCTCTAGATTTACCAAATGACATTGACTGACTGTTAGCAGCGTTTGCCTGTTTCATCATCCAGGAGAAGAAAATTACAATTGCAATAATTGGGAGAACAGTCAAAGCAATATCAAACACGATTCCCCAGGTATCTACACTATCCTGATATTCAATCTTTGGATATTTTTCGACACACTTAGTAAGCTCTTCATCCTTGAGCTCTGCACAATAATCAACAAGACCTTGCTCCTGCAAAGTACCAGCACCATCTTTTCTAGAAGTTTCAGTTGGTTGATCTTTACCCTTTAAAGTAATGTCGAGCGTATTACCAGTTACCGTAATCTTCGCAATGTTTCCCTCTGGATCATTTGCCCTACGGATTACGTCAGACAGAGCCACTTCCGTCTTTTGTGCTTTATTTGTATTCATGTTCGTGATGACAAACATCGCAAAACAAAGCAAAACAAACATAAAAACAACACTTCTGATAGTATTCGAACGTCCCGCATTATTACCTGGGCGCCCAGCTGTATTTTTAGGCGTATTCTCTGCCACTTTTTTATCTCCTTAATATATTAATTCTAGCATATAAACAAGAAGTATGCTATAATTATATTACCGTCTGGGTGTAGCACAGTTGGTAGCGCGCGACTTTTGGGAAGTCGAGGTCGCAGGTTCAAGTCCTGTCACCCAGACCACATGGTTTCAAATAGAGCATCAACTCTATTTTTTTATCCTGTATACCTAAAATACTTCAGATTATACTTATTCGGATTCGGAAGCCCTTTTCTATAAACAAAACCATATGCCTCACATACACTTGCTTTTGCAGTATATATTTCATTATTGATTTCGGTCACAATTTCAACATGTTTAGCTTTGCCATTGCTCTTCATAAACAAAATAATATCGCCAGCTTTGAGATTGCTTGAAATCTCCGTAAAGTTTGAAGAGGACTTTACATGATTATAGATAGGGTCAGCCAAATTTGGCATATTCTGATCAATACCAGAATAACGATAGACTACACCCACAAACATTCCACAAGACTGCGCATTTCTACGACATTCCTTTGTAGCCTCAGTATAATCCTCATTCTCTACGCCAGCAGTAATATTTACTGCAGCCGCTGCCACCCTATACGCCTCGGTAGGAGCAATCTTTGCCTGTTCTTTTGTAGTCCCATATGGCAATGCAAGCAAATTGATAGTATCTCTAAGTCTCTCGCTCGCAGTTCTAGTATCGCTAGGAGCTGGAGTCGGATTTACTATCACCGGATCAACTATAACCGGGTCATCCGTAGTCGGATCAACTACTGCCGGGTCAGTTGGCTCTGGTACTACAACATCCGTATCGGTATCGGTTGGATCCACCTCGGCCACAGTTTCAGTTTCCGACTCTTCTGCACCAGACTGATCATCATCGACTTCTTCAGTTTCAGTTGGACCACTGCTACCACCGCCGCTATTATTACCATTAGCTATACCAATAACCAAGTTCGTAATTGCAAATGACAGAACACAGATAATCAAACCAATTGCCGCATAGAGGATAATTGTTTTTGCTTTTTTAACCTTTTCGGCGTCACCATAAGAATTCATATACTGAATACCACCATAT
>Ga0310786_10007330_pt1 | contig 14406 bp, 8 predicted proteins | sample AusTroGonzalo_MG_FD_203881 | JGI IMG/M metagenome (GOLD analysis project Ga0310786, IMG submission 203881) | Bovine rumen microbial communities from tropical cattle in Woodstock, Queensland, Australia - Gonzalo_03 (v2) (version 2) | ecosystem: Host-associated > Mammals > Digestive system >... | reverse complement strand
AAGCATTGTGATTAGCTCCAATCACCTCATTCTTTTCGTCATACTGACCTGCCGCCATCAGCGAAAACTCATATTCATCATCACCGGGATTACTGTGCCACCCCACTTTAGCCTTCAACGCATGAACTTTGTCCCACCCGCCAATGGCGTACAGCAGTTCTTCAAATTCGAGAATCATCGGCAAATGCCAGCCTTCCGGGCAAATACCGCGAACCGGTTCCTGACTAAAATGCTTATCCATGAACGAATAATCAAAAAAACCGGAATCCATGGCTGCGGCCCAGGAATAAAGCACCCCATACGCTTTCTTCAATTCCGCATCATCAGTTTCGACCGTTGTGGAACGCCCCTTGAGCACCGGAGTCTTGACGGAATCCGCATAATTGAGATTCTGGGCCATCCAAGTTTGCTTGCCAATCGTGACAGTTTTATAAACCTGTCCATCGCGGGCATCCGTAAATTCGCCTTTTTTCACAGCCGACGGTTTCACCGGTTTTTGAACATGTTCATAATTTTCTACGCAACGTACAGAGAAACCATGACGTTTTGATCGATAGTCAACATCACTGCGCGAGCCATAAGCGGAACAATAAGCAATCGCCGTCGTATCGCTATCTTCATGCGAAGTCCAAAAAAAGGCATTTTTCGTATTCAAAGACAATTCTCCATAGCGATACTGATACATAGAGCCTGACGGAAGAAGCGTAAAGCCATAAATGTTCACGTCAATAGAATCTGACCAAGAAAAGAAGCTACCACTTCTGAAAAGATTATGTCCATAATCATAAAATAAATCGGTTTCTTCATATTCGAGAACGTGCCAGCCTTCCGGACAAATTCCTTTAAAGTTGTCAGTAATTTCGCATGTTTTTCCATAACCGCAACCGGACTTTACGGAATCCATGGCTGCGGCAAATGTATATAGACGCCCGAACAAATCGCAGTTATCCTGAGCACACCAAGTATTGAGAGTATCGCCCAAATCGTAATTCAAGTTCTCGGCCATAAAATTATACGGTCCAAGCTTGATGGTCTTATAAATCTTGTTGTCGCGGCTATCGACAATTTCGCCATACGTAAGCTCCGGATTGAGGTAATCCCATGCGGTTTCTACGGAACTGGAGCTTTCCTGACTGCTAGAACTTTCGACACTGCTAGAAAGCGCCAAGCTGCTGGAACTTTGCACGATTGCCGAAGAAAGAACTTCGCTGCTAGAACTTTCTGCAACGGAACTAGACGAAACTTCAAGCGAAGGCATCGATGTGCTTTCTTCACCGCAGGCGATTACGATAAAGGAGAATGATAAAATGCCCGTACTCAAAATACGGGCAAAAAACTTATAGAAAGAATTTTTATTCATACAACAAATTAATTTAAAACATCAATTAAAGAACGCCTTTGCTGCTCGGCACGCCCTTCACGTTACGGGAAGGCGCGACAGCCATTGCAACGGCACGAGCGAAAGCCTTGAAAATCGATTCCAAGCAATGATGGTTGTCATTGCCGTAGAACAGTTCCACATGCAAATTCATGCGGGCGTTTTCGCAGAGGCTCTTGAAGAAATGTTCAAACATGCTAGCTTCAATTCCGCCAGCGGTTGCTGCCGGGAGTTTCACGTTCCAAACGAAACCGATGCGGTTGCTAAAGTCGATACAAACACGACTCAAAGCCTCGTCCATAGGAACAAAGTAAAAACCATAGCGTTCGATGCCCTTCTTATCGCCAAGGCATTCCACAAGAGCTTGACCAAGCACAATCGCGATATCTTCCATGCTGTGATGCATATCGACTTCAACATCACCCTTGCATGTCAAATCCAGATGGAACCCGCCGTGGACTTGGAACAAATTCAACATGTGATCCAAGAAGCCCGACCCCGAATTGATTTTGCCTCTCGAAGCATCGTCCAAATTCAAGAAAAGTTCGATATCGGTTTCGCCAGTTTTGCGAGAAATCTTAGAAGAACGCATCTTGATAAGCCCTTATAAAACTTTTATTTAACACGACCGTCAAAAACGCTGAAGCGGACGACACGGCCAAACTTCGGTGTCGGAATCGGAGTTTCCACGCCGTTCAAGTACATCTTGCCAATGGCACGCGGTTCGCCAATGACGATATACACAGTTCCATTCGCCGTATAGACAAGCTTGTTATCGACAGTCGCAATGTTCGCTTCTTTCACGAATTCATCATCATCTTCGTCACGCTTGATGCCGACCCAAGAGCGAGTTTCACCAGAACCCACAAGTTCAATTTTCGTGCGGCCGTTATCCGAAACCGGCCCGGTAGCAGCCTTCACCGTATCTTTCTTAGAAGAAGCAGAAATGAAAATCGTCGCAGAAGCCGGGAGATTTTCAGACTTTTTCATCGCGTTATCGACTATCGCCTGCGTGACCTTCTCGTTTTTTTCGTCCTTGATGGAATCGACCGGAACAGCTTCGGCACCTTCAGGCATGTCTTGATTCATCTCAGGAGTTTCTTCAGAAGCGACCGCCGCCGGAGGATTGGCGTTAGCCTCGGAAGCATTTTCATTAATGGTCACAAAATGAAGCCCGACAAAGAGCAACACCGCAATCAGGAAAATCGCAATGGGCACGGCCTTGCTGCGGGGTTTCTTCTCGTCTTCCGTCATCGGGGCGATGTTCTGCATGAGCGGTTCCACGTCGCGTTCTGCGTAATTAGAACCAGCTTCCAGAGCATAAGCCTTGAGAACCGTTTTAACATCCAAGCCAAGCTTGCCACTTATAGAGTTCAAATAGCTACGGACGTAAGCTTCCACCGGGAAAGCTTTCCAGTTGCCCGCTTCAATGTTCGTAAGAATCCTCGTCGGAATCTTTGTACGTTCCGAAAGATCTTCAATAGAAAGCCCTTGTGATTCACGAACTCTGACGAGATATTCACCGAGACGTTCGTTAGGATTTTTTTCGTCCATTTGAGCCATTACCTATACCCTAATTTTTAACCCATCCAGCATTTCCAGTGTACGTGCAACGGGCAATCCAACCACGTTGTAGTAACAACCGTTGATAGACTTGATCAAGCGTGCGCCATTCGTCTGAATGCCGTATGCGCCGGCCTTATCCATCGAGTCCTTAGAATTTACATAATCTTTAAGCTCTTGTAAGGAACAATTTCTAAAAAAGACCTCTGTTTGCTCTTCAGACGAACTAAGGACTTCCCCATTGCGCGCAATCGCGACTCCGGTAATGACAAAATGGCTTCGATTATTCAGTTTGTTCAGCATATCGAGGGCATCAGCTTCTGATTTTGGCTTGCCAAGCGGAACGTTGTCCAAAAAGACAAGCGTATCAAAACCGAACACGTAAGCATCGCGTTCCAAGCGAGATACAGACAAAGCTTTAATGCAAGCATTTTCACGCGGGAAATCAAGCGGATTAGAACTCGTCGGCTTTTCGTCTTCATTCGAGACGACCACGCGAAACTTGATGCCCAGTTGTTTCAAGATTTCAGACCGACGCGGCGACCCGCTAGCAAGAATAAGTTCAGTAGTCATAGGTTGTTTTTAGGTTTCAGGTGTCAGGTTTTAGGAGTTAGGAGATTAGGTTTGAGGTTTGAGGACGCTTCGCTTTGAGGTTGGCACATCATGCTTTTTGGAAACGTCATCCTCACGAAGGTGAGGATCTAGTTCCCTCCAGGACGACAGAATACACATTACACATTACACATTACTCATTACTCATTACTCATTACTCACTCCTCACCGCTCAAAGCGACAAAGTCGCGACCCCATAGCTCACCGCTCTAATCATAGTACTTCGTGTCGGTACTGCCTGCGTTCAACTTGATGTCCGGCAAGTCTCGCACATAAACAGAGAAGCTCCAACCAGCGGCAGGGCCAGTCGGTGTCCACGAGAAATCGAGCTGCCAGCAATGCAACACACGCTTGAACGTGAATTCATGCGAAACGAAACGTCCTTCGTTATAATCATAACGCGTGCTGTAAGACACATCCCAATTGACGGTCGGTTGGAACGACGCAGAAATCCCCGTCGAATGGTTTATGTTGTCTTTAAACAAGTTCCTCGCCACGCGAGTACTGCTAAACGAATAGCGGTAATCCAAGCTCAAAGACCACTTCAACATTTCGTACTTTTCCATCTGCGACGGAAGCCCGCCGTTAAACGAACCGCTCCAGTGGAAACTCTTTGAAAGCTCATAGCCCCAATACGTGAGTTCCGGGAATCTGACCTTGTTCGGATTCGATTCGTACTTGTGGTAGAAACTGTGACGCGTATTGATGGTGAACATGTAATCCTGCAAGATCTGGAAACCGAACGATGAAGAGATATCGGAGAAATTCAGCGAATCCGCCGCAAAGTTGTACGAAAAGCTATGCCTCGTCGTAAGCAAGCGGCGTGTTCCGTATTGATCTTCAACGGCCTTCGCCTTCTTCGAGGAATCTCCGCGAGTCGTATCGACATGCCCAGCCACCTTGAGGTACTTGATATCAAAATCGTTACTCAAGCTGAACCCGATTGTCTGCTGCTTTTGCTGGTACGTCGATTGCCCCAAAAGCGGATGCGGAGCGAACGTTTTGACCGTATCAATTTCAGGCGCATACGTGTAAGAAATGCTCGGCGAAAGCACATGACGAATACCCGTAAAGCGACCAATTTCAGGAACCCAAATGCCGTAAAGTTTCGTGTCGGCGGTCAAACTGTAACTGTGATTATACGACACATCGCCAAACGTTCCTTCACTCGGATTAAAGCTCATGTAGCGTTTTCGTTTGTACAAAGAATCGTTCGGATTGCGCCAAGATGTACCCGTCCAGTATCCAGAGAATGTCGCTCTCGGCGTGATGTTGATAACGTTAAAAAGACGCCCCGAATAATCCAACGTATAAGTCCCTGCGTAACCAATGTAATGAGCTGTAGTATCTTTGTCCTGCGTTTCATCTTTATCACGACGCATAAAGTAGTTGAATCGATTCGTGAAACTGTAGTTGAACTTTTCAAGGAACGATTGGAACGAACCGTCTTCTGCGGCAACCTCGCCCTCATCCAATTCAAAATTGAAAAGGTTTCCGCTCATGCGATACTGGATATCCGGCAAGTTGCGTTCGAGCATCCCGGTCGTCAAGTTATGGCTCTGCGAAATCTTGACCGTCAAACTTTTGTTATTCCCGAACTTTCCAGAATACGCCAAAGAAGCATTTGCTTGCTGGTTCAAAATCGTACTCGCCTCTAGCGAGTTTTGCTTACGCACATTCCTGCTACTGACAAAAGAACCTTGACCGCTCAACGTGTGCTTTGCATCAGGAGTCAAGTTCTGGTTATGCATGAAAGAGATATCATAACCGCTGTTGCTAAAATCAAATTCTTGCAAATAACTCGTATATTTTAAATAACCATCCAACAAATAACGTTTCTTGTAACGGATTTCGCCGGACAACGTAGAACGTTCAAACCGAGCCTCGTCACCTTCGATAATGTCGCCCGAAATCGTTGCATCCCAATAATCATTTGCTGCATAGTAAAAGCCGATATTGCGCAAATAAAAGCCCTGTTTCTGGTCGCCACCGAACTTGGGTGTCAAAAGACCAGACTTGCGACCGCTCTTGAGAGGAGCCACAATCATCGGGAGTACCGCCACCGGCACGTCGGCAATATTAAGCACCACAGGGCGAGCCGTAATCGTTTCCTTCGGCTTCACCACCATGCGACGTCCGTAAAAATAGAAGTGCTGATGCGTCGTATCGTTACACGTACTGAAGTCGCCACGAGCAATCTGGATTCGCGTATCGGGCAAACGCCTAACTTCCATGCCGTTCAGTTGCTGATTGTCCTGGAACGTCGTTGCGTAATACACCTCGCCAATTTTGGACTTGAGGTTGTACTTGAGACGCATTCCCGAAAGCGATGGGTTCTTGGTTTCGCGGAGCACGGGATTTCCGCTAGCCGCCAAAATCTGGTTTTTCTGGTCCATCCAAATCGTGTCGGATTCCAGCGTCGCGGTACGGTACTTGAGCTGCGCAGAATTGTTCAAGTTGAACGTCGATGTTTCCACGTCATAGACCAAATCAACCGCTCGGTATTCTATCGTATCCACACCCGTCGTGTCGTTCATCCAATCAACTTCCGTCGTGTCCTCTTCGACCTGAACGCGCTCTTCGAGTTCAAAGCGAGTCATCTCCTCGCCATAAGAGCAAGGAGCGAAGACCGCAGCAACAAAAAAAGCAAAAACGGCCCACAAGTAACGATGGGTTGCGGATAAAATCACGGTGCAACAAAATAGAAAAAAAAGAGGCTCACCGCCAAGGGACCGTTTTATTTATACTTAAATCGAGAAAGTACGTCTTGCGGGCGGGGCCCCAGCTCAGAGTTGCGAAGGCCGCACGGGCCCCTCCCTGCACCCTCCCCATCCTTGGCCGACGCTTCCATTCTCCAAACGAAAAATCTTCATCCATTAAAAACAAAAGAACAATTCGCTTCAAACCATTTTTTTCTTTGCCTTTTCACAAGGAAAGCACTTAGAATTCAAAAAAAAGAACGTTCTGTAAGCAGAACGTTCATCAAGTTTTAGATTAATCGGCAAAGACGTTGCGCAGATATATTAATCCTGCTCGCCAATTACTTCAGCACGGCGTTTGCACCGCTCACAGCACCGTTATGGTCAATGGAAATAACATAGCGACCGCTCGGGAGCTGAGAGCCATCCCAAGAGAGCGTGTTAACACCAGCCACAGCGTTGTCGAGGTTAAGCTTAGCAACCTGTTCGCCATCAGCATTCAAGATAGTCACAGTTGCACGGCCCGGGGACTTGAGCGTGAACCAAACGTTCTTGCGGTTGAAGAGGCGGAGGCTTGCATCACCAGTGCGAACAGCGGTCGGCTTTGCAATCTTCGGAGCGGTCTTGACCTTTTCCACATAAATTCCATTGACGTTCGAAGAGCCAACAGCAATATCCTTCTTGATGAGGTTGCCGTAGCTAAGCACTGCGACGAGTTGCTTTTCGTTTTCAGTAGCACTTGCGAACGTTTCGAGTTCCTGGGCGTTCACACGTTCCTTGTCGCCATACCAGCTCTTGACAGCCTTGCCGTCCAAATCCTTCACGGTAATCTGGGTGCGACGGACGATGGCAGAATAAGATTCGCCATTGCTTGTGTAAGTGATTTCCAGCGGTTTGTTGACCTGACCGCGAAGCTTTGCCTTGGAAAATTCAATATCCTGACCCTTGAGGCTCACACCGTCAACAGCGGTAATCACATCGCCAGCACGGAGATTGGTCTCGGCAGCCGGAGTACCCGGAATAACTTCTGCCACATGGACTCCATCGGGAACCTGATAAATGGTGATGCCGACGCCACCAAAGGATTCGTCAGCCATGAGCGGAGCGGTCATCATAGCAGCAATCAGAGAAGCCTTAACAAAACGATTCATAATATTCTCCTTAAATTTTTCCTATCATAATATATAATAAAAAATTAATTTCATCAACTGCGACAACCTCCCAAAAGGAACTTTTTTAATCCGTTTATTCCATTTTCTTATATTTTTTTCATGCTAAATCGAATTATCAGAACATTTTTCATTTTGACAGGGGTCGTATTCTTCGAACAAGCATCATCAAGAATGATGCTCCCCATCGAAATTCCTGAATTTGACGACCCCGTCCCCACCGAGGTCCGTGCAAAACACGCTGCACGCCCCGCACGCAACACAGTTTCCCCCACAGAATACGCTTTAGAAAAGTATCCGTTCTCCAAAGACTACAAAGAAGCTTACCGATACCGGACAAACGTTCCCAATGCCCGGATTGTTGATTTCATAAACAACATAGAAAACGAAGCTCTCCGCATCAACAATCCCGCAAAATATCTAGAAGCGCTTTGCCGGTTGATCCAATCCTCGACAAGAGACCCGTTTGAAAAAGTCAAGATGGTTTACGATGCCACGGCGTTGTTACTCGATTACGACACAGAAGCCGTAAAGCTCCCGTTCATTCCCGTTCAAACTTGGGAACAAATTCTAGTTTCGCGAAAGACTGTATGCGAAGGATACGCCGATTTTTTCAAGAAAATATGCGACATGCTGAACATCCCCTGCGAAAAAGTTCCTGGATTTGCGCAAGGCGGATTACTCCCGTTAACGCCAAACAAAGATTTGACCGCGAACCACGCATGGAATATTGTGCAAATTAACAATTTTTGGTATAACATAGACTGCACCTGGGGATCCAGTTCCGCAGACGTACTGACGCAAACGCAAAAAAGGAAATACTCTACAGATTGGTTGTTCCTCAATGGGGATTATTTTAGATACACGCATTTTCCGTCTGATTCCAGTTTCCAACTCGCAAGCCCCAAAATCAACGAAGAACAATTTAAGACACTGCCACGACTGGAGCCAAGCTTTTTTGACAGGCTCAAACTTTTAACGCCATTAAAATCCGTCAACGAAATCGAAAGTACGTTCAAAATAAATTTGCAAAAAAAGGATGATTCTAAAATTCAAGTTTTATTCTACGATTACAATAGCGGATACGCCGTACAAAACAAGACTTTGCAGAATCAAAAAGAGGACACGCTTTCAGTCACTTTCAACGCACCGCTCGCCGGAACATATTTAGGCACGGTCATGTACAATCTTGAAGGAAACGCCTACCGAGGCTGTGCATACTTCTTTGTACAAGCTAAAAATGCAAGCGATATTCAATACCCGGTCCCGCTAAAATCTTCAGCAAAGGATGTTGAAATCATTTCGCCGCTCGTCGCACTGAAAGCCGATTCCACATACGATTTCAAAGTCAAGGTTTCGAACAAAAAATACCTTATTCTTTCTTACAATGGGAAAATAACGCGAATGAAATCCGAAGGCAACGGATTATTCACGCAACGATTAACAATCCCGCACAACGTCCAAAGCATCACTGTTAGTGCCTCCGACACCGAATACGGCCAATACGAAGGCATCGTGAAATACTTTATCGAAAATTAAAATGCACTGTCATCCCGCACTCCGTTGCGGGATCGGTTGTGGTTATGAAAAAGCCGCCCCCGGCACCCCGCAACTAGTGCGGGACAGGCTCAAGCCGGAGTGACAAATTCACTAGATTCTTCGACTTCGTTACACTACGCTCAGAATGACACAAGCCCTCACGGCTCATAGCCCATTGCTCACGGCTCTTTCACGCAGCGGACAGTCATCAAATCGTCCGTATTTTTCTGATCCTTATAACAAGTCATGTCGTTGAATCCTATATGAAAGATCCAAACGTCATCTGGATTTTGTCGGTTAGAAGCCCAGTAATAAGCATTGCTCTTTCCACTTTTATCACTCGGATTTTTACTCGTTCCAAAAGACAAGAACGATGTTCCGTACGTATTGCATTCAAACCCAGTGCAAATGGAACCGATTTGAGACACTAGCTGTTGGTTATAGCAGTTTTGCAAATATATGGAAAGGCGATCAGATCCTTTTTCTAATGAATTGACAACAATCGAATCAGGCAGTTTCCAGCCAGCTGGGCAAACTGTTTTAGCGGACTCTTTCGAATAAAATCTACCAGCGATTTCACATCCTTCTTGAACTGGGACGCTTTGCGCTCCGGTTGGAACATACCTCAAGTTTTCGGCCATCCAAGTGTAGCCATTAACTTCGACGGTTCTGTAAGTTGCACCGTCGCGGTCGTCCGTCAACATACCATACTGGACATTCGGATTAAAGTAATATTCCTTCGGCAAATCGCAACTCCAATTTCTTGAATAATACCACTTGCCGTTATAACAAATGTAATCTTCACTCAAGCCATCTTTCCAGTCACGGATTCTCTTGCCTTCGGTATCGCAAGGAGCGTCGTAAAAATCGGCCCATGCATTTTGATGGCAAACATAAGTCATATTCGTATCAATGAGACCTTGGACGGATTTTCCTTCCGCATCGCAAGGTCTGTCGCCAACATCCGCTTCCCTTTGCGTTGCGGCATCCCAGCCCGTATCGCGGCAGATATAAACGATTTGCCCTTTATAATCCTTGGTTCCGCTATCCACTAGTTTTCCGACGCGGTCGCATGGAACTTCGGTTGTCGAGATTTCCAACTGGTTCGCAATTTTCCATTTTGAATCTTTGCACAAATAAAACACGGTGCTGTCCGTCGGGCTTTTCACGAGCTTGGCCGATTCGCCACAAGCGAGGTCTTGCACTTCGTAGTCCATTTTCGTAGCGACATTCCAGCCATCGGCCTTGCAGATATAGTAACGTTCGCCTACAGTCGGACTCTCGATGACCTTCCCGACTTTATCGCAAGGGACATCCTTGGTATCTTCTTCAAAACTACTCAAAAACGTCCACCCGTTCACATTGCAAAAATACAATGTATCGCTGATGATGTTTTTTAAGCCGGCCCGCTGGACAGCACCAAACATTTTATCGTCGCAATAAGGCAGCCCTATGCATTTCCTATAGAGATTGCTGAATATGTAGGTAGGAGGCACCTCCTCGTAACCGGTCGCGGCACACCCACGTTGAGCAGCATTACTCGCCCATACACGAGCCCTTATATAAACTAAATCTGTCGTAGCTTGACCCCAACCTGGTGTTAAAGAAACATTCCATATACCGCAATATTCAGAACGGTCTAACGTTCCTTTTTCAGAAAAAGACTTGATAAAACTGGCAACAGCAACAGTGTCAAGAGAGAAAAAATAATTCAAAGCATGTTCTACGTTAGACCTCGTAAATCTGGCATTGCGTTCTTGCAGCGGATTTTCGCGGAACAACGTGTCCAATCCCAAAGCTGCAATAAGTTCTTCCTTTGCCTTTTTTTCGGCATCTGCCGCAGCGACTCCGTTTGAAACAAGTTTTGCAGTTCGTGCTTTGATAATCTGCGTATAAGGGAAAATCGCAAGAGAGGATGAATCTACAGTGAAACCAATGCCGCCACCAGCGCCACCACCCGCAGCACCCATTCCAGCAGCACCTCCGCCACCTCCGCATCCAAAACTATCACCGATTTCTTCATCCAGAAAGTCAAGATATTTCGAATTGGATGGAATCTGTTTTTCATTGCCGCTGGACAGAACGGCCTTTCCCGAAGAACTGGATTTTGGATTTTTTTCCGCAGCAGACGATTGCGCCACAACGCTCGATTTACCATCTTGAACAACCGAACTCGACGTGGGAGTTTTTCCTGTCGCCGAAGACAGTGCCATAGTTGACAAAGGCAAGTCTCCCATCGCCGATGACTGTACAACGACGCTCGAAGAACTTTCCTCTTGAGCGAATACATCATCAGCCACGGCAATGTTTTCTGATTCCGAGCATGCGATTAATGCCACTACAGACAACAGATACGCGATTTTTTTCATTTTTCCCCCTTCATTTTATTCCTTGATGCAACGGATTGGCATATAGACATCCTCGTCCGACTTTGAATAAAACATCGAATTATCATCAAAGCCAAATTGCCAAGGTTCATCAGGATTCTGCTTGTTATAAGCCCAAAAATAGGTAAAGTTCGGTCCGCTCTGTCTATTCGACGTTAACGTCGTTCCAAAAGAAAAGAATGTAGTCCCGTAAGTATTACAAGCGGAAGTCGCACAGAACGAACCAATTTCGGACATGAATTGTTTGAAATAGGCTGTTTGCTCATCCGCCGAAAGCTGATTATAATTAGGAGCAAACAATGAATAAACGACCGTAGAATCAGGCAGTTTCCAACCAGCGGGGCAAGCGGTCCGCGCCGCCTCCTTCGAATAGAATCGGCCCCCAATTTCGCAGCTATCCGCAAAAAGAATGCTTTGCGAGCTGTCCGGCGTAATATACCTCAAATTTTCGGCCATCCAAGTGTAGCCATTGAATTCGACAGTCCTATAAGATTCACCGTCGCGTTCATCTGTCAGTGTTCCATATTCAACATTCGGGTTAAAGTAGTAATCCTTCGGATATTCGCAACTCCATTTTTTAGCTTCATGCCATGCCCCATTATAGCAGATGTATAAAGACTTCGATTGCCACATTGCGCTTAGACCGACCAATCTCTTGTTGTCCGTATCGCAAGGAGCATTGTAAAAGTCCACCCATTTATTCTTATAGCAAGTATAAAGGAACGTCGAATCCACTTTACCCCGAACCGTTTTGCCCTCTAAATCACAAGGTTCTTCACCAATGTTAGCCTCATTGTAAGTCGCAACGCGCCACCCCCCTTTATCACAATAATAGTAGTAATAAGCCCCTTCTATGGTTCCCGATGGGACGAGACTTGTGGGATATTGAATGAGTCTTATTCCCTTAAGAATTTTTCCGACACGATCACAAGGTTGCCCGATTGTGTCTATATCAATTTCTTTTGCAATGCTCCATTGTGAATTTTTGCAAAAATAAAATAAGTTAGTGTCCGTCGGGCTTTGCATAATCTTTGTCGAACGAGGACAAGTGCTATCTCTTGTTTCATAGTCAATCTTTGTTGTCATATTCCAACCGTCATTTTGACAAACGTAGTATCGTTCATCAACAGAAGGGCTCTTGAACATTTTCCCGATTTTATCACAGGGAACATCCCTGGTATCTTGTCCATAATTATCCGGTATCACCCATTTGCCTTTTTGACAAACGTAATTAGTATCACGAATAACATTTTTTAAACCCGCACGCTTTACAACACCGGATAAATTATCATTGCAAAAAGGAAGGCCTATACACATCCTATACATGTTGTTAAAAATTTTGTAGGCCGTTTCAGGAACCCCATCTCCGGCAGCACATCCTATGAATCCAGGATATGTCGCCAAAAGCAAATCTTTTCCATAAGCCGATGTTTCATCTGTAGAATTCCCAGATTTTGTCATCCATAAATTGCAGAATTCGGAGCGATCAATCGTTCCTGTTTCCGAAAAGGACTTGACAAAATTATTATTTCCGCTAGAATCCATACTTAAGAACAGATTTAAAGTGTATTCAAAAATAAACCGCGTAAAGTGGACTTCTTGGAACAGCGAATCCATTCCCAAAGTCAAAAGAAGTTCCACCACAGCCCTTTTTCGATCATAATCCGACGGGGTTGCATTTGCAGAAAGCTTCGCCACCCGTTCATCAACAAAAAGCTTGTAATAGTTATGCGCCGCCGAAATACCCACTAAGCCGCTATCGCATTCATAGCGAGCAATCGTATCGACAACAAAGTCTCTCAAATAAATTTCGACTAAAAGCGGAATATAAAAACTAGAACTAGACGATAAACCTTTTTCACTAGAACTTGATGAAAAAATTTCACTGCTAGAGACGGTGTTATCCGAAGAACTTGATAAATTAGCATTTTCCGTAGATGACGAAAGTTCGATAGAACTAGACAATTCCAAAACGCTAGACGAACTCGCTTCTGCAAGAACATCGCTGGAGCTACCGAAATCGCTGAAGTCGTCTAAATAGGCAACATTTTCTGAATCAGAACAAGCTAACAGCACCATCGTCATCAAGAGATACACAAATTTTTTCACATTTCCCCCTTCATTTTATTCCTTGATGCAGCGCACTACCACATAAGTTGTATAGTCGTATTCCTTCCCTGCATACATTTCTCTAAGATCTTCGCCCCACCAAAAATCAACTCCATTTCCATTAATGTAGGCAATACGGCGTTTCTTTTCTTGAGTCGGGCTCATCCACATAAGCAAGGCTCCTCCTCCCACACTATGTAAAGAAGACTCAGGCTCGTTTATGATTCTTCCCGTCGGAATAAAACTCAAGCCGTGTGGATCCGTCGATTCGTCCTCATAGAGTTGCGAAAACAGATTTCTAACATCCAGTGGAGAACCTCTGAAATCTTCAATATCGCTAGAATCCGGGAGTCTCCATCCCTCGGGGCAAACTTCTGCCGCAGCATACAAATCGTAGAATCGTCCCACATTTTTGCAACTGTCTTGGCGACAAGTTGTCGATTGAGGGCTGTCCGTCAAGAGCGAACCCTCGTATTTCATGTTTTCGGCCATCCAGGTTTTGCCTTTAAAAACAGTCGTGCGGTAAACGCGATGGTCGCGCGGGTCTTCGAAACTTCCGTAATCAAAATCGGGATTGAAATAATATTCAGTGGGGAAATCCGTGTGCCATTCGCCTGCGCGCCGCCATGTTTTGTTGTAACAAATATATCGATCGAATCTTGAGTTAAAATTTTCCTTTTTAACGCTAACACGCATATTATCGGTATCGCAAGGCATGTTGAGGAACTCGGTCCACATTCCGTCATGGCAAACGTAGTACATGCTCGAATCTGTTGGACTTTGGTATGTTTTGCCTTCGTTGTCACATTGGACATTCGATGTTTCTAAGTCTATTTGCCGAGCAAAATCCCAGCCTCCGTCAGAAAAACACACGCCCACAGTCAAATTGCTCCTACAGAAAAAATCCTTTCGGCAAACGTAAGTGACATTTGGTCTGTTCGGGCTTTTGT
>Ga0310786_10007329_pt1 | contig 14407 bp, 9 predicted proteins | sample AusTroGonzalo_MG_FD_203881 | JGI IMG/M metagenome (GOLD analysis project Ga0310786, IMG submission 203881) | Bovine rumen microbial communities from tropical cattle in Woodstock, Queensland, Australia - Gonzalo_03 (v2) (version 2) | ecosystem: Host-associated > Mammals > Digestive system >... | reverse complement strand
GCAGACGCTCCGAGGCGCGGGTGATGTTCCCCTCCTCCGCCACGGCAAGAAAGTACCTGAGTATCCGTAAGTCCATGGCGTATAATATACCATATTCAGGCATAAGAGTAAATTATGGCTCGCCCACTAATATTTGCTCCCCGATTTTCTGCAGTACGCATTAGGTGGCGGATTGCCGCGCTGTGTTCCGCAAGAGGGACACGAATTTGTCCCACTGCGGGAATGCGATTAGTCGCATGGTTGCTCCTTTCTGTTAGGTGTGAAACGGTGAAATGGCGCGGCATATCCCCCGAACGAAGTGAGCCGCCGTAGGCGGTCGCTAGAGGGGTGCGAAACGCCGCGTCTGGCCATAAGATGTTTAGTGCCGCCGGATCAGATTTTTCCGGCGGCAAAGTGATGGTGCGCGGGGGAGAAAGCGCAGAAACACGAACCGCCGCCCGAATGGGCGGCGGCAGATGGCGAGAGGTTACGTTATATTGCTAGATTCGCAACACAAGCGGATACTTGTTGTATGCGCTTATATCACTCAAACGTCGGATGCAAAATATGACTTTTTTACTAAGGCCGTTATTTTGTCCTTAAAAACCACAGGGACGTCGTTAAGCGACGGCATCTTTTGCGTTAAGACGTCCCCCATAATTTGCACCGCTTTATTCATGCAAATACCCCAAATCTGAAATCTTTCATTTTCGTCACAACCACCGCATACCAATCCGACAGGAATACCATTGCCGTCAAATATCGGAGCCCCACTCATGCCAGAAAGATCAGGCCTTTCCTTTGATAGTTCTCTTGGCACATCAAAATACAAATAATCACTCTCGCATCTGTCAAAATTAAGGCCATTAATTGTTCTAAACTGATATCTGTCAAGGCAATCGCCAGGAATAGGCAATCCGCCACCGTAAAAGAATTCATCCCCCTTGTCTAAACCGATGATTGGTAACACAGGGAGTTTCACAATATCAAATTCACCTTCTTGCGAATAATCTGATAATGCATATTGTCTAATAGGACAGATGTCATCAGCAACGGGGAAGAAAGTAAAATCAACCACAGGGTCACCGCGATCTGGACACCTAGTCATTCTAGTGTTTGCCACTATTGGATATCGTCCAATAGGCCACAATCCTTTCTCGCCCGTTTTGACATTTCGACCAAGAAGCGCAATTTCTTCCGATACTCCATGCAAAACGGTCATAACATACTGACGATTTGCAAACGATATTAGGCAGCCTGATGCATCAACTTTACAGTCATTATCTTTGACCCAAAACAACTGAACCGTTCTTTCTTGAAGAAATCGTAACATATCTTCTCCCAATAGCATACGCTGAACTTCTATCAACTTTTGAAAATTCATAGGGCTGGTTTTATAAGCTGTTTGCAACTATACGTAACGTCTTTGAATCTGAAATTTTGTTCGATTTGTTTTATTGCGCAAGCGAAATCCAAGTCCCATTATTCTTGTAGAATTTCATTTCAATTAGGTCTAACAAACCAGCAGGGGCATTGTCAGGCTTGCAAGGCACAAGGTTTCTAACCAATTCATATTCGCCAGAAGCATTCATATCGTAAATTTTGACGTAATAGACACTCCCAGTCGCTATTCGCTCAGGGTATGCGTAATTGATTTTAAACAAACGAATATTGTTGGATGGGCATTCCTTGACAACGGAAGCATCGCTTATAATTACTGCGTTGGATGGAATATCCTTTACATAAAAATTTCCAAACTCAATTTCATATATCGTATTCAATGCCGTAGAGCCACCAGAGATTCGTGATCCGACGCCTAGACCTCCAGATGCACCAGGATAATCAAGATACCACCTATATTGTGGTCCATTTGCAATAAACAGACGCCAGTCAGAAATATCGTTATTCGACTGCGGCATTGCACCAATTATACCAGTATGTTCGTACTCACCTGCATACGAATGTTTAATTTGGACTTTCATTGTAAGTGTTGGCGGCAATCCCAAGTCGTACCATTCAGAACCAGTGCAAGTAACACACGAGACACCATTTGTTGAATATCCCGCAGGAATGGAATTTTCCGTAGAGCCGCTATCATCTCCTGTCGGCTCTTCACCGCTACCGCCATTGTCCCCCGGCGTATCACCCCCTATATTATCATTACCCCCTGTCGTATCATCTGACTTATTCTGTGATGGCATGGCGACCTCAACCTTAAAGAAATGGCTCAATGCGTTTGTCGGAGTTGTCCATTCCTCATCAAGAGTCGCCTTGCCGTAAATCGTATAGACACGATTGCCCCCATTCGTATTAAGATTGGGACGCCATTCAACAACAGGGAATCCGTTCGACATGGATATTGATACACTAAAGACATCGTTTTCGTTTGTTGGATCTGTCCCGGCAATGAAATCATCCTCAACTGTCAAAAGGCGTCCCCTACCATCGCGCTTTCCTGTCGGTTGCTTCGCGGCTATTTCGGGATCACTCCCTGAAAGCAATCCATAAGAATCAAGCCAACCGTAAGGGATAGGCACCACGGTTTGCTTCGTAGTAATCTCATTCCAAGGTGTCCATGTCACCTCATCAAGCCAAGCGCAGTCGTCGCCCTCGGTCACGCCGTTGTCATTTTTGCGATAAACCCATTTCAGCGAGTGCGCTCCGTCCCCGCTGACGGTAAAGACCTTGTTCGACCAATCCGTTATGCCGCCCATCCAGCATTGCTCCGTTCCGTCAAGGTAGAACGCGGCAAAATCCCGTTGCTTGTTTTTCGTCGCCGTCTCACAAGACGTTTTCCACCAGAAGCCGATTTCCCCTGCGCCATCCACCGACATCTCAACTGTCGATGATCCGCCCTCGCCAATCGCGCCACTCCGCAATGCCGCCACGCCATCGTGCGCCGCCGCGCCCAATACGCGCCCCCAAGCCGCATCTTCCCCGCCCGTCGAAACAACCTTTCCAGCGACATTCAGGCATTCCGCCGCGCTGTATGGCTTGCGCACAAACGAAAACTCTGCAACCGGGCTGTCAAAATAGTTGTCCCTGACTGCAAACGCCAGTACAGTTGGCGTTAATCCATCTACCGCAAACGCCCCTGTATAAAGAACGCTGTTTGTTGTTGGCTCCGTTCCGTCGGTCGTGTAGTAGATTGACGTTCCGTCAGTCGCCTCAATTTCGATTGTAGCGGATTCTGTTTCTATCGTTCCGCCATTAACGACATCCGCGCTTGTGATTGCAGGAGCCTCAAGCGTATTTGCCGCCCACACAGCCGTAAACTCAACACCCGCATCCGTCACGACATATTTCGCACCCGCGTCGTATGTCTGTGTTCCATTGCTCCAGCCGACGAAATGATACTTCGGCTTGTTGAAACCGTCGGCTGAAGGAAGCGTTACAGTCGCAGTGGGAACATCCTTTATCGTGATGGGGATTTCTCCCTCGCCGCCATCAAGCGTGAATGTCAGGAAACGCTTGGCAATCCATACTGCCGACAAAGTCACATTCGACGCTGGAACGGTGTAATCCGCCCCAGCCGCATAGTCTCCCACTCCATCCGTCCATCCATCAAATACATGGTCTGTCAACGACAGCCCCTCACCGGCTGGAAGAGATACAACATCATCAGGCAATGCCTTAATCAACTCTGGCAGATTACCTACAGCTCCATTAGGGGCAAACGATACAAATGTCTTTGCAATCCATTTGGCAGTCAGCGTTATGTTTGATGATGGGACGATGTAGTCCGATCCTGCTGCGTATGTTTGCGCCCCATCGTACCAACCGTCAAACACATGATCTGACCATTCAAAGTCTATGCCTGAAGGGAGAGCAACAACAGCGTTTGGAACGTCCTTTATCGTTTCAGGGGGCGTTCCCGTTCCTTCCCCAATATCGAAAGACACAAACGATTTTGCGATCCACCGTGCCGTCAACGTCACATTTGACGATGGAACGGTATAAGTAGCACCTCCAATGTAATTCGTTGTGCCGTCACTCCATCCATTGAACACATGGTCTGTCCATGCAAGGTCTATGCCTGAAGGAAGGACAACAACGGCGTTTGGAATATCCTTTATCGTTTCAGGGAGCGTCCCCGTCCCCTCCCCAATATCGAATGACACAAACGATTTTGCAATCCACCGTGCCGTCAAAGTCACATTTGACAGAGGAACGGTGTAATCAGCACCTCCAGCGTAATTCGCTGTACCGTCAGACCACCCATTGAACACATGGTCTGTCCACGCAAAGGTATTGTCATCGGGGAGCGTAATTGTTTCTCGAGGCAACGCCTTTATCAATTCTGGCACACTCCCACCGCCTCCCCCGATGTCAAATAGAACGAAAGACTTTGCTATCCACAGTGCTGTCAAGGTCGTATTTGTCGCCGGTATTATATATGAAGCCCCGGGCGTAAAGCTTGCCTGACCATCGCTCCAACCATCAAAGACATGATCAGCCCATGTGAATTTATCGTTTGATGGCAATGTGACAACCTCATCTTTAAACGCTTGAATTGATGCAGGTGTTTCGCCAGTTGTCAGTTCGCCAACTTCAAACGAAATTGTCGGTTTAGGCAAGAAAGAAAATTCGTCTATCCACACACAATCATCACCCACGTCCCCCTCATCAGTTTCATCCTTGCAATATGTCCAGCGGATAACATGCGGACCGTCGCCAACTACATCAAGCACGACATTTGTCCAATCGGTCTTGCCACCGATGGCAATGCCACTCAACTTTTCGCCATTCAACATCCCCTGCGCCACGCCATCAATTGACAGAAACGCATAGTCATATATCTCTCCGTTGATTTCCTCGCTTGACGCTTTCCACCAAAACGACACTCTTCCTGAGCCATTAACGGTTGCTTCCATCCAAGAAGACTCACCATTGCCAATCAATCCGTTTTTAAGTGACTCATATCCATCATGTGACGTCAAAAAATCTCCTACCCAAGCCATAGTGCCTTCGGTTATGAAAACGATGTCTCCAAAGCAAACATAATCACTTAACCCTTCATAATAAAAACCCGCAAAATCTGACTTTGGAATTATTGTAGAGAATGTCTGCGCATACTTTCGCTTGTAATAAATGGAATTAGGTCGACCAGTAATCGAAGAAGATGTAAGCCCAGCAGGTGCAACGCCCTCAAATGTAACATTTGTAAGCCCACTACAACCATTGAACGCGTCTCTTCCAAGACTCTCAATTCTATCTGGGATTATTACTTTTGTCAATCCACTACAATTACGAAATGCTGACTGTCCAATACTTGTCACGTCCTTTTCGATTGTTACGCCGATCAAGCCACTACAGCCATAGAACGTAGAGTCCTCAATGCTTTTAACACTATGTGGTAAGATCACATTTGTTATCCCGCTACAATAAAGAAATGCCCCTTGCCCAACGTGCGAGACACTGTCCGGGATTTCCATACTTGTAAGCCCGCTACAGTTACGAAAAGCATAACGTTCTATGTTCGTCACGCCGTTTGGGATTGTCACGCTCATGAGTCCGTCTCGCCCCCAGAACGCCTCACATCCAATTACCCTCACACTATCAGGAATAATTACCTCTCCATTGACGCCTTGGACGAGAGTTTCTTTATTTTTTGTCAGTAACAGCCCATTAACAGATGAATAATATTCATTGTCAGTATCAGCTTCAATTGATAGCAGAGAGGTGCATTTAGAGAACACCGACGCTCCGATATTAGTCACGCAGCCTGACACGAATACATTCGTTATCGACTGATACGATGATGAGAAAATGTCTGATAAGTTGTCGACACATACACATTGACGAATAGTCACACTGGTCAACGCATTGCAATTACCAAATGCGTATTGTCCAAAACTCGTCACATTTTTCCCGATTGTCACATTAGTCAAACCGGTACAACCGCTAAACGCCTCATATCCGATACTCGCGACCATGTCTGGAATCACTAGACTAGTTATAGAGCGGCAGCCAGAAAACACTCCGTTTCTAATTCTGGTCGTACAACTGGGAATCACTACATCCGATAGACTGCTGCAATTGCGGAATGCGTATTCACCAATATTTGTCATATTATCAGGTATAACCACACCAGTCAGAGAGCCACAATCAGAAAATGCACGATCCACGATTCCACGAATACCTGTCAAGTTTAAATTTCCGTTAACTGACCCACCAGACCTACCAACTACCCAACCGTCCACTAATTTTACTCCAGGGATAGTAGTCATATCAAAAAGAGAATCGCTACAATCGGCGAACGCATACGATCCAATACTCGTCACACTATCAGGTATTGTCACACCCGTAAGACCTCTGCAACCATAAAATGCAGAATATCCAATACTTGTCACATTGTTACCAATAGTCACATGTGTAGGACTACTACAACCCGAAAAAGCCCATGATTCTATACTCGTCACGCTATCAGGTAGCACAACATCCCCATTAACGCCTCGGATGAGCGTCTTGCCATCTTTTGTTAGCAACATTCCTTCGACAGAAGAGAAATAATTATTACCTACATCTACAGCAAACGATGTCAATGATCCGCAATAAGAGAATGCCGAACCACCAATGCTATTTAAACTGTTACCAATTGTCACGTTTCTAAGCCCATTACAACCATAGAACGCAGAAGAACCAATACTCCTTACAGAGTCAGATATCGTCAGGCTAGTTAATCCACTACACCCATAGAAGGCAGAAGAACCTATTTGCTTTACCGAGTCTGGTATTGTCACCCCCGTAAGATCGCTACAATTGTAGAATGCATAAGCACCAATGACCCTTACATACGCACCCCCAAGAGTAGTGGGTATTGTAACGGTTCCAGCCGGAATGGGGGTAATGGCTGGAGAATTGTCGTTGAAAATTTCTGCTTCTGCGCCATTGATGCGATAAGTAAATGTGTAACCAGTTTTGGGGTCAGTCCACGTAGCGGCAATAACATTATGATACTGCGTCAATGAACCCAGTAATAGAATAAAGATCTGAGTTTTCTTAAGCATGATATTCTCCCTATGCTAAAGAGTAAAGTTTTCTGTATCTAACAGTTTTGGCAACTCCCACAATGTCAGGATAAACATGATAGGGTGTGATGTTGAACTGTTCTAATATGTCCCAAGCGGTTCGCTCAAGGTCTTTAGAAAAATTCAATTTGAAAATATTCAATCCCAGGATATCGCGAGAGAAGAATTCATTCGCGGTAATTTCAGACTCACTTGCCAATTTCTCCACACCCAGCGAACACTTAAGATTTTCCTCAAAACCACTAAAGTCAATTGGCAAAAGAAACACACCAGATTGAGCAATGATGCGTTGATTATTGCCCGGTAGCCATATTGGCACAATGCCCTTATCTACACCAATACTTTCCCCGCTTATGATACTGTTGGCAAATTTAAGGAACAAATCCTCTCTTTTTAAAATGGTATTCGGCGCATTGTCAAACCTACTTATCAAGTATTCTGCGATTTTGCCAATGTTTACAGCATAGATAGAACGTCGTGGAGAGTTGGGTAATATTCGTTTTTCGAATGCAAAGAAAAGCGCGACCATGATTGATGTGGAGAAATCAAGCAACCGTGTCATCGTACCGTAATGTTGCATAACCGACAACCACTCCACATCGGACAACGTCCGTTGGTCGAGCATCGTGCCAACCACCAACTGCTTAAATCGCCTAATTGCATATTGTTCGCTTTCGGGTGTTGGTGATAGAGCTAAGTCATCAACCCAGAAATCATAATTGTTGTGCAATTCCAATCGTTTGGTGTGTCCAGTTGGCGCCTTAGAATTTACGCAGTTTGCGTAGGTCTCATAAAAACGATGTTCGCGTTCGAGGCCAGATGTCAAGCCCCATTCCTCTGATTCATGTCCTCTAAATACCCATTTGCCAGAAGCGACCCTAACAGCAATCTTAAAGAAATCTTCCCAAGTGTCTACTGAAACACAAGGACATTGGGCAGACCAATCTTTCATCTCTTCAAGCTCTTCAGCAACGCCATTCTCGCAAATGCTCGACTTATTATCGTCTACTCTATTCACATTCGCAGATTCATCTTTCATTGCCCGCCGCCTTTCTTGGCCGTTTCAATCTGACGTTCTGCGTCAGCGACGCACTTTGCCAACTGCGCCTTGGAGGGGAGAACCTTCTTGAGTTCGTAATCCGTGATGCCCATTGGCAGACCAAGTTCCTCAAGATGGTACTTGGCAAGGATGCGGTTGTGTTCCTTGCAGATGAGAAGTCCGACGGGCTGATTGTCGCCGGGCGTGTTCAAGACGTGCTTCGCCATCGCCATATAGCCGCTCAACTGTCCGAGGTCGGCGGGTTCGTACTTCCCTGTTTTGACTTCAACGACAAGATAGCGGTGCAACGGCACGATGTAAAAGAGAAGGTCAATGTTCTTCGTTTCCCCGCCGACTTCAACAGGATATTCCTTGCCAAGAAAAGCGACACCCTTGCCAAACGACAGCAATGTGGATTCGATGTTTGCGACGATGGCGGCTTTCAATTCCGTCTCGGAATATTTCTCTTTCAATCCGAAGACCTCGAAGTTCTGCGGATCCTTCACAATCTGCCGCGCAAGGTCGCAGTCGTCGGATGGCATCGTCAGTTCAAAGTTCGTCTGCGCCTTGCCCTCGCGCTCGTAGAGGTCGGTCGAAAGCCAGTTCAAAAGCGAATTGCGGCTCCACCCATTCTGGAGTGTTCTCAACACGTAAAACAGAGCCTTGTCGGGGTCGTTCTTGCATTTGTCGATGATGGTACAATGATGTCCCCAAGGAACGTTCACCAATTTTCCAACAAGTTGTTGGAAATTTGGTTGCACGCTGTAGAGTTCATAGAAATGCAAACAATAACGGAGATTTTGCGTGGAGAACCCCTCGGCGTCTGGAATGGATTCCTTAAGGTCGATGCTCAACCGTGGGAAGAAACCCGTACCATAGATTTTGGTGCCGACATACTTTTCGCGCACATCCTTGCCGAGATTCCAATAGAACTCAATAAGCGCAGTATTGACGGCAACCGCTGCCTTGATCTGGGTTGCGCGATAGCGGCGTTTGAGGTCAGCAATCCACGCGGCGTAGGATTTCTCCACGCCGTCCACGTTGCTCTTCACAAAAGCCGTGCTTTTCTTTCGCGCTTCGTTCTTCTTCATACACGCTCCTTGTTCATCGTCCTACCAACATGAAAAAAGCGTACCCCAGACTGTATCTCAAACGAGGCACGACCAAGTTACCCTTTGGCGAAATACAGAATAGGGTACGCAAAGTGCCTGTATACACTCTGCGATACCACATATTCTGCCTCGCCGTTTGATTGGTCGTCTTTCGTTTGAAGCACAACACGCAGTTACGCGATTTCCACGAATGGTAAAGAACGATGTCCCATACTTGCCTTTGGGGGCTTTCAAAGACGGTATATATTTTACCAAAAAACGCCGCCCATAACAAGGTGGCGGCGAAATTTGGGAATGTCGCCGGACTTCAAGACCTACGTCAAAACAGCCTGTTCGTTAAGGCAATTTCACACCGAAGACCTGTACTATAGATGCGGCAACTAAACATGTTGATTTTTCTCAACAACGGAAAGCACGGAAACACACGGAATTCAGGCTTTCCGGGTAATTCCGTGTATTTAGTGGTTCGATCTGATTAATTGCCGAAGCAATAACGCAGTGAGGTAGGCGTGGCAGACGCGCTGCCGCAAGGATGCAAAAGCTGAATTAGGAAGAATGGTCAATAGTCCTTGTGAACAGTCTCGTCAACGAAAATCAATTCCGACTTTCTTTCCGTCCTCAATCAAATCACGCAGTCCTGTATCAAAGGCCGGATTCGGAAACACATTACTAACCTCAAACGATTCTGAATTGCCCAACCACCGCAAGGCATCTGGCAGATCAATCCTAATCACGCCTCTAATCAGAGACGTCATATTCTCCATAATAGCGCCACTCTTGTTAAGTGCCCGCACCAATACGCCATGCTGAACATGTGGACGTACAAAGTGAGAGGAAACAGCATACCTCAAATCGACGCGTTCAGAATGTAAACCTCGCCAATGCCCAGCAGCAACTTCACTACCTCGATCTGCTCCGATTAACAAAATATAGGCATATCGATACTTCTCTTTTTCTTGAGCAGGATTACGCAATAAATAACAAATCTTCCCACCCTCTTCCCACCGTTCATGGCATGCAAACCACAATGCGATCCAGACATTATCCACTGCATCAACCCACCGGGAAGAATGCTCGTATTGTTGAAACAAGCCTTCTATTACCGATTTACTCAGCGCTGCGACATTCCTTCCACCCTTTGTCAATATCTTGTTTAGTTCAGAATCAATTCCTGCATCAACATTCGCTCGATTATTCTTCTTGCTTAGATGACGATATACACTCGGCTTCAATGTGCCATTGAACAAACGTACTTGCCCCCTAAAATATGTCACCTTGTCGCCGCCGGACAATATTCCATCAGCATACTTTGCCTTATCCAAAACCTGAATCAATGTCCGAAAATCTCGTACATGCAAAACCTCAACATGTGAACTCATATCTTCGATCCACTCGGAAAACGGCAATTGAATTCGTTCGCCAGAAGGTGCCTTATGCAACTTTACTGGGCTTTCAAATCCTTCGATAGCTGGGTTCAATGTCTTTACAATCACCTTTGACATAACAATAATCCTTCGTAGGTATCACTCTTGGAAAAATAGTAAGCCACTGTGCAGGAACCTTATGCCGTTCGCGAAACGGTTATGCCACTAACACCGCAAACCTTTCGACCTTCAAAAACGATTTCCGTCTCATCATAATTGAAAGATTCCTTACATGCAACATTCACTGGCGGCTGAAATCCATAAATCATTGCCGCCTCACATCGCTCAATGTCATCCTCTGGTTGAAGTGACACCAGAGAAAAACGCAGGTTGCTATCATTTCCATACGCCCATTGTACCCATTCTTGATATCGATGATGGGTTGTAGATACACGATCCGAGACACTTACAGATTTACCGACATAAATCAAACGAAATCTACCATCCTCGCTATTAACACGATAAACAAGATATACACCGCGCTGATTGAAATCCGCCGAGGTAAACTCGCTAAATGTTAACCGAGGCCCGACATGAACCGTCATCCTTGTTTTCATGCTTCTTCCTCCGTCTCTTCTTGTTTGAAAACTGCATTTGAATACATCTCAAACAACCGACCTATACATGGCGTAATCTTCGTAATAAGATCAGAACAAGCTCTAACGTAAGCTGTCCGCTTTGTCTTTTCGTTTACTTTACGCATTGATTCCACAATCACAATTCCTACATTTGACTGGTTGTGTCTAATGACATGCCCTAAGATAACACGCGCCTTCATTGTCAACCGCTTAGCCTCATCCTCAGAGAAATGATACGTCTTGATCATGTCCTTCATAACATCATCATCCGTCTTTACATTTTTACCCGCAAAATATGACGCCACACCATCATCACTATACCAAGCAGCGCTGATAACACCCTGATCTCCTGGAAAACGTTCGCGCCCCTGTTTCCTTAATGCAGGGTTTGTGGATTCTCTCGCGATGAACAAAAATTCAGACCCCACGCGTCCATGGTCATCCCAAAGGTAAAAGGATGCACGACTATCGTTTCCAAGTTTAAGCTCATTGATAATATACTTCAACCAAACTCCAAATATCGCATCCATATTCTTTTCAAAGTATGCAACACGCTGAAGTCGTTCTCGCAATTTCATATTTTCAGTTCTCAAAGCAGTACATTGTTTCTTTGCACCTAGCCCGAAGCCCCACCCGATAGCCTGCAAGATAATCGCAATAGTTGCCAACATACCCTTAATGGCTACTGCCTTGGAATTAGGCTCAAACTGAGCGACAATAGCAGCCCCAATTCCACAAACAAATGCTCCCAGTACAAACCAATTACCAACAGCATGCCGCGTACACCACCGCAATGCATCCCTACCGAGAGACCGAAGACTCAATGAGTCCTTATGGGTCAACTCTTCTGAATCATTTTTGTTGTCTTGATCTGTCATAGTAAAAAATCACGGGATCAGCCCTGGATATGCTTCGTCAAACAACTGCAAGAGATGTTCGCCAAACACAATGCCCGGTTGGAGAAGTTGCGACATGGTTTGCACATCAGGGTCTTTTAGATTGCGTCTCAGGTTGGACAATCGCTCCACAGAAAGATCAAATGGCATCTTCTTCTTTTTCGAATATCGCGGAAATACCTTCTGGAACAGGGGGGCATATTCCGAACGCGGTAGAGGTGAATCGTGGTGCGGCAAGTTCGATGATTCGTCCGCCGCCAGCAGGACACATCTCTTCCAGTACTGAAACGTCTCGACATCGTAATGCAGCGCAAGGAAATCCTCAAAGTTATGGTACGAGAAGTAAAACACCGGAATGTCCGAAGATCGATTCAGGTATTCTGTACCATTGAATTTGCTTGGGTCTGAATTAAACGCCTCATTTCGGATGTAAATGTCGGCATCGACCCAAACCTCAACGGGTGTAGGTGCAAAAATCTCGGTCGCAGAACCGTACGCCGCAACAATCTTGTCATACTGTCCTGTACAGGTTCCTTCCAACTCGGGGAAAGGGACGAACCGCAAAAATGGGTCTATCTGCCCGGGCAACAAAGGAATGTCGTTCTCAATGAACCGCTGAAGTGCGTTGAGGTATGAAACATCGTTCTTTCCCTCACAGACTATGACGATTTTCTTCTCCATTGGCATTTCCTTTACAGAGCAGCCTTTGGCACACCCGAATAATAGCCCTTGAGATAGCGCTTGCGGAAGTTGGTGACATTCCGAATTTGCTCACCGGCGTTTTTCATCTCTATTAGGCGCTTGACTTTCGTTCCGCGCTGCCGGTTCTTGTCGACAATGATGACCTCTGAAAGCCGAAGTATCGAATCGTCAAGCAGCTGGACAAGATGTGTCGTGAACAGCAGCTGCGCAGTTCCCTCATTGTAATAACGCATCTGGAAGAGTTTCAGCAGTTCACGCACAAGGATCGGGTGCAACGACCTTTCAAGTTCATCGACGCACAGGATACCATTGGTTTTCAATGCCAACAGGCAACGGCCTATCATTGTCGCAAGGCGGATTGTTCCATCCGACTCTTGGTTCATGAAGTCAAAGACTTCATTTTTGCCGTCAAGGTTCTGGTGTGTGGAATTGATAGTGACGATCTTGTTCGCTATGACGGCACCAGCCTCGCGCGCTCTTTTAATCTCTAGGTCATTCTGGTTGACTTCATATTCGTTTATGTTAATTGCCAGAATATCGACATCAAGTTCACGAATGATATCAACAATCTCGCGCAACACGGTTGCAGAATCCTGGCCAGACATCATGCATATCTCGTCTATGACCTGCGGCAGAAGAATCGGTTGCGTGTTCATGACAACAACCGACTTCGAGAATTCGATAAGCCCGCTCTTGAATTCATCATTCAAACCCTTGAAACGCTTTGCAAGCAAGGAGGCAAATGTGTAGATGAACCGTCCTTGATCATCTGTACATTCCGCTTTCAACGCCTTGGCAAACATATCTGGGTTGTACTCCGGCGATGGCAGTCTTACCGACTTGCCGAAAGAGACTTTATAACCATCTTCGACCCTGTACAATTCACTGCCATTGCAAACGAATGTCTCCAACTTCATGCCTGATGCATTGAAGCGGATAGCATACGAACAGACATTCCCCTTGATTGTATAATCAAGCTGAAGGTCAATGTCCTCGCCGCATTTCAATAGCCGATTTGGATCATAAATGAACCGTCCGTTGGGTGCGTTCTGCCCGGTCATGAATTGCATGACCGTAACCAATGCGCGGACGATGTTCGACTTACCCGCTGCATTCGCGCCGAATATGGCGGCAATAGGTACGCAACGAATTCCGGATTCTTCGACAAATGGAATGCGCTCCATTTTCTCGTAATCGTTAGGAGCCTTACCCTCTGCAAAGGTAAGGTCAACGTCCAATTCGCCAATTGAACGAAAATTTTTTGCTGAAATTTTTTGAATCATTTGTTGCGTAGTATATCACAAACGGCCCAAGGAGTCAACGGACGTGCGAATTTTTACGCACATCTTAAAGGTCGGCTCTATTTGTCTTAAAATGACACTTAGCGCGGCGGATGTTGTGCGATCAGTTGGCGACGGAGACGGCAAGGATGGCAGCGATAGTCCATGCCAGACAGTATAACAGACCGAACCATAAGCGTCAATTATGGCTAATGATATAAAATCGGTATTTGTTATCGCGCCCCGAATGTCCTATACTGTCCGCGATTTCTTTTTCGACTCAACAGGACAACTCAAAAGGAGAATGAAGATGATGAAAGAACTGACAATGGCGGCATTGGTCGCAGGGGCGACAGGCCTGACGAA
>Ga0310786_10007328_pt1 | contig 14407 bp, 10 predicted proteins | sample AusTroGonzalo_MG_FD_203881 | JGI IMG/M metagenome (GOLD analysis project Ga0310786, IMG submission 203881) | Bovine rumen microbial communities from tropical cattle in Woodstock, Queensland, Australia - Gonzalo_03 (v2) (version 2) | ecosystem: Host-associated > Mammals > Digestive system >... | reverse complement strand
AGATCTTCCTGGAGACCGACCTCTTCAACCAGGGCTTCCGTCCTGCCATCAACGTGGGTATTTCCGTCTCGCGTGTGGGCGGCAGCGCGCAGGTCAAGAGCATGAAGAAAGTGGCCGGCACGCTGAAAATCGACCAGGCGCAGTACCGCGAGCTCGAATCGTTCAGCAAGTTCTCCAGCGACATGGACACCGTCACCAGCCTGACCATCGACAAGGGCCGCAAGAACAACGTGCTGCTCATCCAGCCGCAGTACAGCCCGATGCCCGTGGGCGAGCAGGTTGCCATCCTCTACTGTGGCACCAACGCCCTGATGCGGGACATTCCCCTGTCGAAAGTTCCCGAGTTCCAGAAGTTGTTCCTGGATCAGATGCGCGCCGAACACCGGGCCGACGTGCTCGACCAGCTGGCCAAGGGCAAGATCGACAAAGTCATTACCGACACCATCGAACGCGTGGCGGCCGGAATCGTCGCCAACCTCAACCAGGCATAATCCATGGCATCACTCAAGGAGACAAAGACACGGATCGCCTCGGTCAAGAGCACCCTGCAGATCACTGCGGCCATGAAGATGGTCGCGGCGGCCAAGCTCCACCGGGCCCAGCAGGCCATCGCCGGCATGCTGCCCTATGAGGAGAAGCTGCACGGTATCTTGCAGAACCTGCTGGCAGACAGTGCTGTCCGCCAGTCGCTCGAAACCCCGCTGCTGCAGGAAAACGGCAGCCCGCGTGTGGCCGTGGTCGCCTTCTCGTCGAACAGCTCGCTGTGCGGCGGATTCAATGCCACGGCTGTCAAATCGCTCCTGAGTGAACTTGCCGCACTGGAAGACGCCGGATTGTCCCGAGAGCAAATCGATCTGTATCCCGTGGGACGGAAAGTGGCAGAAGCAGCACGGAAAACGGGCTTCCGCATCTGCCGCGACGCTTCGGCACTGCTCGACAAGCCTGCCTACGAGCCCGCCGCCGAACTGGCACAACAGCTCATTGATAGCTTTGTGAAAGGAGAAGTGGGCCGCATCGTCCTGCTTTACAATCATTACAAATCCAACGCCTCTCAGCCGCCCACCCGCGAGTTGTATCTGCCGCTGGAACTGCCCGCCGCCATGGAAAGCCGGGGAGAAGACGATTTGATTGTTGAACCAGGCCGGAAAGAAGTCGTAGAGGCACTCCTGCCCAAAGTACTGCTACTCAAGATCTACACTGTGCTGATGGACAGTTATGCCGCTGAGCAGGCCGCCCGCACAGTGGCTATGCAACTGGCCAGCGACAATGCCGACGAGCTCCTCGACCAGCTGACCCTCGAATACAACAAACGCCGCCAGCAAGCCATCACGAGCGAACTGCTCGACATCGTCGGCGGCAGCCTGACATAAACATTAAAACATACACTGATGAAGAAGTATCTCTATCTCTTTGCGACATTGATTCTCGCAGCCGCCTGCGGACAGGACACCCTTACCGTCAAAGGCACGATCGCCGAAGGCGAAACCTTCCCGGAAGACCAGCTCGTCTACCTGGTCGACGGCAAGACCGCCCTCGACTCAGCCGCCGTGGTCAATGGCCAATTCGAACTCAAGGCACCGGCCAACCCGGAAAAAAGGTATGGAATCGTAGCCAACTACCGGGACCGCGCTCCGCGCGATCGCAACTGGTCGTACGGCGTCATTGCCGAAAAAGGCACCTTCCAGGTCACCCTCGCCCCGAAAGCCTCCGACTGCGCGGTGACGGGCTCGAAGATGAACCAGGCCCTCGCCGAATTCGACGACCAGATCAATGACATTACCGATGAATACCGCGAGAAGGCTGAAGCCATCAGCGATGATGACGAAGAGGCAGGCGAAGCCCTTTATGAAGAGACGATGGGCAAGATCAAGGAAGCCAGCCTGGCTGCCATCGAAAAGAACCCGGACAACTACATCGCCCGCTACGCCCTGCAGAACATCATCTACGACCTGTCGCTCGAAGAACTCGACGGCATCCTGGCCAAATGTGGCAAGTTCGTGTCGGAAGAGGAATCGATCAGCCGCATCCGCAGCTGCAAGGTCGCCGAGCAGGAGACTGCAGAAGGCAAGCCGTTCGTCGACTTCTCCGGCAAGACACCGGAAGGCGAAGTCATCAAACTCTCCGACATAGTCGGCAAGGGAAAATGGGTGCTCGCCGACTTCTGGGCGTCCTGGTGCGGCCCGTGCATGCGCGAGATCCCGAACATCAAGCGGACCCACGAGACCCTCGCGGGAGACAAGTTCACCGTGCTGGGCGTGGCCGTATGGGACGGTGACGAGGACGGCGGCAACACCAAGAGCGCCGACCGCATGAAAGAAAAGGAGATGACCTGGCCGCAGATCTTCGTGGGCAACGACAAGACCCCGACCGACATGTACGGCATCACCGGCATCCCGACTATGATCCTCTTCGCGCCTGACGGTACAATCTATAAACGAGGCGAGAGCCTTCGCGGCGAGAAGATGATGGAAACCGTCCGCGACATCATCAACCAATAAACTTACCACCATGAAAAGATTCGCCATGCTTTTGGCCGCCTCCCTCGCCCTTTTCGGCTGTACCCCAGACTACAAGGCATTGTACAACAATGTCGTGGAGGAACTCTCCCAGGAGCGGTATCAAGGTCGCAGCGTCCGTGGGGACGGCGACCTGCTGGCGGCCCGCTACCTGATCGACCAGCTGTCCGCCATCGATGGCGTCGTACCCTGCCCGGCAGCCGGTCCTGAAGAAACGGTGGCGCGCCCCTACCTCAAAAGCGTGGTAGAACCCTCCGATGCGGGACGATGGAATGTGGCTGGAGACAAGGAAAAATATCTTCCCTGGCTCCAGCACTTCCAATTCCCGATGAACGTGATGCGCGGGGCCATGTCCCTGGCCGTGGACGGGGTGGACTACGCCCCTACTTTCGACTACACGGTCAAGGAATTCTCGCCCACATGTCACGGTTTCTTCCGGGTGACTTACCTCGATGAAGAGGCCTACCGGCCCGAGGGCTTCATCGAGCACCTCAACAGCGGCCTGTACCGCGACCAGTTCGTGGTCATCGACTGGAACCATTACCTGGAAGCCCTTCAGCCCGATCCCTTCGACAAATACCAGCCTTACCTGACGCAGCTCGACCAGGTGGGCGGCATCATCCTCCGGCAGGAAGAGCAGTTCCCCTATTTCAAGGCCCGTTCCTGGTACGTGACGCCCTGTCCCGTTCTTTTCGTGAACGGATCGTTCCCGTCCGACGCCCGGGAGATCGAACTGCACCTCGACGCCGAGATGATTCCGGTCCGCGATGCCCACAACATAGTGGCCTGGCTGCCAGGCACCGATGCCGGCAGCGACCGCTACTACACCTTCATCGCCCATTACGACCACCTGGGCTATATGGGCGACGATTTCATGTTCCCCGGAGCCAATGACAATGCTTCCGGCGCGGCCATGCTGGTGACCCTGGCCAGATACTTCAGCAAGCACCGCCCGCAGCACGGCATCCAGTTCATCCTGCTTGACGCAGAAGAAGAGAACCTGCTCGGCGCCTTCTACTACTGTGCGAATCCGCGCAAGCCCCTCGACAAGATCAACTACCTGGTCAACCTCGACATGGTGGCCGATGACGGCCGCCTGCTGGCAACGGAAATATCCCAGAACGGCACCTATGGTCTGGAACTTTTCCGGGATATCAATCACGACGGCAAGTTCCCTCCATTCAACATTGCCGTGCAGCCGCTTTCCGACAACAGCGACCATTTTGCTTTCGCGGAAAAAGGTGTCCCCGCCATCTATTTTTCCACGGAAGGCTCGCTGCTGCAACACTATCATACGCCGCGCGATACTTTCGCGAACACCAGCGACGAGAATTTCGACCGGCTGTTCTACCTGATCACCGAATTCATCCAGCTTTCTGCAAACAGAGAATAAAAACATGCATCTTCGTCCTCATTTCCTAGTCATTGCCCTTGTGGCGCTGCTCCCGTTCCATGCGGAAGCGCAGCATATGTCATTGGGTGCCGGCCTGGGCACCGACGGCGTCACGGTCGAACTGAACGCGTCGATGGGACGGTATGTCCATCTTCGTGCCGGTTATGGAAAGGCCTTTGGCATCATCAACGGCACGATTTCAAAGATTCCCGTGCCCCTGCACCCCGGTAATCCCGACGGAGGCAGCGTCACCGTGCCGCTGAAACTGCAACTGGGTATGAATGAAGGGCACCTGCTGTTCAACATCCATCCGGGTGATTGCGCCTTCCATTTCACCGTGGGCACATACTTTGGCAATGCCTGCCTTCTCAGCGGTGCGCTGTCCTACCTGCCTGCCGACTACAACACGGTCGGCATAGACGTGGACGGATACCTGGTCAAGGCACAGGACGGTGTCATGAAGGGAGCAATCTACGCACCCGGCTTCGGTAAGGGGGCTTTTGCCGTCAAGCCTTATTTTGGCATCGGATTCGGCCGCGCCGTGCGGGAGGACCGCCGGATGAGTTTCTCTATCGATCTGGGCGCCCAATACCTGGGCAAGCCCACGCTCTGGGGCCTGGGAGAAGGGCTGACGGGCAGGACCAGAATGGTGCCGCTGCCTGAGGATGCCTTGGGAGACTTTTCTGATAAGGCCCGTCAGTTTACGCGCTACCTGGTGGTCTGGCCCACGATCAGCGCCCATTTTTATGTCAGACTCTTTTAGTTATATCGCCATGAAAAAGATATCATTTGTTTTGGTTTTCCTGCTTCCGCTGTTGTTCTCCTGCGACTCACTGAACGACACACATTTTAAGGATCCGGCTTTTCTCCAGTATTCCGGCCGGCTGACACCCATGGACATCATGCCCTTCACCAAGGCTACCGCGCAAGCGGTGTCGGGAAGCGTGACCAGCATCGAACTCACGGAGAGCGGTCTCTTCGTTATCGGGACGATGATTGATGAAAACGGGACAATCAACTACCGGACGGGCAGATACTCTGTCCAGGACAACATCTATCTGCTCACCGGCGTCGGATCGCTTTCTTTCAACAACAGTGCTTCAGGCAACGTGAACCTGATTTTCACGCCACTGGAAGGCGAGCCGCAGCAGATTCCGGCCAACTTCCTCAAGTCCAAATCAACCAACACGGCGTTCCGGACCTGGAAGGTCGAAAAAACGCGCATAACGGTCCGGGGATTCTGGGTAGCGAGCGCGGATTTCAAGGGCTGCGATTTTCTGGAGATCGCCGAGTTCCTCCGCAACAACGGCAATAAGGTACCGCCCGAGGTGCCGGCACTCAGTGTGAGTACCATTTCGCTGACCGGCACGGACTCCATGATTTTCGCCTACACCGACAGTTCGGCCGATGTGAACGAGTTTTCGCTCAACGGCAATGTCCTGACTTACGACTGGAAGGACCTGCCCCTGAGTTTCACTTTCGAATCGGACAAGGCCGTCATCGAATACATGGACGGCAAATGCATCCTGTCCATCGACGGCCGCATTCAGAACTCCACCACCTCCGGCAACGTGACCTTCGTCCTCTCGCCGACAGACTAAGTACTACCTGAAATTACGGAATGCGGGTGCCATGGAATTCGATGGCGCCCGTTTCTTTTGCCAGGGATAGGAGATTATCGCTATTGACGCCGCGGCCGATGAGGATGATGAGGCGGGGGCCGGCGCGGCGGACGAGCAGCGCGAGTGTGCCGCGGCCGTCCCAGGCCGTGGGGGCCTGGCCGGAGGTCAATAGACGGGTGCAGCCGAGAGCAACGATCTGGTCGAGAGCAACGAAGGGGTCCTGGGTGCAGACGTCGAAGGCGCGGTGAAAGGTGACGGGGAGCGGCCGGGCGGCGGCGATGAGCCGTCGCATGGCGGCGAGGTCGATGGCGCCCTCCGGCGTCAGCGCCCCGACGACGATACCGGCTGCTCCGACAGTCTTGCAATATTCGATGTCTTCGACCATCTGCGAAATTTCTTCTTCGCCATACACGAAATCTGAGAAAGAGAAGTCGTGCATCTCAGAGGCCCGATCAGGTCGGGCATGACAAATCGGAGATTCAACGCGTGAATCCAGCGCGGGTGGTATTGCCTCCCGGAGACATGCCACCCTCGGCAGTTTTTTTACTGGGGCTCCGCCCCAAACCCCACCGCTACGACCGGCTATTTCACAAGGCCTCCCCTCGCGGTCTCCACTAACGACCGATGTCGTGGAGGGGTCGAGCGAAGCGAGACGCTCCGGGAGGCAATGCCAGAGCGCATCACGCGTTGAAGGACGGATGAGGACATTGACAGGAATCGTCAAGGCATCAACAACTACCTTGATGAGGTCGCGGGGCGGCGTGACGCCGCCGACGGACAGGTCGGTGCAGAGTTCGATGCGGTCGGCACCGCGCTGCTGCGCCGCCAGCGCTTCTTCCAATGTCGTGCAACAGCTTTCAATAATCATAACTGCGGAAGGATACGCTTGAGGTCCTCGGCGAGAGAGGTGTTGTAGCCTTGGGAGAAGTAAACTATGCGACCGAAACTGTCGCAGATGGTCACGACCGGCTTCTGACGGGAATCGCTCTTGACACCTGCGCAGAGCATATCGAGGATGGAGCCATCTTCATCTTTTTCAATGAGTACCGGCCTACCCCATTCCATCAGGACCGGGGCGAGGTTTTCCAACTGCCGCCGTGCATGGACCGACGGTTCGTCGCGGTCACCCAGTACGGCCAGCAGATAGTATCCGCGGCCGGTCTGCGGGAGGAAACGGTCGGCATCCATTGTGCCCAGTACCGAAATACCGTCTTCGGCTTTACGCATCACCAGCGGCACCTGTGTCATTCCACCAGCATTCACCATAAAGAATTCGTTGTGCGACAACACACTTCCGTCGGCCAGCCGGGTACCGCTCGTTAGCATGTAATAACCCGGCTGCACCTCCAGCGGGAAGACCGTATTCCACGGATTGTGGTCTGAATCCTCCCCGACAGTACACAGATCCGTAACAAAGAACGCCGTCCCGTCCAGGTCGTAATCGGGTAGAAGAATGGAAAGCGTAAACTGATAGTAATATTCCGGGACCGCCAGCCCTTCATACTTAACATCAACCTTTCCAAGTTCCGTCAAATCGTAGTCTATTTCTATCAGTGAAGGTGTTTCACCGGTCTCAAGCGCGGCAAGCTCGTAGTTGTCCACCTCGGCATTGCCCGTCAATGGATCGAGCCGAGCTTCCAAACCATTCGAGCGACAAAGAGCGACAAAGAATATATCCCGGTTTTTCCTGTCTGCCTTGCCGCTGCGCAGCACGTCAATGGGAGCCATCCGAAGCCCCTGTGGATTGTGTTCCTCGTCTGACTTGATATTTTTACCTATCCATTCAGCCACTTCCCTGCGCGACGTCAGTCCCAGCGCAGAGAGTTCGGCGAAATAAGGTTTAAGCGGCTCCACGTCCACTCGCGGACAGTCGCGCAAAGGGTTGAAGGTGCCGTCAATATGTGCATAAGCATCTTCCAGGACATCGAGTGTTACGTCGCCGCGGTCCTTCGCGCTCAGGGATGCGAGCAGCGCACGGCCATTGTCATCATCATGGGCCGCCAGGAAAGCATCGATGACAGCGGCGTTACCCTTGGGCCGGGCCTCACGCAAGGCATCCTCCGCCTTCAGGCGTTCCGCATTCCGTGCAATCTCCTCGGGTGTTGCGCCCGACGGCAGCGGATTCTCCGCCGGCGGAACGATGTCCAGGTCCATCGCGCAGCGTTCACCGATTTCGTGGTCAAGCACCAATGTCACAGCCTCTCCGTCGATCAAGGCCAGACCGAAACGCTCCTCTTTCGAAGCAAAGGCCACCATGTCGCCGCATCCCATATCAAGCGCCGCCTGGCCTTCCCGGTCCGTCTGATAAGCCGCCACAGTATAGTATTCCCCGTAGTTATAAATCTTGAATTCCACACGGGCATCCTTTACAGGCTGGCCTTTCTCGTCCACCACCGTCACAACGCTACGCCGTGCCGGCACATAACCACGAATCACATTGATTTCCGTGTAGCAAGGTGTCCGCTGGATCACATCCTCGTCGCCGTGATAATCGCCAAACACCTTCGTATGCAGGATTAACGCCCGCGACACCGGCCCGGTGAACCAGGCCATGTTGAGCCGCGGCTCCGGCTCGCAGGCCCCCATGAACTGCCACTTTCCATCGACAAAGACCTCCACCCAGGCGTGGTTGTCGTCGGTGTGCGCCCAGCGCGGGGTATAGACCTGCCGGGCCGGTATGCCCGCTGCCCGCAGTGCAGCCACGGCCAGCACCGACTCCTCGCCACAACGACCCACGCCCCGCTGGATCGTCTGCAGCGGCGAAGAAGTCCGTCCGTCAGACGGCTGGTAGGTCGCCATCTCGTGGCACCAGTGGTTGATCTCCAACGCCGCCTCGCCGATCGACATCCCTTCGACGCGGGAACAGAGCGTATCGGCGTAGAGCGTACGGAAGTCGTCGAGCGGTTCGTTGTTCACGCGCAGCGGCAGTACGAAGTGCCTGAACTCCCGTTCGGGGATGTCCCAGCCCATGCGGTCGCGTACTTCCAGCGTCTTGTCGACATTCGCCTGCCAGTACGTCATCGGCTGCGCAGCCAGGTCTGGCCAGGGCATGTAGGCGTACAGGAAATCGACATACTGTTCGGCCTCGCTCTTCGGCCCGCTCCCGCAGGACACCAGCGCGGCGAAGGCCGCCAGCAGAAAGAAAAACTTTCTCATAAACTACAGGATCGTCACTTCGTCGACGAAGATGTGCGCGCGGCCGCCGGCACCGTCGTGCCAGGCGGGAAGTTCACCGAACGACTTCGCATACACCCGCACGTAGCGCACCTTGCCTTTTGTCCGGACCGGCGCCGAAAACTCATGGATCTGGACCGTGTAGTCCTGCGGATCCACTTCGTGCATCACATGAGCCTGTTGCTCATAGGATTTCCCGTCGCGGGACGTAAAGAAATCCACCCAATGCGGCAATATGATCCAGGCACCGGTGTCCTGCAGGAAGCCGGCACTCAGACTGGACAGGCTTTTCTCCGCACCCAGATCGATAACAGCCTCGAAATCCGTGTCCTGAAAGCCCTGCCAACCGCCGAGCCGGAAGTTCTTCTGGCCGCGGAGGCCGTCGACGATGGCATTGTCGCCGCCACCGTTATACATCGGATTGCAGGGATGCACCAGCTGCACCTTGTAATTGTTGTCCACCCTGTGCAGCTCCGTCTGCATCGTGAAGCTGCGGTGACCCGCCGCATCCGTGCAATAGGCGTAGACCGTACAGCTCCGGCTCACGGTAAACGGCCGTTCATACAGGTCGAACGATCCGCCGGGGACACCACCTTCCGGAATCACCTGATACCAGATGCGGTAGTCTTTGTCGGCCGCCTCGATCTCAACCTTGGTAAAGGCATTGAAAGTCGGGGAAGCCACCTTGAACCAGGGATTGACCACGATGGTCTGCTCAACCTCTGAGACAGGCCGCTGCGACGGCTGGGCGCCGAAGGCAGGGTTGGGCGTCTCGTCCATGCCGAAGACGAAGGTATGACCGCCTTCGATGTCGGAGAAGCGGATGTAGGCCTTCGAATAGGGTTTGCCGTCCCGCATCATATGGTTGATATAGCGATTGGTACTGCTGGCCCGCGGGGCGCGGACAGTGAAGTCCTTGCCGTCTTCCAGATGGATAACGGCGTTGCGGAAGATTGGCGAGCCGAGGGCATACTGGTCGCTGCCCGGCGTGACAGGATAGAATCCCAGCGCGCTCATCACGTACCAGGCGGACATCTGGCCGCAGTCCTCGTTGCCGCAAAGGCCGTCTGGTTGCGAAGAGAAGAGCTCATCCATGATCCTGCGCACCATCCGCTGCGTCTTCCACGGAACACCGATATAGTCGTAGAGATAGGCGATGTGATGGCTCGGCTCGTTGCCCTGGACATACTGCCCGATCATGCCGGTCATGTCGGCCTGCTCCCGGCCGGTGGACTGGCTGGAGGTGGTGAAGAGTTCGTCGAGCCACTGCTCCATGGAGCCGTCGCCGCCGCTGACTTCCACCAGCCCGCTGATATCATGCTGCACATGGAAGGAATACTGCCAGGCATTGGCCTCGGTGTAGTGTGCATTGACTTCCGTGGGATCGAAGGGATCTAGCCACATGCCGTTGACACGGGGACGCATGAAACCGGTAGACGGATCGTAAACGTTGCGCCAGTATTGGGAACGGGTTAGGAAGGTCGCTTCGGTGATGGGGTCGCCCGCAGCATGGGCCACCCGTGCGATGCACCAGTCATCCACTGCGTATTCCAGGGTTCGGGACACGTCTTCATGCTCCTTGTCGCCCAGTACCAGACCGTTGTCCCGGTAGATGTCGATGCCGTATTCCGGATAGTTGGCCGTGGCGACCAGTGCTTCCAGCGCCTTCTTGAGATCGAAGTCACGGATGCCCTTCGACACGGCGTCCGCAATCATCGGGGCGGCGCTGTAGCCGATCATGCAGTCGGTCTCGTTGGCGCTGAGTTCCCAGCGCGGCAGCTTGCCCTGCTCGTTGTAGATGGAGATCATCGACTTGATGAAATCGACCGTCCGTTCGCGCTCGATGATGTTGAACAGCGGATGGAGGGTACGATAAGTGTCCCAAAGCGAGAAGATATGGTAGCGGTCGAAGCCGTCTGCGATGTGGACCTTGCGGTCCATGCCGCGGTATTCACCGTTGACGTCAGAATAGAGGCTCGGGGCGATGGCGGTATGATAGAGCGCGGTATAGAAGATTTTCATGGATTCGGCGTCTCCCTCCACGTCGATCTTCGAGAGGAATTTCTCCCATTCGCGGCGGGTGGATTCGCGCAGCAGGTCGAAGGAGAAGATGCCTTTCTTCATCAGGCTGTTCTCCGATTCGAGATTGGCGCGGGCATTGGTCTCGGAGACCGAGGAAATGCCCACACGGACCAGGAGCTCATGCGAACGGGCGCGGCCCGAGGCATCGGCGAACGAGAGCAGGGCGCGTCTTTCGGGGCTGTCAGTCCCTTCTTCCACGATCATCTCGGAAATCGGGCGGGAGAATTCCATGTAGAAATACACGATTTGGTCGTCGGCCCACCAGGAGGAGCGACGGTAGCCCTGGATGGCATAATCGCTCGCACGCGTAATTTTGGCATCGAGCACTTTGTCTCGCGGGACCAGGTCCAGCACCAGCTGCGGAATCACCCCTTTGGGGAAAGTGTAGCGATGCATGCCCATCCGGCGGCCCACCGTCAACTCGGCTTCTACGTCCCAGCGGTCGAGATGGACCCGGTAGTAGCCGGCCGAGGCGCTCTCACGCGCATGGGAAAAAGGCGAACGGTAGTTTTCTTCCGTCATCGGACCCTCGAAGTTCGTCACGGGCATCACACGGATGTCACAAAGGTCGGCACAACCGGTGCCGCTCAGATGCGTATGGCTGAAACCGTTGATGGTCGTGTCGCTGTAGTGGTAGCCGGAACAGCCGTCCCAGTTGTGCTCGCGCGTGTCCGGGCTGAGCTGGATCATGCCGAAAGGATACGCGGCCCCGGGGAAAGTGTGGCCGTGGAAATCGGTTCCGATGAAGGGATTGACGAGGTCGGCATGTTTCGTACGGAAAACGCCGGCCTGCAGCAGGAACGGAATGCCTGCCAACAAGACGAGGAGGATCAGATGCTTTTTCATAGTTGTAAAAATACAAATTTTTGGTTAATTTTACGGGATAATTAACGTGAAAAATGAAAAGATTCTCTTTGGTGTGTTTCCTGTTGCTGGCGCTGCTGCCTGAAGCCCGGGCCCAAGCCGGCGCTGTGGTCTACAGTCTTCCCCGCACAACTGTCTGCCTGACCGTCGAAGCCCGCCGCGAAGCCTTCACCGCAGGACCCTATGCCGCCTACGCCCAGAAATACCTCGGCGTGGCCACCCGCACGAAAAACGAGACAAGCTATACGATCCTGTCCGTTACCCTGACACCTTATGTGGAGGCCGATCCGGCCTTCCGCTACAGCATCTCCATTCCTGAACGGTCGAGCGTCACCTTCCTGCAGCTGTGCAGCCAGGGACTGGTGGCGATGGCCGACAATTATGCCGGCAAGCCCGCCGCCTGGCGCTTCGCGAGCCAGGCCGGCACCGAACGCTTCGAAGGCGTCGACCCGGAGGGCAATCTCGGACACGAGACGACCACCCTCTACAAGGCCGTCCGCACCGACGAGGGCTATGAGCGCGTGCCCGTGACCCAGGACAACGTCGTGGAGAAGTCACCCGATCGCAAGGCCGCTGATGCCGCCGCTACCATCTTCAGCCTGCGCGAGAAACGCCAGCAGATCGCCACCGGCGACACCGATGCCACCTTCAGCGGCGAAGCCCTGCAAGCCGCCATCGACGAACTTACTCGCCTTGAAGAACGCTACCTTACCCTCTTCTATGGCATCCGCGAGGAATCGGTCGAAATCAAGCATTTCGACGTGACCCCCGTCCCCGGCACCCAGCGTTACACCGCCCTGCGTGTCAGCGACCAGGGCCTGCAGCCCGCCTCCGTCACGGAAGGAAAGCCCGTGACGCTCGAATTCCAGGCCGAACCCCTCCAAACCCCTGAAGCCGCCTCCGACCGCAGCAAGGAAGTCCTCGTCCATTACCGCATCCCCGCCATCACCCGCTGCCGCGTCAATTACGACGGCCAGCTGTTGATGGAAAGCCGTGTTCCCGTGTACCAGCTCGGCGAAGAAAGCACCCTGCCCCTCAATTCGATTCTTACCAAATAAGATCATACAATTTAATTACACAGCATTATGCCTATCCGTAAACTAGAACCCAAGAACGTTTGGAACAATTTCTATTCGCTCACCCAGATTCCCCGTCCTTCGGGACATACCCAGAAAGTCGCCAAATTCCTCGTCAACTGGGCCAAGGACCTCGGCTTGGAAGCATTCCAGGACGAGTGCGGCAACGTGATCATCCGCAAACCCGCCACCCCGGGCATGGAGAATCGCAAAGGCATCGTACTCCAGGCCCACATGGACATGGTCCCGCAGAAGAACAACGACAAGAAGCACGACTTCACCAAAGACCCGATCGAGACCCGCATCGTCCACGAAAAGGACGGCGATTGGGTCTATGCCTGCGGTACGACCCTGGGCGCAGACGACGGCCTCGGTGTGGCCGCCGCCATGTCGGTCCTCGAATCCAAGACCATCAAGCACGGTCCCATCGAAGCTCTCTTTACCGTCGATGAAGAGACCCGCATGGTCGGAGCCAAGGCCCTCAAGCCCGGCATCCTGAAGGGAGACATCCTCCTGAACCTCGACTCTGAGACGGAAGGCGAACTCTATGTGGGCTGCGCCGGCGGCATTGACGCCAACATCTCTTTCAAATATAAGGAAATGCCGCTCCCGAAGGGATTCAAGGCATTCAAGCTTGTCGTCACCGGCCTGCGCGGCGGCCACTCCGGCATGGAAATCAACGAAGGCCGCGGCAATGCCAACAAAGTAATGGCCCGTCTGCTCCTGCCCATCCTCCGCGACAACAAGGGCAAGCTTGCCAGCTTCAACGGCGGCAACATGCGCAACGCCATCCCGCGCGAAGCAGAAGCCATCTTCGCCGTCCCGGCCGACAAGGTTGAAGCCGTGAAGGCTTATGTCGAACAGACCACAGCCACCGTGAAGTCCGAACTCGCCCTCATCGATCCGGGCCTGATCATCACGATCGAGGCAGTCCGCGCATCGAAGGTCATCGCCGGTACCACAGGCCTCAAGCTCATCAAGGCGCTGTATGCCTGCCCGAACGCCGTCGACCGCATGAGCCTCGAAGTGCCGGGTCTCGTGGAGACCTCCAACAACCTGGCCATCGTCAAGACCGACAAGGGCGTGATCACCGTCAACACCCTGCTGCGCGGTTCTTCCGATACCCTCAAGATGGACCTGGCAGAATCTGTCCGCGCCGCTTTCGAGCTGGCCGGTGCCAAGGTCTGGTTTGACGGTGCCTATTCCGGCTGGAGTCCCAACATGGCCTCGCCCATCCTCAAGACGATGAAACAGCAGTACAAGAAGCTCTTCGGCAAGGAACCAGCTGTGATGGCCATCCATGCCGGCCTCGAGTGCGGCATTCTGGCAGGGGCCTATCCCAACTGGGACATGATCTCCTGCGGCCCGACGCTCAAGTCGCCCCACTCCCCGGATGAGCGCTGCTTCGTGCCTTCCGTCGAAAAATGGTGGAAGTTCATCGTCGCCGTCATCGAAGACGCACCGAAGAAATAGAGCCCGGAAAATTTTGCAAATCAAAAAAATATCTCTACATTTGCAGCCCTTTGGGAAAAACCCGAAGGGCTTTATTAATACTAATTTATCCACTGAAATGTTAAAACAGTACGAAACCGTTTTCATTGCAACTCCCGTTTTGTCTGATGTCCAGATGAAGGAAGCGGTTGCCAAGTACACCGGTCTGATCACCGACAACGGTGGCAA
>Ga0310786_10007327_pt1 | contig 14410 bp, 14 predicted proteins | sample AusTroGonzalo_MG_FD_203881 | JGI IMG/M metagenome (GOLD analysis project Ga0310786, IMG submission 203881) | Bovine rumen microbial communities from tropical cattle in Woodstock, Queensland, Australia - Gonzalo_03 (v2) (version 2) | ecosystem: Host-associated > Mammals > Digestive system >... | reverse complement strand
TAACGGATGATCCTTTGAGAATACTTCGCTTTTACAGGTTTATGGCGATATACGGGTTTGAGATTGAGCCGAAAACTCTGAAATATGCGCAAAAACACAAAGAACTTTTAAAATTACCTGCAAGAGAGCGTGTAATATATGAAATTATGCGGTTGTTTGAGGGTAAATACAGCGACAGAGCACTTTTAAAAATGGATGAAATAGGAATTTTAGAACAGCTTTTCCCTTTTGTTGCCGAGTACAAAAAAGTTCCGCCTAATACTCATCATCATTTGGATTTGTTTAATCATTGTATTGAAACTGTAAAGCAAATCCAAAATATTTATGAAAATTCAGCACTTGAGGTAAAGGAACACTTTGAAAATACGGATTTTGGGCAGACAAACAGGTTATCGCATCTGAAATTTGCTGGTTTTTTGCATGATATGGGCAAATTTTCAACTTGGACAATTGACGAAGATGGCAGACACAGATTTATTAAACATGATGATGTTGGCTCAAGGCTTGCGGGCGAATTTTTAAAACAAAATAAATTTTCCAAAAAACAAATTTCTTATCTTACAAAAATGATTAAGTATCATATTTATCCTTCAGGTGTTATGTCAGCACCTGAAATTAATGACAAAGTTATGATGCGATTTGTCCGTAAAATGGAAGATGATGCGTTAGATATAATAACTTTGGCGAAAGCTGACCGTCTTAGTGCGAGAGGGGAAGTCATTTCCGATGATATGGTCGAAAAAAATATATCTTCCCTGAACAAGCTTCAAAACTTTTACTTGGAAAAAAAAGAAACCTTAAAACCACTTGAAAAATTGCTTTCCGGCAACGAAATAATGGAAATTCTCAATATAAAACCGTCATCTAAACTGGGTGAAGTCGTTTCGGCGCTCCATGAAGCTCAGCTTTCGGGGGATGTTACGGATAAAGATGAGGCGGTTGAATTTATAAAGGAATATATAAAACGGTAAAAATTAAATTTTCTTTACAATAATCGCATTTTAAAGGGGTTTATGGTTAAATCAAACTGTAACAACGGAGTAAAATTATGCTGACTACACCTGATAAAATATTAAATTCTCAAAATGATACTTTAAGCGCTCAAAAAACGATTGAAAGTGAAATCGAAACCATCCAAAAGCTGAAAGAAACCCTTTCTGACGGTTCATTATCTAATGCGTTGGACATGATGGAACGTGCAAGCGGTCGCATAATACTCACAGGTATGGGTAAATCAGGGCATATTGCAAGAAAGATTGCAGCATCTTTGGCATCAACAGGTACTCCGTCATTTTTTGTTCACCCCGCAGAAGCAAGTCATGGTGATTTGGGTATGATAACCGAAAATGATGTGGTTATTGCTATTTCAAACAGTGGTGAATCGAAAGAATTAATTGATATTTTGAATTATTGTAAACGTTTTGGTATTCCGCTGATATCAATAACCAAAAATCCTGAAAGCTCTTTGGGTAAAGCTGGAGATATTGTTTTAAGATTACCGGATAACGGTGAGGCTTGTCCTTTGGGTTTAGCTCCTACAAATTCAACAACGGCAACACTTGTTTTAGGGGATATTTTGACAGTTGCCATGCTAGAGCGCAAGGGATTTTCGAAAGAAGATTTTAATGAACGTCATCCTGGCGGAAAACTTGGTTCTATTTTGCAAAGAGTTTCAGATCTTATGCATGTTGGCGATAAAATGCCTGTATTAAGCGAAAAATCAGATATGCAGACGGCCCTTTTAGAAATGACATCAAAATGTTTGGGATGTGTGGGTTTTGTTGATGAAAACGGCAATTTGACAGGTATGCTCACAGATGGTGATCTAAGAAGATGCCTGAATGCGCAAACTTTTAATAAAGATGTGTATTCTGTTATGACAAAAAATCCAAAAACCATATCAAAAGATGCATTGGCGCAGGAAGCTATGAAACTTATGAATGATAAGAAGATAACAAATCTTTTTGTTGTTGAAAACGGTAAACCTATTGGTGTTATTCATATTCACGATTTGTTGGGTGCGGGTCTAGCTTAATTCCTGAGGAAATATGAAAGAAGAATTTAAACGAACGGAAATGCTTTTAGGTAGTGAGAGTATGAAGAAATTGTCATTTTCTCATGTTATTATTTTCGGTGTCGGCGGTGTCGGAGGGTATGTAGCGGAAGCTCTCACACGCTCAGGTATAGGTGAGGTTACTCTTGTCGATTATGATACCGTTTCTGTATCTAACATAAACCGACAAATAATTGCACTACATTCTTCTGTCGGAAAGTATAAAGTTGATGTACTTGCTGAACGTTTAAAAGATATTAACCCAGATTTGATTGTTCATCCGCTGAGAACATTTTTTAATACCGATAATAGAGATGAATTTGATTTTACAAAATATGATTATATCGTTGATGCCATAGACACTGTTACAAGTAAAATTGAACTAATAAGGTGTGCAAAAAAAGCTAATGTACCGATAATTTCATCTATGGGAGCAGGCAACAAACTTGACCCGACAAAATTTCAGGTAGCAGATATTTCAAAAACCACTGTCTGTCCGCTTGCAAGAGTTATCAGACAGAAATTGAAAGAATTAAATATCAAAGGCGTAAAAGTTGTCTATTCAATGGAGCCGCCTATAAAACCAGTTTTTGAAGTTGAAAATGAAAACGGAAAAAATCCTCCCGGAAGTTGTGCTTTTGCGCCATCAGTTGTCGGATTGATTATTGCCGGAGAAGTTGTAAAAGACCTTATCCGATAAACAAAAAAAGTCCGCCTTGTGGAGCGGACTGTAAATAGTTCAAGTGTTACATCTTTGTTTAAACCATATTTTTTCTGATTTTTTCTTTTGCCGCATCAATTTGTTTAATTCTGCGTTCTACTGAACGAATTTGTGCCTTCATGGCTTTTCTTTGAGCCTTGTATGAAGTGTATTGTGCATCGATGTCTGCATATTGGGTCTTGTAATTTAACAATTCATTTCTTACTTCGATTTGTGCGGTATCAAGTTTTTGGATTGCACTTTGCATGCTTTCGTTACCGGCAGTTTCTACAGATTGAGAAGCCGTAGAAGCATTGTAGTTCGGATTGTATACGGTATCATCAAAAGTTAATGGTGTAAATGCTGAACCGTCTGCAAATGCTAATCCTGCTCCCAAAGTCATAACAAGAGCTGATAAAACTAATCCTGATGTTATAGATTTCATAAAATTTCTCCCTTTTTTCGTAAGTTTACAAGGGTATTATATTTTAATATTTTTCGTTCGGCAAAAAATTTACATAAGTTAATTTTCCATTATAACAACAGCCTGAGCTTCGATGGCTTCGCAATTACCGACAGCATCTAAATTTTCTTTTGTTTTGGCTTTTATTGAAATATTTTGAGTTTTTAAAATTGCGGACAATTTTTCTTTCATTTGAGGAATATAAGGCATCATTTTAGGTTTTTGGGCAATTATATTTGAATCAATATTGTTAATTTTATATCCCTCAGTTTCAATTAAAGAAACAACTTTTTTTAATAGTTCACAGCTGTCAATGTCTTTGTATTTATCGTCTGTATCTGGGAAAAGTGTCCCGATATCGCCCAAACCGGCAGCACCTAAAATTCCGTCAATTATTGCGTGAACGAGAACGTCAGCATCAGAGTGTCCCAGCAATCCTTTTTCATAAGGGATATTTATTCCGCCTATGATAAGTTTTCTGCTTTCTACAAGTTTATGAATATCGTATCCTATACCGATTTTGTACATATATCCTCTTGTTCGATAAACTTTTGCGATTACGTCAGTATAGCAAAAGTTTTGAGTGGTGTTATAGACAGCGAAACCACGAACGGCTCGCGGTTCAGCGAGGCGAAGTGGTGGAGAACTGCTTTTTATAAAAGTCGTGTCTCTGTCTATCGAATTTGGAAAACATATTTTCAACAGATGAATTTCTCTTACAAAACCGTAAACACCCGAAAAGGTTGCTTTAGTGCTGCTATATTTCTATCCTGACACGGTTCGGCAGATTTCGCCATTTACGTTTTTATCGTCAACAAAATCCATTGTATCCGATGTGTTCCCCAAACCCTCACAACAGGCTCTGCACCCCGCGTAAACTTCGGGTCAAGGGATTGCAATTCCCCGTGGAACACGACTAGTAGAATTTAACATGAAAAAAATTTTTAATCAAATTTAAAAAATTGCAGATTACATGGCAATTTTTCATGAGAAAAATACTTTATATATATAAGGGCAACTAAAAGGGGAAAACTAAAGTCGGGGAAATGTAATGTTCGGTTTATACGGGTGCTACAATAATCCATATAGAAACGCGTTTGCTTTCACAAGCGGATTTATGAATGGTTTTTATTCCGCATATTGGAGGCAGACTGCTTGTTATGATTATCCGCCTCGTTATGGTTATGATTACTATTATAGCCCCGGTTATTATGATTATTCCGGATATTCAATATTCCCTGGCAACTATTATTGTGCACAACCAGGTTCATATTACTATGACGGATACTCTGATTACTCGTCATATTATGGCGATTACTATGCTTATTCGGGCAACTATTCCTATGACCGTTATTCATCATATTATGGAAATCCATCCTATAATTACTATTCCTCATCGTATGGTAATTATTCCCGAATCAATGAAAGTCGACAAACTACTCCGGTAAAACCGGTAAAACCAAGCAATACTAAGATAACCTATACGGGTGCTACCGATAAAGCTTCCATAATGAAGCTAATTTCAGAATTGTCTGCAAAATATGGTGTTGATGAAAGATTGGTTAATGCGATAGTTGAACAAGAATCCAATTATAAAATTGATAAGCCGTCTAAAAAAGGCGCAATGGGCTTAATGCAATTAATGCCGGGTACAGCCAAAGATTTGGGTGTAACTGATCCTTGGGATATTTATCAAAATTTGGACGGTGGCATAAGATATCTTAAACAGATGTTGAAGAAGTATAACAACAATATCCCTCTTGCGCTTGCTGCGTATAATGCAGGACCGGGAAATGTTGATAAATATGGAGGTATTCCGCCATTTAAAGAAACACAAAACTATGTAAAGACAATTATGGCGAATTACAATAAAAAACTAGCGGCGGACAAAAAATAATTTTAATCTTCCACATATCCGAATTCTTTGAGCGATGATGATTTTTTGCGCCAGTCTTTATCGACTTTGACTTCAAGCGAGAGAAAAACTTTCTTTTCAGTTATTTTTTCTAATTCTGTACGTGCTTCCGTACCGATTTTTTTGAGCATAGAACCGTTTTTGCCGATTAATATACCTTTTTGGCTCTGTGTTTCACAGAATATTTTTGCATAAATCTTGTCGATATTTTCTTCTTCAAAATAATTTTCTATTTTTACGGCAACGGAGTGCGGAATTTCGTCAGATGTATTAATAAGAATTTTTTCTCTTACTATTTCTTCAGCGATAGAACGCATATTTTCTTCGGTTACAACATCCTCGGGGTAGAGAAGTTCGCCGTCTGGGAGCATTTTGAATATGTTTTTCAATAAAGTATCGACATTTCTTCCTGTTTTAGCTGAAACTCTCACTATCGGATAATTCTTTTCAAAAAGTGTTTTGTAAGAGAGAAGATTTTCTTCAATTTTTTCAATTTTTTTTGTTTTATCAACCTTGTTTAGGACAATCAGGATTGGAATTTCTGTTTCAAGCAGATTTTTGACAATCCATTTGTCCCCTTTGCCTGCGGGTTCAGAGCCATCTACGAGAAAAATTATAAGGTCAGCGTCAGGAATTGCGAGTTTTGCTTCGTCCATCAAAAATTCACCAAGCTTGTTCAACGGTTTATGAACCCCAGGAGTATCGATAAATACCGCTTGACCTCCCGGAACGGTTAAAATTCCTTTGATTCTTTTTCTTGTTGTTTGAGCCTTATCGGTAGCAATCACAATCTTCTGGCCGAGAATTTTATTCAAAAGTGTTGATTTGCCGACATTTGGTCTGCCGAGTATTGCTATAAAACCGCTTTTCATAACAAAATATTAACACAAATATACATATTATTTCATAAACTGGCAAAAAATATTTTTCTTTGGTATTATATTAGAAGTTGTAGATTAGGGAATTGAATGACATGTTGAACAGATTAAAAGTTTTATTATTTACCTCTTGCCTTTTGGCAACGATGATGAGTGTTAATGCTGCACAAAATCAGATTATAAGTACGGGAGTTCGTAAAATTTCCGATAATACGGTTAATTTTACATTTTATACATCGGGTGATAGCCTTGAAAAACCTATTGTTAAATCAAAAGGTGATAATGAATATACAATACTTTTACCTAATATGTCAGATAATACTTCCCGCTCAATAAATATTTCCGAAACAGGCGGTATTGTTACTTCTGCAGATGTTAAAACAATAAACGAAGGTGCAGTTACTTATACAAAAGTTAATCTAAAAACATCGAAACCTGTTATAATTAATGCGGAAACGAAAAAAACATCTCAAACAGTAAGTGATTCGTCAAGTATAAGCAATATCGTTTCCAAAGTTAATCTTATAAATCAGGATATACAAAATACAAAAAATATTTCTGCGGACAATTCCTCTTATACTTCATCATCTCAGCCTGCTGTTAGAGTATCATCGGTTAAAGATATAATTAGACAAAATTCAGCGGCCGCACCGAAGAAAAATGCTATTCAGGAAGCTGTTGCGGTAAATAGTGTATCAGCCCATACTCCGAGTGTTAAAAAAATAGATAAATCAGCAAACAATAAGTCAAACAGTGAAAATATAAAAAATAGTGTCAAAACTTCTGAGAATAAGGCAAAATCCGTAAACAACAATACAAAACCTGTTGCAAAGCCAATTTCAGCTGCAGAGAATACTAAAATTACTAAAAGTCCAAAAGATATAGATGATTTGGCATCGGCTAATATTGCTGATACGGATGAAATTATGCCGCCTGAGGATGTTTCACTTCCGAAACTTGACGAAGAAGAAAATGTTAGTCAGGTTCCTACGTATTCGGATAGTTTTTCATTGGGTGACAGTATAAAAAATATACTGTTCTCGCCATTTACGACTATAGTCTTATTGACCTGTCTGTTAGTGGCATTTTTTGGATTTTTATTTAAAAAACTTACGGCAAATCTTTCTGCTACAAAAAGTATAAATGATTCATTTATAGAAAAACTAAACGGAGTTTTAAATAAACCAAAAAGCAAAGATTTTTCTCAAATTGTTAATAACGAAAACATGAATTGGCAAGAAAAATACAAAGCGTTTAATGAAACTAATAATGAGGCTGATAATGTTGAAACAAAGAATGTTAACAGTGATTATGTTTTTGATTTGACGAATGAGCAGGCAAATGAACAGATAAATGCCAATGATGTTGCTGATACTGAAGAAGATTTGAATATAGATGATTTAGCAAATCAAGAAGAAGAAATGGTATCGGAAGTAATGGATTCATCTGAGAAAGATGAAAATCACAAATTCAGCGGGTTTGCAAATAACGTTACCAAACCTGTTTCAAGTGCAAAACCGGTACAATCTCATAAATTGAAATCTTTTGACAATGCACCTGTGCAAAAGCAATCATTGAAAGAGAAGCTTGATAAGATTGTAGAGGATGATAATCAAAGTCGTTCTCAGGTCCGTTCGCTTGTAACAAATACAATTGCGAAAAAGTCAAGTGCTGATAATATGCGAATAGTGCAAAACAGTGCAATTGATCGAGATAAGGAATTCTACATAGTCAATGAAAACGGTGAATATTCACTTCTCGGCCGCGTAAAAAACAGACTTGTTATTCTTAAACGTTTCGGCAAAAATGCTCCATCTGATTTACAGGTTCACAGATCTCAGGGCAATGCTTTTGTGGTTAAGGCAGGAGATTTCAGAACTCAGGTTGATGTAACAGATACCGATATGAATATTTATTCACAAGTATAAGGTAAGTTTTAATTGAAAAAAATAATAGTTTGGTTGTTTTGTCTGTGCTTATTGTTGTCGGGTTGCTCAAAAAAATCCGACACTGAAACTGTAAGTTTTGCAACGTGGGGTTCCAAAACTGAAATCGAAATTCTGAAAAATATTATAAATGAATTTGAAACAGGCAATCCCAATATAAAAATAGACTTGATGCATATTCCTCAAAATTATTTTCAGAAAATTCATCTTCTTTTTGCTTCAAATACGGAGCCCGATATCATTTTTATAAATAATCTTTATTTGCCTGTGTATGCTAATGCCGGAAAATTGTTCGAATTAAAGCCTGATGGCACGATTTATAATGAAAAAGTTTTGAAATCATTATCTTGGTCTGAGAAATGTTATGCAATACCGCGTGATATATCTCTTTTGGTCGTTTATTATAACAAAGATTTTTTTGAAAAAAATAATATAAAATTGCCGTCTGCGGAGTGGACTTTGGATGATTTGCTTATAAAAACCAAAGAAATTAAGGGAAAAACAGGCAAATTCGGGATAAGTTTTGAGGAAGACGCTCTTTTTTATTTGCCTTATATAATGAGTAACGGCGGAAATCTTTTGGATATGGATGAAAATACCCAAAAATCGCTTCAATTTTATGTGGATTTGGCTTATAAATATAATGTTGCGCCAAGAAAAGACCAAAGTGCATCAATGACGATGGCGCAAATGTTTTTGAATGAAGAAATTGTGATGCATCTTACCGGTCGGTGGCTGTATCCAAAGTATATGTCGGATGCAAAATTCGAAATTGGTACAATTACTTTCCCAAAGGGAACTTCTGGTTCTGTTGTATCGTTAGATGCTTCCGGCTGGGCAATTTCAAAATCTTCAAAACACAAACAGGCGGCTTTGAAATTTGTAGAATACTTATCTTCGAGAGAAACAAGCAAAAAATTTACTTCAACAGGTTTGATAATTCCGGCCAGAAATGATGTTGAGGCTGAAAACTCAGAAACTTATAAAAGGGCTTTAAAAACAGCTCAGCCAACTCCCGTAACGGTTGATTATAACAAAATTCTTGATAAACGCAAAGAAGAAATTAACAAAATGTTTTAATTAACATTTATGAATTAATCATTCGTTCATGCTTGACAACGGTGTTTTTTTTACCGATAATCCAAAGTGATGTATTAGCGGGCAACTCGTTCCTAAACATTTTTAGCCGAAATAGTTCATTGTTTTGTGCCGAAAATTACGAGTCCCATAGTGAAAGGAATATTAACATGTTCGCAATTATTGAAAAAGAAGGCAAACAGTATCAGGTAGAAGAAGGACGTTACCTTGATATGGATTTGATGGATGCCGAAAAAGATTCCAAAATCGTTTTTGATAAAATCGTTATGTTAGTTAACGGTAAAAAATCAAAAGTAGGTCAACCATATGTAACAGGTGCAAGCGTTGAAGGCTCTGTTATGATGCACGGTAAAGATAAGAAAATTATTGTTTTTAAACAAAGACCTAAAAAAGGTTACAGAAAAAAACAAGGTCACAGACAAGGTTTTACGAGAGTTATGATTAACAAAATCAGAACTTCCGCTCAGAAGAAAACCGAAGAAACAGCAGATGCTGAATAATTGAAACAAAAACAATCATAAGGAGAAATAAAAATGGCACATAAGAAAGGTATGGGATCTACCCGTAACGGTCGTGACTCCGAAGCGAAACGCTTAGGCGTTAAGAAATTCGGCGGTGAAACCGTTAAAGCAGGTAACATCATCGTTCGCCAAAGAGGAACTAAATTCCACCCTGGTAACAATGTTGGTATCGGCAGTGACGATACTTTGTACGCTTTGATTGACGGTAACGTTAAATTCGAAGATTACAGACGTGACAGACGTCAGGTATCAGTATATGCTCAAGGGTAATAAATCTGAAATTTTAAGAATAAAAAACACCCGCCTATTTAAGCGGGTGTTTTTCTATGAATAAATTTTATCTTAAATATCGAACGTAAAGATAAACAGACGAAAGAGCTAATGAAATGACGGTTATCAAGGCTCCATATTTCATGAATCGCATAAATGAGATCTGGTGGCCGTTTGACGCTGAAGTTTCGCTAACTAAAACGTTAGCGGCAGCACCGACAAGAGTAAAGTTTCCGCCAAGACATGCACCTAATGATAATGCCCACCATAGAGGTGAATGTTGTCCTGCTGTTGTTGCAAGCGCATGAGCATTTCCAGGATTTATTACTTCTGTTATTAAAGGTGCCATCGTTGCAGTGTAAGGAATATTATCCACAATTCCTGAAATTACACCTGAACCCCACAAAATTAACATAGTAGCTGCTTCAAGACTCCCGTGAGTAATCTCTATCAATTTATTGGCTAAGAATGAAATTCCGCCTGTTGCTTCAAATCCGCCTATTATTATAAACAAGCCGACGAAGAAAAATATTGTAAGCCATTCAACATCGGCATAAATTTCTTTCGGTTTTTTGAACATTAACAAAAATGATGCGCCTGCCATAGCAAAAACATAGGCCGGAACTCCTGTTATATCGTGCGTTATAAATCCATAAATTACAAATAAAAGTATTAAAATAGACCTCATCATGAGCTTTTTATCTGTAATCGTATTTTTTTCGTCAAGATTTGCTATATATTCCATTCTTTCAGGCGTTACTTTAAGTTGTTTTCTGAACATAACAGTCAAAATAAAAATACTTACGAAAAATATCAATGTAACAATCGGAGTAAGTTCTTTTATGAAATCCATAAAACTTAAGCCGGCTTTTGTGCCTATTATTATGTTTGGCGGATCTCCAATTAAAGTTGCGGTACCGCCGATATTTGAGGCTATTGTTTCGGCTATCAGAAACGGAATAGGGTCTATATCTAATTCTTTTGCAAGAACGAATGTTATTGGAATCATTATTACTATTGTTGTTACGTTATCCAAAAAAGCTGATGTTATGGCGGTAAATGCTGAAACTGTGAATAAAATCGCGATTGGATACCCTTTTGTTAATTTTAATAATTTTATTGCTATCCATTTGAAAATACCGCTTTGATTTGCAATATTTACAATAATCATCATACCGACAAGAAGAAAAATTACCTGAAATTCAACATAGTTGAAAACTTCTTTTACGTATTCTCCTTCATTAATTCCACCCGAGAAAGGTAAAATACCCAAAAGGAGTGTCATTGAGGCGCCCAAAAGTGCAATAACAGATTTTTGCAGTTTTTCCGTAGCTATAAAAAAGTACGAAACCAGTAAAATAAGACCTGAGATGAGCATTCCGTGCTCAGCAACCGTATCGTGTAACATAACTCTACCCTTATCAAATATTTTCACATATTATAACACAAAATGAAAATTTTGTAATTATTACTTTGTCTATGGTAAAATTAATTTTGTATTAAGGAGAAATAAAGTGGAAATAAGGCAAGAGTTTATTGAGCAGGCAAAAAAATTGGCAAGAAGTACGGAGGTTTTACCGGGCGGTATTGAAGAATTGGCTGTTAAATTGCAGCATGCACACGATACCAACACTCCGTTGAGGGTTAAGCTGGGTATGGATCCTACAAGACCTGATTTACACCTCGGTCATACCGTTGTTTTGAGAAAAGTAAGAGAGTTTCAAAAGCTTGGCCATCAAATAGTTTTGATTGTAGGCGGCGCAACTGCAATGATTGGTGATCCGTCAGGTAAATCCGAAACAAGACCAGCACTGTCAAAAGAACAGGTTGAAGAAAACGCAAAATCTTATTTTGAACAGATGTCCAAAGTTGTTGATATTACAAAAGCCGAAGTCGTTAATAATGCTGACTGGCTGCATAAGCTCAATTTTATGGAACTTTTGGCGCTTGCAGGTAAAGTTACGGTTGCACAGATGATGACGAGAGATGATTTTGCAAAACGTTATGCTGAGGGTAAGCCTATTTCTATTCACGAATTTTTCTATCCTTTAATGCAGGCTTATGATAGTGTCGCGATTGATGCCGATATTGAATTTGGCGGAACGGATCAAAGGTTTAATACGCTTTTAGGCCGAGATATTCAGGCGGCTTACGGCAAGAAATATCCGCAAATGGTTATGCTTTTGCCGTTAATTGAGGGCACTGACGGCGTTGTTAAGATGTCAAAAACTTATCCTGAACATTGCATCTCACTCACTGACAGCGCAAAAGATATGTTCGGCAAATTGATGAGTATTCCGGATAGTTTAATCGTAAAATATTATGATTTGCTGACGGATGTGACGGATGAGGAGCTCAAAGAGATCGAAAATCAGTTAAAAGATGGTTCTGTCAACCCGCGTAACATAAAAATGCGTCTTGCGCATATGATTACCGCAGAATACCACGGTCAAGAAGACGCATGCAAGGCACAAGAAGAATTTATTAATGTATTTTCCAATAAGGGACTTCCTGAGGATATCCCTGAGGTCAAAGGAGCAGACGGTAAACAAATGGTTGATTTGCTTTTGGAACTTGGATTTACACAAAGCAAAGGTGAGGGCAAACGTCTTATACAAGGCGGCGGAGTAAAACTCGATAACGAAAAAATTACTGATTTGGCTTATACAATCAAACTTGATAAAGACGTAATATTGCAGGCGGGAAAGCGTAAATTCGCTAAATTGGTGAAGTAATGTTAGATGTATTAAAGCGCGGCATTGAAAAATTGAAAGAAGATATAAGAGTAATCTACGAAAATGACCCTGCTGCAAATAATATTTTGGAAGTTATTTTTTGCTATTCTGGGTTGCATGCGCTTGTGATGTACAGGATTGCACATAGATTGTATAAATGGAATATACCGTTTATTCCGAGATTAATATCTCACTTGACGAGAATTGTTACGGGTATTGAAATTCACCCGGCCGCACGTATCGGCAGGCGTTTGTTTATAGACCATGGCGAAGGTATTGTTATTGGTGCAACAACCATTATTGGTGATGATTGTTTACTTTATCAGCAGGTTACACTGGGTGGAACGGGTAATGACACCGGTAAACGCCACCCGACATTAGGGAATAATGTTATTGTAGGTGCCGGTGCGAAAGTTTTGGGAAACATAACAATTGGTGATAATGTCCGTGTTGGTGCGGGTTCTGTTGTTATAAACGATGTGCCTGAACATTCAACTGTTGTAGGTATTCCTGCGCGTATCGTGAAACGTTCTTTACCGGATGAAAACGGAAATCTTATGCATAACCACATTCCTGATCCGATTACGTGTGATTTGAACAGACTTGATGCTGAGATAAAACTTTTGAAACAAAGATGTGAGGAATTAGAAAAACGATGAAAGCTGTTGTTTTTGATGAAGAATTAAAATTTGATAATAACTATCCGAAGCCGGTATTACAAAAAGGTGAAGCCTTAATAAGGGTTACTTTGGCAGGGATTTGCAACACCGATTTTGAAATAACAAAAGGTTATATGGGCTACAAAGGAATTTTGGGCCATGAGGCTGTCGGTGTTGTTGAAGAAGTAAATTCGGATGATAAAAGCCTTTTGGGTAAAAGAGTTGTTGCAGAAATCAGTTATGGCTGCGGTGATAAAGATTGTCCGTGGTGTGCCGTTAAAAATTACCGTCATTGTCCAAACCGCCATACATTAGGAATTTGGAAAAAAGACGGTTGTTTTGCGCAATATTTCACCATGCCGATTAATGTTTTGTTTGAAGTACCCGAAAATGTGCCTGATGAACAGGCAGTTTTTGTTGAACCTTTGGCGGCCGCTCTTGAAATTACCGAACAACTTCATATAAAACCGTTTGAAAAAGTTATGGTCTTGGGTGACGGAAAACTCGGACTAATAACGGCATTGGCTCTACATGCGCAAAATCTTGATGTGGCTTTAATAGGCAAACACCAAAATAAACTTGATATTGCAAAAAATCAGGGAGTTAAAACAAAATTATTAACCGAACTCAAAGATGATGAACAGTTTGATGTGGTAGTAGAGGCAACAGGTTCATTATCGGGTTTTGAAACATCATTAGCGCATGTCAGACCGCGTGGTGTATTAGTTTTAAAAAGTACAATTGCTGCATCTAAAGAATTGAACCTTGCGCCTATCGTAATAAATGAGATTACGGTTTTGGGTTCACGCTGCGGTCAGTTTCCGCCGGCATTAAGAATGTTAGAAAGCGGTGCAATTGACTTAAAACCGATGATTAGTGCGGTTTATAACATTGATGATGCGATTGAAGCTTTTGAACGAAACAAAGATAAAGACAGCATAAAAGTTTTGATTAAAGTATCTTAGTCTTTCGATTTCGGATCTAAAATATCTCTGACTGTGTCGCCGACAAGATTAAATGACAGAACTGCCAGGAATATCAAAAATCCCGGTGTTAAAAGCCATGGGCGGTAAATGATATTTGAGAAAATCTGTGCTTCTTTAAGCATATTTCCCCAACTTGCATCAGGCTGCTGAATACCCAATCCCAAAAAGCTTAATCCTGACTCCGAC
>Ga0310786_10007326_pt1 | contig 14411 bp, 8 predicted proteins | sample AusTroGonzalo_MG_FD_203881 | JGI IMG/M metagenome (GOLD analysis project Ga0310786, IMG submission 203881) | Bovine rumen microbial communities from tropical cattle in Woodstock, Queensland, Australia - Gonzalo_03 (v2) (version 2) | ecosystem: Host-associated > Mammals > Digestive system >... | reverse complement strand
CCCTGTGCAAACAGGCGGGCTATGAGGTCGGCCTGACGCTTTTCAAGTGACTTGGCGCTGAAAGGCATTGTGTGCAGCTCGCTTATCATGTCCTTGGTATAGCCCAGAGCCAGATGACGCAGGAAACGCTCGTCATACTCATCAATCTCATACTGTATGCTGGCGCTGCGCTGAAGACCCTCATCGGTCACAGCCTTGCGGAAACGTTCCACTAGTTTCTCCAGCACAGGCTGGTTGAACACAAAATGCTTGCCGCTCATCACGTCCATGATCTCGTTACGGGTAAGCAGTTCACCTGTCTTGAGCACTATGCCGTGGGCACCGGCATCCAGCACATCGGCCCACAGTTTCTCATTCAGCAGTTCGCCGGTGAACACCAGGACCTTAACCCCACCCTTTGCGGTAAGCTTACGGCAGATGTCTACACCCACGGTCGTTGAGCCTCCCAGCCCCAGATCTAGCAGAACCAGGTCCGGCTGTGCGCCACCGTCCATCAGAGTCCAGAACTCACGCTCTGTCTGAGCTGTCCCTATGACCTCAATTTCAGGTATGTCATTCCTGATTATGGACAATGTCCCTTTTAGTTCAAGTGACACATCCTCAACCACAATTGTCTTGAATTTATCCATATCTTGCTATGTATTATTTCACTTTATCAGCCGGCACGGTAAACCATATCACCATGCCGTCAGACTCACTCTCGGCGTTTATGCGACAGCCGGGATGTCCGAACGCCTCATCATGCTCACGTATTATCTGGCGACATATCACGTATGCCATGTTATCATTGTTCATAAGCGGTGTGAACAGTCCGTCCAGCATATCCGAATCCGGGACAGCACATTTCCTGTGCAGTTCAAACCGTACGAAATCCCCTGAAGGCACAGCCTTGAGAGTCATGTCACCGCCATAAGAGAATCCACGTTCCAGAAGGTTCTCAATGAGATAATCCAGCATGACGCGGTCTGCCGTAACTTTCAGGTCCGATGTCTCAACGCTAACGTTACAGTCACAACCGCGCTTGGACTTGTTCTTTCTGACAAATGCCTCAGCCTGATCCATGAGTACACTCACCGCAAACACCTCACGATGCAGGAGCTGCCCCTTGGTCTGCGACAAGGCATACTGGCTTAAAATACCGAATATGTCACGGTAATAATCCACAAGTTCCTGCATATCGGACACCTGGGCCCGGTTACGCTCCGTGGCTGGAGTTGACTCTATCCCTTCAACCATCTGCACTATGCGGTTAGGATACCACACCGTTTCATGCTTGAGTGTGGATAGGCAGTTGTCAAGTATCAGGTTGCTCACATGCAGACGGTTCTCTTCATAACGTATGCGATCTGACTCTTCACGTATCTGTTCTATGTCACGGAATCCAGACTCGAAACGTATCACGCAACTGTACAACGCCGTAGCCATATACTTTACCACCATGCCTTTGACAATGGGCCAGGTCTGGTCTGCCTCATGCTCCAGGCGGAATCCTGCCGCCCCAATCACACGTTCACTGTCGTCCAGTGTAAGAATGAGCGGGAGCGCACGGCAAAGGCCGTCGGCAGAACTCTGCTCCGTACCCTGTGCCATACAGGCATTCACGCGGTCAGCCAGACGCTCATCGTCCGGTCCGTCATTATGTACTGCGGTTATTATACGGCCCTCATCATTGAGTGCTATCATAAAGGAACGCAGGTCCAGCAGATGGTCCAGTTCCAGGAATATCCCATCGGCAAGACTCCGCACCACGTCATCGGCATTGAAGCTGTCCAGGTCCTTCACGGCTGTTGCCTGCGATATGCCGTCAACCACGCGAATGGCCTGTTGCAGGTCGCTGCGGAATCTCATCCAATGGCGCAGATGTACCACATATCTTACTATCAGCACTACGATGAACATCAGCACAAAGAGTATGACCGCAATTGACAGGTTACTGTTGGTGCGTTGCAGTTCACGGCAGTCCTCCTCAATCTTCCACTCGCCAAAATATAACTTGAACAGCTTCAGGTAAGCGTCATCGTTATAGCGATAAACTGTCCAATCGCGCAATGCCAGGGCCGATACAGCAATCTCGTTCCTGAGCCACAGCACCGTCTCGTAATCAGTGGCAAAACCATCCTCAAGCCAGTAGGTCTCGGCCGGCACAAGAGTGTCCATGACCGTGAGAAGCATATCCTGAGTACCTCCGTTTATCAGATAGTCACGGTTCAATGCATCGAATGCCGAATCGGCATACAGCAGCGCATCCTCAAAAAGCCCGTTGGTATTGCACAGATATGTCTGATTGGCGTAGTTATAGGCCTTGACAAGCAGGCTGTCCTGAATATCCGCCGGTTCCTGAGCCTTTGCGGTCAGCCCCGCCCCGAGAACAAGCAGCACTGTCAGTACGCGTCTTATGCCTTTGGGCAGACGGAACGAGAAGCGGCTGCCCTTGCCCGGAGTGCTCTCCACGTCAAAGCGGCACACGCTGAACAGGTCATCAGACTTGCGGTATTTCTCAATTATACCTTTGCAGTTCATAAGGCCAAAACCGCTGCCCTTTCCCTGATGCTCTCCCTGCCCTATCTTTTCCGGGTCAAAAACCTTACTGTCCAGAATATTATGTACATCGTCAGCACTCAGGCCCACACCCGTGTCACTGACAGCAATCTCCACATAGTCATCGCCTTGCAGTGCCTGGACGGTAACCTTTCCGCCTGCGGGCGTGAACTTGCGGGCATTGTCGGCAAGCGTGTTAATCATGAACAGCGTGAGCACCCGGTCTGCACGCACTACGGCATCACTCTCCAGCACATCCAGTTCCACACCCTTCTGGCTGAAACTGCGTACCCCTTTGGCCACTATGTCAAACAGGCCCTGTACCGGGAAACTCTCAACATTGAGAGCTACGACACCCTGGCGTATGCGGATCCACTGTGACAGCAGGTCATTGTACTGGTTTATTCTTTCCGCCAGCTCACGTACATACTGAAGGCTCTGCTCATACTGCGGGCTATCTACGGGCATATCTGACAGATGCCGTATCTCGGAACGCATACGGTCTATGAAAGGAAGACACTCTGCCACCACCTGACAGCAGGTCTTGCGGGCCAGGTTCTCACGTTTGTTTTCCTGGGCGTGCAGGCTATACAGATAATGCTGCTTCTCAGCCTGCTTCAGCCTGTCGGCCTGTCCGGTAAGCTCATCGGCATTCCTTAATGCAGCCTTCAGGTAAGGAGCCACGGTATTGAGTACGGTACGGCTGTCACGCCCTGCCTTCCGGGTGCCCCATGATCCGTTGACCTGAGCATTTTCATCTATCGTAATCTCCTCCGCCCCTGTCAGTTCCTTCAGTTCCGGAGCCGCAATACGGTTAAGCCACTCTATGATATCCGTATCGGCAGGTGCCGGTCTCAGTATGCTCTCACACAGGCCTACTGTACGCTGCATCATCTCCGCATACTTGCGGTTAGCTGCGTTTATGCGCTTATGGAATATAAGAATGAACAATACAAGCAGCAACATGGCGCCGGCCACGGCATAGAGCATACCTTTAAGACGGCGGTTGGAGCGCTCCAGCAGAATGGTACGTGCCTCATAACGGCGGTCCAGACGGATGTTCTTCTGAATCTCCAGATAAACTGTCCTGTTGTAGTCCGATGCCGGCTTGTCATCCAGCCCCGAATAGGCCAGGCTCATCTGCTCACGCAGTGATGCCATACACTCCGGAACCACACCCCGCGGCAATGTCGACATCCACTGTTCCTCTACAATGACTCCGTCGGCCCGGTAATTCTCCAACGGTTCCAGTTCCTGCTGCCCAATATTGTTTAGTCTGAAAATGTTGTTCAGCATATCCAGCGCCTTGTCCAATGCGCCAAGCGCATCTTCATAAAGCCCGCGTTGTATGTAGCATGAAGCAAGCAGCCTTTCGCTCTCTATTATCTCATACTGCCCGCCATACTGCGCCGACAGCTGCAACGCCTTGAGTGCCAGCTGCGTGGGCAGTAGTTCCGGCTGCACATCCGATGCGTTCAGACGTGACAGCATATCGTCGCTCACCCCTGACAGTACATTGTCAGTACCATACTCAAGCAGCATGGAGCAGATGGCGCTGATACTCAAAGCCTGCATCCTCACGTTATTGTATCGCACAGCACTGCGCAGACAGTTGTCCAGACTGCGCAGCCTCTGTGACACCTGCTCATCCAGGCTCATGGGCTCTGTCCCTATACCGAGCCCGCGCATGTATGTGTAGGTAAGGAAACGGTCATGGTCATCGCGCAAAAGGTTATCGGCCACCACGAAAGACATCTCACGTCCAGCCTGAGCAGGCTGTTCCAACTCAAACCAGTACCGGGCCGACTCCATCCGGAACGAACGCTCCAGAGACAGCAGACGCGACAGCTGGGCATCGTCCAGTACCGCACTCTCCTCATGCAGCGCACGCAGGTTCTGCAGAATCTCATTACGGTATTCATAGAACAGCACATTGTCCGATGTGCGCTGGCATATACGCATCAGACCTATCTCAGATGCCACCACCTCCAGCATGTTACCGGTTATGGACGGCACAGAGCTGTACAGCTCCCAGGCCTGAGTAAAGTCCATGCGCATGAATGCGATGCGGGCCAGCGTGTTCACCGCCTTGGCATGCTCATCGGAATGACGGCGTGAGACCTCCAGCGCAAACTGAGCATACTGATGAGCCGTATCAAGATTGTTCCACAGATAGGATATGGCCTTCTCGTTCAGGTCAAACGCCGTCTGTCCTGAACCCTGTGCCAATGCCTGCACCGGATACACCACCCAGAGCACCACACCGGCAAGCCTTAATAACAACCTCTTTAGACTCATCTGTTTCTCTTGCGTAAAGACCTCTTTTTCTGTGCCTTCTTTTCCAACGGCACAACGGTTTCCCCTTGGGGCATGATACTTAGCTCACATGCAGCTTCCAGACCGTACTCGGTATAAGCGCATACCAGAAAACTCTTTTTTCCGGTCACCTGGTCCGGTATGGTTACCAGACAGGAAAACGGGTCATCACCCACTTTTACGCTCACCGTAGAGTCAGAGACATGCCAGCCTATGAACATACCGTCATTCAGTCCGCGTACCCGCAAAGTGGCGGTCTCTCCGGCTCCAAGCACATTCCTCGGGGCACTCATAAGCATCAGGAGCGGTCCGCGTGAACCGTCTGCCACACTCCCGGCCAGACCGAGACCGTCTATTTCAATGACAATCTCCTGCTCTTCCGATACATACAGCTCACTACCGTTCAGAGTCACATCGGATATGTAGTTCCTGTCGGCAGCATCCGGATGTCGACTGAAACTGAACACGTCACATCCTGTAATCTCGCATCCGGACAGGATCATACCGCTGCCGCTCTCTGCCATATAGAGTTTTCCGCTCCTGCTCTCAAACCGGCAGTTCCTGAACACGGCTCCATAGGAACGGCTCAGCACCACGCTGTCCGTCAGGAATGTGCAGCCGTCAAACTCCACCGGCCAGGAAACGTTTACCGTACCGTCAAAAGTCCTGGAGCGGAAACTGTTGAGCATAGGCAGCGCCTGGGCGGACACGCTCCCTGCGGTTAGAAACGTTACCGCAAGCAGCATGCACAGACCGTATAACCGCCTTGACATAACCATAACTTACAAAATTATTCTTTTTTTTCCGTATCTTCGTCCTCAGTATGGATAAAATGGTTCCTATAGCCAAGATAATAACGGGATTCCCGGGCAAGTTCGGAATTCCCAGGCAGAGCGGGCTTGTACCTGAGCTCAAGGGTACCATAGTGTTTGAGCCTGAATTCCGCAATGCCGACGCCCTGCGCGGGCTGGAAGGATTCAGTCATATCTGGCTTATCTGGGAGTTCTCTCAGGCCATCAGGGAGGATTGGTCACCCACCGTACGCCCTCCACGCCTGGGAGGCAACACACGTCTGGGGGTGTTCGCAACCCGCTCACCGTTCCGTCCCAATCCCATAGGGCTGTCATGCGTCAGGCTGGAATCCATAGAACCGAGTTCACCCCAAGGGCCACTCATACACGTGAGCGGTGCGGACCTTATGGACGGCACGCCAATCTATGACATAAAACCTTACATACCCTATACAGACTGCCAGCCCCAGGCTACATCAGGTTTTACAGGCGCGGTAAGCATGAGCCCTCTTAACGTAATCATTCCGCAGCATCTGGCAGCAAAAACAAATCCCGGAACGCTCAATGCGCTCCGGGGTATCCTTGCCCAGGATCCAAGGCCACGCTATCAGGATGACCCGGACCGTGAATATGGCTTTGAATTTGACGGATATCACGTAAAGTTCAAGGTTCCTGACAGTGAAACCCTCTCTGTCACGGATATTACCCGTCTGTAACAATCCTTATTTCTGCTCCTGCGGTGTTACGCGGTCAGCAACCAGCTCCTCGACCATCTCACCCATAATATAAAGGTATGCCGAGTTGACCTTGCAGTTGGTTGTAAGCGATATGGTCTTCTTCATCTTGCCCACACGCTTGGTAGAACCGCTGTAGCTTACCTTTATGGAATCCGTCATTCCGGGCATGATAGCCGTCTTGGGGTATTCAGGTATGGTACAGCCGCAACTTGAGGTGGCAGAGAGTATGAACAGCTCCTTGTCGCCCGTGTTGGTGAACTTGAACCAGCAGGTCTGGTCGCCATGAGCACGGTCAAAAAGCCCGAAGTCATGGGTGGTCTTGGAGAAAGTTATCTCGGGATACTTTTCGTCCTCAGTCATTTGGCCGTTATCAGCACACAAAGGCAGTGCAGCTGCCCAGGCAAACAGAATCAATATCATGCACTTTTTCATTTTCTTCTCAGATTATACGTTTTCACGCCGCTAAATTATTAAAAAAAATTCAATTGAAAGAATAAGCCCCTTTTCTTTGTCCAATCCAAAAAACAACACTATTTTTGAACTCCACAAATTGAAGGACTAATCATTACTATATGTTTGACGAGAAAGACCTGGAACAGTTTAAAAAGAAGGGAACGAATGCAGAGAGCGTAAAAGCTCAGTTGGAACTTATTAAGAAAGGATTTCCCTTCCTTGAATTAGAAGCGGCAGCATCAGTAGGCAATGGCATCATTGTGGTCGATGAAAGCAAATTTGACAGCTATATCAAGACATGGGACACCTATTGCGCCAGTGGCCATAAGGTAACCAAGTTCGTTCCCGCATCGGGAGCGGCCAGCCGTATGTTCAAGGATCTTTTTGCATTTCTGGATGCGCCGTACAGCGTGCCCACCACCCCGTTTGAGAAGTCCTTCTTTGACGGCATCAGCAAGTTTGCATTCTACAAGGACCTTGATGCCGCATGCTCTGCAAATGAGGGTAAATCCATCAAGGAACTCATCTCAGCCGGCAGTTACAAGGCAGTAGTAGCCAATCTGCTGCAGTCCAAAGGGCTCAACTACGGCTCTCTGCCCAAGGGCCTGCTCAAGTTCCACAGCTACAGCAGCACTACACGCACTCCGCTTGAGGAACACATGGCCGAGGGTGCCATGTATGCATCGGGAGCCGACGGCACCGTACATCTGCACTTCACCGTATCCACCGAGCACCGCGAGCTGTTCAAGAATCTGGCAGACAGCTGTGCCAAGGCCATGTCCAAGCGCTACGGCACCACGTATGACATAACTTTCTCCGAGCAGAAGCCCAGCACCGATACCGTAGCTGCAGCAGCCGACGGAGGCCCGTTCCGCAACGATGACGGCTCCATACTGTTCCGTCCGGGCGGTCATGGCGCACTCATAGAGAACCTTAATGACCTGGACACAGACATAGTGTTCATAAAGAACATAGACAACGTGGTACCGGACCACCTCAAGACCGATACCGTTACCTATAAGAAACTGCTTGCAGGCATATTGGTAAGCGCCCAGAACAAGGTGTTTGACTACCTGCGTCTGCTTGACAGCGGCAAATACACTCCACAGCAACTCAAGAACATCTGCAAGTTTGTAACCGATACGCTCTGCTGCCGCCGCAAGGACATAGACAAACTGGAAAGCAAGGAGCTCGCAACGTGGCTGCGCGCCAAGCTTAACCGCCCGCTCCGCGTGTGTGGAATGGTAAAGAACGTGGGTGAGCCCGGAGGCGGCCCGTTTCTGGCATACAACAGTGACGGTACAATATCGCTGCAGATCCTGGAGAGCTCGCAGATAGACCTTAATGACCCGCGCAAAAAAGAGATGTTTACCGGCGGTACCCACTTCAACCCCGTTGATTTGGTTTGCGCCCTGCGCGGCTACAAGGGATCCAGGTTTGACCTGCCCAAGTATGTGGATCCCGCTACAGGGTTCATATCAAGCAAGTCCAAGAACGGCCGTGAGCTGAAGGCCCTGGAGTTGCCCGGTTTGTGGAACGGCGCCATGAGTGACTGGAACACCATATTCGTGGAGGTTCCCCTCACTACCTTCAACCCCGTCAAGACGGTGAATGATTTATTGCGTTCGCAGCACCAACCGGCATAACAGAAACGGGCAATTGCTTTTCATAAAGACAACGGGCTGGCCAAATGGTCAGCCCGTTCAACTATAAATAGCTTAGGATTACTTTTGCAGAACCTTCTTTCCGTTAATTATCACAATACCTTTAAATTCATCGCCCACAATGGCTCCACCCAGGTTATAGCGGGTGCCGGCGGCATTCATGTCATCGGGAGTGATATAGCTTACGCCTGTGGTGCAGGTAAAATCAATCTTGTCAATGTTGCAGTTGGCGCCTGTAATGGTTATGCGTATTATCTGCTCACCTTCCTCCAACTCCTCTAACAGGTCGCCGCTTACGTCAGAATATTTTCTCCTGCCTTCGTTCGGTACATCAATGTTGGCAAGCGTTATCTCCTGGCCGTCTTTCATCAGGCCTATCCTGAAACTTGAGTTGTCAGAGCCCGAAGCTACTGTTGCGGCGTAAGAGTATGTTCCGCCACTCTGTACGTTCACTGAATATTCCAGCCATTCATCGACAGCGGTATAACTTATTACATATCCTCCATTGGCTCTCATCACATCCACTCCCTCGTTGTCTGTGCGGTATTTGGAGTTACCTTCATCCTTGGTGTCAGAATCGTGGAATGTTGTGCCGTCACCTCCTTTGTCAAAGTCTTCGGCCTGAATAATGCCGGGCAGTATGGTGGATTTACTGCTACTGGTGTATGGTACACGCTTGTTGTTTACAATTAATGTCATCTTGGCTATCTCGGACTCACGTTTCAATGTGTCTGTAGCAATGGCCATAATGTTTACCGAACCTTTTACAGTAGGCCTGTATATGGCCTCGAAAGGCTTCTTGGTAAGGGTCTTGTACAGTATTCCGTCTATATAGACCTTCACATTCTTTATGGCATCCTCCCTATCGGCATATTCTGGAGTGAAGTAGAGCCTTGTGTTGGTGTTTATGGTAGTCGGTGACATCTCGGACGTAATATTCAGGTTAAGCGTGGTGTCAACCTCCAAATGCCTGAATGCTATCTTGTCTATGTTGAAGTTGTTGCCCGATTTTCCTACTATTGTCAGGCGGATAATCTGCCTGCCTTCATTCAGGGCAATCTTGGTCCTGCCCGGAATGGTCTTGTATGTATCATAGGCTCCGGTGTTGGGCACTTCTATCAAGTCGGTTATTTCTGTCAGATTATTGTTGTCATTTATGGCAAGTATAAAGCCGGAGCCCTCGGCGGGTGATGAAACCGTAGCTTCACAGGTGTATAAACCGGCCTCCTTTACATCTACGGTATATTCAAGCCACTCTCCGTTTTCAGTATAACCTACCACGTAACCGCTGTTACCGCTCACAATATCCACTCCGTTTCCGGTGCGTATCGTGTTGCCCTGATTCTCCTTGTCATAGTCATGATAAGCTGTACCCTCTAAACCTTCATCATAATACTCGGCCTGAATTGTTCCGGGCAGAGAGATGGATTTGTATGGGGCTCGTGGCTCGTAAGCCGTTATACCTCCCATACGAACGTAAGAGTTGCCGTCACTGTCATATACTACGGCCTTCAGTTCAATCTTACCGGTTGTTTCCGGAACAAAATCCACTACATACGGAGCCTCTGTAAGTGTGGTGTAAAGCTTGTTGTCGGCATAGAACTCTACGTGGTCTATGGTCTTGCTGCTGTTTGTCATCTGGGCGCGTACTGTTATTGGTGTGGGATCACCTTTGGTTGCAGCCAGAGAACTTGGTTTTATGTAAAGTGATATCTGTTTCTTCATGTTGGGGAACGGGCTCTTGGCATTCTTGGCCTTATCGGTTGCCATGTACTCCTTAAGCCAAGTCATTGCAGGGCGTTCAGAACCACTCTTGTACAGGCCGGAATGGTCAACCCACGTGGCTCCATAGACATAACCCCAGATGGTTACACCTGCGCAGTAATCCGCCTCCCACATGAGAGGGAATATGCTTTCATATTGCGCCTTTTGCTGGGCGTCATTCTCAACATTTATGTCCAGCTCTGTAATGTACATAGGCATCTTTACGGCATCCTGGATCCTTGCCATCGCCGACTGCAGGTTGCTTTTGCTTATGTTGTCCACATCATGCGACTGGCATCCGTATGCATCTATCGGTGCGCCTGCATCACGCAATGTGCGTACCAGTTCTATGTAGGCATCGGTGTCATACTGGAACGTATTATAGTCATTGTATATCAGAATTGCGTTGGGCCAGCGCTCATGCGCCATCTCAAATGCGTTGATAAGCCAGTCATAACCGGTATTGCCTCCACCGCCCAGCGATTCTTTCATGAGCGGATTTCCTTGCTGGTGCATGCCTACGGCCTCGTTCACCACGTCTATCATGGGCAGATCGGGATAATGGGCCTTTACGGCATCAAACCATTTCACTATGGCGTTATAGCGGTCATTGACCGACATGCTGCTGCTGAACCAGTTTGGATATTGGGCACCCCATACCAGAGCATGGAACTTGTAAGTGAAATTATGTTCTTTGGCATAGTTGAACGGAGTGTCGCTGCCCCAGTTATATCTGCCCTGGGTTCCCTCTACCGAACCCCATTTGGATTCGTTCTCGGGGGTAATCTGGTTCCAGAGCTTGTAGTATGCCGGAACTCCGCCTCCGGCATCCACCTGGTATCTTGTTGTTATGTTGCCCAGAAACTTGTTGGGATTCTTGGACAGCTGTGCGCCTGCCTTTGCCGAAAACAGGCAAAATGCAACTGATAATACTGTTAATGCTTTGATACTGGTTCTCATAGCTATGGTCCTGAAAATTAAGTAATGTGCAAATTTATGCAATAAAAACGATATTGTCAATGTATTCCGGCGTTTCTTAAGGCACGCTGGTAACGGGCTGCGTTGGCGTTATGCTGTGAAAGCGATGACGTGAAGTTGTGATAGCCGCTGAAATCCTCCTTGGCGCACATATACAGATAGTTATGCCTACTGTAATTAAGCACAGCGTCAATTGTGCGGGTGCCCACAAACCGTATTGGTGCAGGAGGCAGACCGGCGTATTTATAGGTGTTGTATGGAGAATCCACTTCCAGATGCACCTTAAGCACACGTTTTGGCCTTTCTCCACCCAGCGCGAATATGACCGTAGGGTCTGCCTGAAGCAGCATGTTCCTGTTCAGGCGGTTCATGTACAGGCCTGCCACAACGGGCAGTTCATCAGATTTGGCCGTCTCCTCCTCAACGATGGATGCCAGTGTCATTACCTGCATCGGGGTAAGTCCTATCTCACTGGCCTTACTGCGACGCTGCTCGTTCCAGAAACGGTCGCGTTCCTTAACCAGACGGGCTATCAGGGCATCGGCCGAAGTGTTCCAATAGACCTCGTATGTGTTAGGGATAATCATGCAGAAAACCGTGGAAGGAGTGTATCCCAGAGAGTCCAGGAATGATGGGCTGCAGAGCCGTGAGGCAATCTGTGTGGAGTCAATCATTATCTGGTTTGCAATGGCGCGGGCCATCTGTCCTACGGTGCGGGTGCTGTTTATGGTAAGACGGACCGGTGTCTGTGCCCCGCCGGACAGCATGTCGGCCACCTGCTTTGGAGTGGCCCCGCTTTTCACGGTGTAGCAGCCTGTATGTATATGGCTGTTGTAGTCACGGCGCTTGAGCAGATAATCCAAAGCCTTGGTGCTGGCATCGGGATCAGATTGCTGTATTGCGTCCAGTACGTCCTGCTGGGTATGGGTGGGTGTAATGAATATCCGGTAGTCCGGACAAACGGAAACCGGCTTGGTAAACATCTTGTAGAAACAGTAAACCGAGCATCCGCCCGCAATAAGCAGCACTGCGGCTATGATAATGATAATCCTTTTGAGCATCGTTGTTTGATGTGTACGGGTACAAAATTAGTGATAATGTACGTCGCATGTGTGGTTTTTTAATAACTTTGCCTACATCAGACTAAAAACAAACAATATGATAATGAGAATAATCTTTTTCCTGCTTACCCTGACGGCAGCCCTGTCAGCAAGCGCCAAGAATGAAGTTACGGTCAATGTCCATGCCGACAAACCGGGTGCAACTATCAACAAGAACATTTACGGACAGTTCTCGGAGCATCTGGGAACATGTATCTACGGTGGTCTGTGGGTAGGCCCCGACTCAAAGATTCCCAATACAAACGGTTACCGTACCGATGTGCTTAACGCCCTTAAGGAGCTTGAGGTGCCCGTAATGCGCTGGCCGGGCGGTTGCTATGCCGATGAGTACCACTGGATGGACGGCATAGGACCCAAGGAGGACCGTCCCGTTATGGTAAACAACAACTGGGGTGGCATTGTTGAGGACAACAGCTTTGGTACACATGAGTTCCTTAACCTGTGCGAACTCATAGGCTGCGAGCCTTATATCTCACTCAATGTCGGTAGCGGATCGGTAGAGGAGGCTGCCAAGTGGATTGAGTATATGAACGCCGCCGATGGTCCTATGGCCAAGCTGCGCAAGCAGAACGGCCGTGAGGAGCCCTGGCACGTTAAATATATAGGTATAGGTAATGAGGCTTGGGGCTGCGGCGGTAACATGCTGCCCGAGTACTATTCGGATATATTCCGTCGTTACCAGACCTACTGCCGTGACTTTAACGGCACACAACTATTCAAGATAGCCAGTGGCGCCACCGATTATGACTACGAATGGACCGAGGTTCTGATGAAGAAGGTGGGATCCATGATGAACGCCGTATCCCTGCATTACTATACAGTATCAGGTTGGGTAGGCGCCAAGAAGCCCGCCTTGGATTTCAGCGACGAGGATTTCTACTGGTGCCTGGGCAAGTGCCTTGGTATAGAGCCCGTTATCCAGAAGCATCTGGCCATAATGAGCAAGTATGACCCCGAGCACAAGACTCCGCTGCTGGTTGATGAATGGGGTACCTGGTGGGAGCCGGAGCCCGGCACTCAGCTCTATCAGCAGAGCACCATGCGTGACGCTCTGGTAGCTTCTCTGTCACTGGATGTGTTCCACAAATACTGCGACCGCATCCAGATGACCAACATCGCCCAGGTGGCTAACGTGCTCCAGTCTATGATCCTGACCAAGGATGACAAGATGGTGCTCACTCCCACATACTGGATTTTTGACATGTACAAGCCTCACATGGATGCTACCTATATTCCCACCGACCTGGAGGGCGTAGAAGTAAAGCTTACTCCCAATGAGCGTTACGCCGCAAATCCTGACGAGACCGCAACCCGTCCGCTGCCGCTGTTCAGTTCAACCGCATCAAAGAAGAACGGCAAGCTGCACATATCAATGTCTAACGTAAAGCTTAACGAGGCTCAGAGCGTAGTAGTAAAACTGGATGGCATCAAGGCCAAGAACGTTACAGGTAAGATCCTTACTAGCGACAAAGCCAGCAACTACAACACCTTTGAGAATCCCGATAAGATCAAGTTGGCCGATTTCAAGGGCGCTAAGATAGACAAGAAGACAGGCGACATCACGCTGGAGATTCCCGCTGCAAGCATCGTGACCCTGGAAGTAGAATGATACAATTGGGGTCTGACCCCAATTGTACTATTTTTCATTGAAAAAGGTTGCTCAAAACTGAGTGACCTTTTTTGTTTTTGCTTATCTTCGCAGTCGCAATCGCGATAGTAGCTCAGTTGGTAGAGCGTTGGCTTCCCAAGCCGAAGGTCGCGGGATCGTGCCCCGTCTATCGCTCTTGGAAAGGGTTCCGGATTTTGGAACTCTTTCTGGTTTTATCGGCTTGGAAAGCCAATGGCTTGTCCGATAGCTCGCTACCCGCTCGCTGGAGCCGAAGGTCGCGGGATCGTGCCCCGTCTATCGCTCTTGGAAAAATAAAAAAACCGCACCGGTGATGTGATGAGAACTCCGGAAAATAAGTTTTGGGTGCCCGGCCTCCTTTGTAATCCACCGACCTAAGGTTACCCCTTGCGGGGCGTGGCCCGCCATTGGAAACCAGAGCC
>Ga0310786_10007325_pt1 | contig 14413 bp, 8 predicted proteins | sample AusTroGonzalo_MG_FD_203881 | JGI IMG/M metagenome (GOLD analysis project Ga0310786, IMG submission 203881) | Bovine rumen microbial communities from tropical cattle in Woodstock, Queensland, Australia - Gonzalo_03 (v2) (version 2) | ecosystem: Host-associated > Mammals > Digestive system >... | reverse complement strand
GCCTGTAAATCGATTCCAGGTTAACGCCCAGAACGAATGTGTACTGAAGTCCAAGTTCCAGCTTGTCATCGGGAACAACCCCTGACAGAGGAATAATCTCGGAACAACCTTTTGCTCCCCTGTAATGTGTACCGTCATAATCAAACGGATCGACATCAAAGAACACCTCGACACAACTCCTGTCGGTAAGCACTTCGGGAACTACATAGGAACGGTTGCAAGCATCCTTACGGTCCGATACTGCATCGGCCCCGAGAAAACGGGCGTGCTCTTCGCCGAACTCCAAGTAGTCATCACCTTCAAAAAAGACGATATCCTGACGCTTGGCATTGGGTACCCAATAGCTGTCATTACCGTCGCAAACAAACATACCTTCGGTGGGCATTCCGTGAAGAACAACTTTGCGGATACGCATCAGTCCGCGAAGCTGTTCATCATCGGTAATGTCACAGACTTTAAAACCGATACTGTTGGTGATGTGATGGAATTTAAGGTTAACCGTCTCAAAACCCTGGTCGCATCTCATCTCAACAGTACCAGACGTCAAAGCACCTTTCTTAATATCATTGGGTGCGAATGTTACCGCATAGGAACCGTCCTCACGGTAACTCACGCTATTTACGAATGGATAATATGCGCTTACTTTCATCGAGCCGCATGAAGTGACAGATGTTACGAGATTGGCAGATCTCACTCCGTTCACCTCATTTACAGGCTGAGCGTCAATAAGCACGTCTTTGGACTCAACATCCCTGCCTACCAGACCGAATGCCGTATTTGCATCGATGGTGGCATCTTTCTTCTCTGCATCATATGATGTCTTTGTATCATCATTGTATGCCTTGGTATCCACGGCACAAGCCCTTGTAATCTTTTGGGAATTGTTTTCGGATTTGGTCTTGGTATTCTTGACAACAGTTATATTGAATATAGTATGAGTCTCAAGAGGCATATATTTGGTATTGAACCTATCCTCCCCTGAGCACGAAGAACTCATAATCATTGCTGCCAATGCAACAAAAACCAGTATAGTGTCGGTCCGTTTCATTTCGTTGTTGTTTGTTTCCGAACCAAAGATAAAATAGTATTTCAGCCGACAATGTTGGAAAAAAGGTGGACTTGTGCATTCTGATTAAAATTATTCGTCAAATCGAACAAAGATGTGTTTTATTATACCCCGAAACGAACGTTTTTGAACAAAATTTCCTCCCTTACGGGCTATTTACTATTTTTGCAGCACAAACATCAGGCTATGAATATTCTTATAAGCAACGGCATTATTGTGCCCATGAGTGCCTCTAAAGGCGATGAACTGTACTATAAAGGTTACGTCGGCATAGAAGGAGAAAGAATCTCGTTCGTGAGCGCAGATGAGTCAAAGGCAAAGGAGTTTGCAGCAAGTCACCCCGATGCAAAACGGATAGATGCGACAGGAAAAATCGTTATACCCGGACTCATTAACACACATACGCATGTGGCCATGGCGCTGTTGCGCGGAATATCGGATGACGTCCCTCTTATGGAATGGCTCGAGCAGCATATCTGGCCCATTGAGGGAAAGATGGGATATCAGGAGATCTATGACGGAGCACGGCTTGGAATTCTGGAGATGCTCATGGGTGGCACCACCACATTCGTTGATATGTACCCCTATGACGAAGCCGTTGCCGAAGCTGCCGAAAGTGCAGGAATACGCGCATTGGTAACTCCCTGCCCCATGGATTTCAGGATGGAGCTTTTTGAGAATGACTGGCGTAAGATAAAGGAGCGTTTCTCCAATAGCCGTCTCGTTTCAATGTGGATGGGACCTCATGCCATCTACACGTTATCCCCGGAGAACCTGCAACGTTCCATAAGCCTGTCTAAGGAGCTTGGCGTAGGCAGCCATGTCCATTTGGCCGAAACACAGACCGAGCAGGACAACTGTATGGCCCAACACGGAATGTCTCCCACTGAGTATCTTGAACAACAGGGCCTGTTCAGCACCAGGACACTTGCCGCGCACTGTGTGGTTATGTCTGATCATGACATAGAAATACTGGCACGTAACGGAGTATCGGTAGCGCACAACCCGCAGAGCAACATGAAGCTTGCTTCAGGCATAGCTCCAGTCAAGAAGATGCTGGACGCGGGAGTGAATGTCTCCATAGGTACCGACGGTGCCTCATCAAACAACGATCTGGATATGTGGGAGGAGATGCGCACTGCATCCCTGCTCCAGAAAGCAGCAACTCTTGATCCCTGCGCCCTGTCCGCTTACACGACCCTGCAAATGGCCACCGTGAACGGCGCAAAGGCTATCGGACGTGAAGGAGAGTTGGGAATCATCGCTCCCGATGCATTTGCCGATATTGTCCTTGTCGATATGGAGAAACCGCACCTGTATCCGCACACAAACATTATTTCAGAGCTTGTATACAGCACTCACGCATCAGATGTGGATACAGTGATAGTAAACGGCAATATCGTGGTCGAAAACCGCAAGTGCCTTACAATGAATGCTCAAGAGGTGTGCGCCACCGCCCAAAACCACATCAACGCCCTCCTCGCAAAATAAAAAAGTGCAATTGGCCAATAAAAAAGTTGCATTTGCTTTTGGCAGATAAACCCAAAACCCTTACCTTTGCACCGCTTTAACAAAAAGCAAATGCGGCAATAGCTCAGTTGGTAGAGCACGACCTTGCCAAGGTCGGGGTCGCGAGTTCGAGTCTCGTTTGCCGCTCAAAAGTAGATCTTTGATTTATTTGGAAATGCCCAGGTGGCGGAATTGGTAGACGCGCACGTTTCAGGTGCGTGTGCCGCGAGGTGTGCAGGTTCGAGTCCTGTTCTGGGCACTTCTCTGGAGAGATGGCGGAATTGGTAGACGCGCTACTTTGAGGGGGTAGTGACAGTTATGTCGTGTGAGTTCGAGTCTCATTCTCTTCACAATCTGCGGCAATAGCTCAGTTGGTAGAGCACGACCTTGCCAAGGTCGGGGTCGCGAGTTCGAGTCTCGTTTGCCGCTCCACTTTTAAGAATTACTAAGCAGCTTGTCTTCAAACACAAAGCTGCTTTTTTTGTTTATAAACGAATGAAACGGACAACAACATTCTTATTATCAGCGTTCTGCGCCATCTGTTTGCAGGCCCAGAACAAACACACCGTGAGCGGATACATTACAGACAAATCCAGCAAGGAAACGCTTATCGGCGCAACAGTCCTTGACCTTAAAAGCGGTCGCGGTGCCATAACGAACGAATACGGATTCTACTCACTCACCCTACCCGACGGTCCAGTCGAGATGCGTACCGGCTACGTAGGTTACAAACCCGTAGTCATTCCGTTCACACTTCATCGCGATACCGTTATTAATATAGATGTCCCCACGATCGATGCCCTCAACGAGGTTACCATCATCGGAAACCGAGAGATTCTGGGCGTACGCGGATCGCAGATGAGCGCCGTCGACATTCCCATCGAGCAAATCAAGGCCGTACCCGCCATGTTCGGCGAGACCGATGTGCTCAAGGCCCTTCAGCTGCTCCCCGGCGTTCAGGCCGGAACCGAGGCGACTGCAGGCCTGTACGTACGCGGCGGCAACCCGGACGAGAACCTTCTGCTGCTTGACGGTGTTCCGGTATATAACGTGAACCACATGTTCGGCATGTTCTCCGTATTCAATCCCGATGCCATCAAGAACGTAACGCTTTACAAGGGCAGTTTTCCGGCCCATTACTACGGCCGTCTGTCATCGGTTGTGGATATCCGAATGAAAGACGGTGACCTGAACCAGTACCACGGCAACGTATCCATCGGAGTCATATCATCAAAGATAAACCTTGAAGGCCCTATCGTCAAAGGCAAGACATCATTCAACATATCGGCACGCCGTACCTACTCTGACCTCATGCTCAACGCGGCCCTTTGGCTCAACAAGCAACTTGACTACGCCAATACCGACGATATGAGCATGGGATACTATTTCTATGACCTTAACGTAAAGATCAACCACAAGTTCAATGACCGTGACCGTCTCTACATCAGCTGGTACAGCGGCGATGATGACATATTCCTCAATTACAAGAGCTCAGGCGGCACGCTCAAACAGAAGACCAAGCTTGACTGGCGTTGGGGCAACACGATAGCTGCCGTTCGCTGGAATCACGTCATCGGACCAAAGCTCTTCATGGATTTCAGCACCAACTACACCCAGTACCGTCACAAGATGGGCATCGATATCCGTGAGGAGGACAGAGTCAACAAAACCAAATCAAGCATCGGCGTGGGAATGAAATCCGGAATCTACGATTATTCTTTCCGTAATGATTTCCATTGGTCACCATCGGCCAAGCAGGATATAAGGTTTGGCGGCAGCTACACTCACCACAAGTTCACACCTGATGTCACGGAGCTTAAAATGCACAGCTCTGAGACAATGGAGAATGACTCCGTCAAGACCAATGATTTCGACAACTCATACGGATCCAAGAAAGTTATAGCTCATGAGTTCCAGCTGTATATTGAGGATGACATCGAATTAACTGACGTAATCAAAGCCAACATCGGCACCGGATATGCCGGATTCAGTGTTAACGGACGCTACTACAACTCCCTTGAGCCCCGTCTGAGTGCCCGATTCCTCATAACCGACGACTTTTCAATCAAGACCGGTTACGCATACATGACCCAGTATGTACATCTGCTCTCCAACAATGTGATCAACCTGCCCACGGACCTTTGGGTTCCCGTAACAGACCAGGTTGAGCCCGAGCACTCACACCAGATTGCTCTCGGTGCGGCATACAGCGTTGAGGGACTGGCCGATTTCACTCTCGAAGGCTACTACAAGCATATGGACAATCTGCTGGAGTATAAAGAGGGTTCAAGCTACATGTCCGGCGAAGTCGACTGGCAGAACAAGGTCGCTTTGGGACAAGGCTGGAGCTACGGCGTGGAATTCATGGCACAGCGTTCCGTAGGCAGGTTCAACGGCTGGATAGCATACACATGGAACAAGTCTCAGCGCCTGTTTGACCGCCCCGGCATGGTAATTAACGGCGGACGCACTTTCAATGCCAAATATGACCGCCGCCACAAACTGGACATCACCTGCAACTACAAGTTCAGCGACAAGTTTGACATATCGGCCACATGGCTCTATGAAACCGGAAACTGCGGAACGATTTATACCCAGTATTATGACTCTGAAGTTCTTGTCGATGAACGCGACGAGTCTTATCCGTCCACACATACCTTAGGTTATTATGACAACCGCAACAATTTCCGTCTCAATCCCACGCACCGCCTTGACCTGAGTTTCAACTGGCACCGCAAGTTTAACGAGAAACTGAGCAGGACATTCAACCTGAGTGTCTACAACGCATACAACAACCGCAATCCGTTCTTAGTTTACGTCTATACAAACAGCTATTATCGCGGTGATGAATATATTGAGGACCGTACGCTGCGTCAGCTTACCCTCTTCCCCATTCTTCCCACACTGAGTTATTCCTTATCATTCTAAGATTATGAAACAGTTCAAGACTATCATATTGGCAATCACAGCCGTCATGGCTGCTGCCTGCACCAAGGACATTGACTACAAAGGCCCCGACAGTGAACGTATGCTCGTTGTCAACTGCGTAACCGAGGCCGGAAGCGTACCTGTATTCAAGATAAGCCACAGCGCATTCTTCTTAGACCCATACTATCGCGGTAATGAGCTCAAAAAGAATGTCACGGTAAGTGTAGATATCAACGGAGAGACTCGCAATGCCGTCTATGTGGACAGCCTGCGCGGATATTCTGACGGTAGGGCTCTCACCTACGGCGATATCATATCCGTAACCGCATCACACCCGGAGTATGGGACCGCGACTGCATCGGACACCGTTCCGCAGGCTCAGGAGTGCATCTATACCGATTATCGCAAGGAGTACGTACCCGCCAGTACAATGAGTGAGATGTTTGATGATTATATCTCCGATTTTGATGACACCGAGGTTGATTCCGTCTGGGTGGCCGAGATTGAGATTCCCGGAATCGCAGACAAGACGGACTACTACATAATGACCATCGAGCCCACCATGACCTACTACAGGTATATGGAATACGATGATGATTACGACACCATAGTCCAGTATCTGCATTACAAGATTCCTGCCGATACAAAAATCCTGCTGGGCCAGTCAGATGCCGCAACCGCTGTCCTGGAAGACACCGAGGCCGACAGCCAGTTCGAGTACGGCAAAAGCAGTTACATCTTTGACGACCTCAACATCAAGGATGGCAACAAGTTCAGTTTCAACATCATGATGGAGCAGCCAGACACTCTGGAATGGCCGTTTTACGACTTTAACCTGAATGAAGAAAAAGAGTATGAGCCCTATTCAATCGCTCATCTGTTGAAGGACGATGTGGTATATACGATAAACGTGAAGCTCTACGTGCTCTCCAACACCTATTACTACTACCACAAATCAGTCGAGGATTTCAAACAGGCCGATATATCATTCCTCTCCGAGCCCGTGACAATCCTCCACAACGTTCAGGGCGGAGTCGGTATCCTTGCAACCTACGCCTCCAAAACCTTCCAATCCCAAATCACCAGAAAGTTCAAATAATCCGCAAATAATAAAGAAAGAAGGGACGGTTGACCGTCCCTTCTTTCTTTTATTATTTCAAGAGTTTGTAGCGGGCGAATTTTAGGAGGAGGGTTTTCTCTCCTACGTTGAGGAATTTGATGCGGGCTTTGGTATCACCGCCGGAGCCTTCGACTTCAAGGACACTTCCTATTCCGAAACGCTCGTGCTCTATAACGTTACCTACCTTCAGGGCCGATGACTGGGCCGGGGCTGTATCCTTGAGCATATTCTCAGTAACTTTCTGGAACTTGCCCTGTTGCCAAGGCTTGCGAACCGGCTGCTCAGACTCAAGTTTCTTCTTGGCTTGGAATGTCGGCGCAGAAGAAAACTCACGACGCTGGAATATCGGTTTGGAATCTTCATCAGCAAACGGACGGCTGTTCCACGAGCTTTTGATACCCTCACTTGGCATATTGAGATATCTGGAATCAATATCTTTAAGGAATCTGCTCGGAGTGCAGAAATCCAAATTGCCGAATTTAAAGCGTGTGGTTGCGAAAAGCAGTGTCAAATACTTGCGTGCGCGGGTCATTGCAACATAGAACAGACGGCGCTCCTCCTCTATCTCACGCTCACCGTCACCGCTCATATCGCTGGGGAACAGGTTCTCCTCAAGGCCCACAATGAACACGGCATCAAACTCCAGACCCTTTGCGGCGTGTACGGTCATGAGAGTGACCTTTTCAAGATCCTCCTCAGTCTCGTTATCCTGATCAGTCATGAGTGAAACTTCACTCAGATAATCCTGCATCCGGTTGTTATCATTGCCCTCCTCTTCACGGTCCTTGCAGAACTGGGCGATATTGTTCATGAGTTCCTCCACGTTCTGAAGTCGGCCCTCACCCTCAATGGTGGTATCGGCACGCAACTCACGCATTATGCCGGTCTCATTCACTATACGCTCTGAGAGTTGCTTGGCATCCAGTGTTGAAACATCGGCCATAAATCCCTCAAGCATGTTCCTGAAACCTGCCAGTTTGGACGCCGTACCTGAATTTACATCAAGATTGTAGTCTGACTGATTGCAGATGACAGTCCACAGGCTGACGCCGTTATCCATTGCCGCAGAGAGTATCTTGCCGATTGTAGTCTGACCTATTCCGCGTGCAGGATAGTTGATGATACGCTTGAACGCCTCCTCGTCATTGGGATTGACGCTCATGCGGAAATAGGCAATAACGTCCTTGATTTCCTTGCGCTGGTAGAATGACAGACCGCCGTATATCTTATAGGGTAATCCGCGCTTGCGCAGAGACTCCTCAAACGCGCGTGACTGGGCGTTGGTACGGTATAGCACGGCTATCTCATGCCAGGGAACATCCTTGAACGTATGCAGATCCAGCATACGGTTTGCCACCATCTCGCTCTCCTCCTTATCGGAATGGGCGCACAGCACCTTTATCTTGTCACCCTGCTCGTTCTCCGAGAACACCTTCTTGGGTATCTGGGCGTGGTTCTTGCAGATAAGACTGCCGGCTGCCTCGACTATGGTCTGGGTGGAGCGGTAGTTCTGCTCCAGTTTGAACAGCTTTGAGTCGGGATAGAGCTTTGAGAACTTGAGCATGTTGTCCAGGTTGGCACCACGGAACGAGTATATGCTCTGGGCATCGTCACCGACTACGCAAACCTTTGCACCGTGACGGGTAAGCTGCCAGACGATACAATGCTGCGCATAGTTGGTATCCTGATACTCATCAACCAGGATATATTTGAATGATGTACCGTAACGCTCCTGAACATCGGGATGGTCACGGAACAGAATGAACGTATTGAGCAGCAGGTCATCAAAATCCATTGCATCCGATTGGCGGCAGCGCTGCTCATAACGCTCATATATCTTGCCCACCATAGGAATGCGCTTGAACTGGTCATGCTTGTAAATATCGGCGTTCTGGACATATACGGACGCTGTCACAAGCCTGTTCTTTGCGTTCGATATACGGTTCTGGACCACGTTGGGCTTGTATGTCTTGTCGTCCAGCTGCATATCCCTGATAATGGATTTTATCAGATTCTGGCTGTCGGTCTGGTCGTATATGGTAAAGTTGGATGAATACCCTATCCTGTCGGCCTCGGTACGCAGTATCCGGCTGAATATGCTGTGGAACGTACCCATCCAGAGATAACGTGCACGGTTCTCGCCCACTCTCGCAGCGATACGCTGTTTCATCTCGCCTGCAGCCTTATTGGTAAAGGTGAGCGCCAGTATCGCCCACGGCTCAACCCCCTCTTCAAGAAGATGGGCTATCTTGTATGTCAGGACTCGTGTCTTTCCGGAACCTGCACCTGCTATCACCATGCTGTCGCCGTCGGTATACAGAACGGCATCGCGCTGGCTTGGGTTCAGTTCACTCTGGTAATCGATCATTTTATTATGGCTTAACTGTTTTAATGATTACGGCAGGATTGCCTGCTACAACTGAATACGGGGGAACATCCTTGGTTACCACCGAGTTGGCACCGATCACGGCACCGTCACCTATGGTGACACCGGGCAGGATCGTGGCCTTATCGCCAATCCAGACATTTTTGCCGATCACGACCGGTCCCTTACTGGCAACAGCCCTTTCCAGCGGCGGGATATCGGCCGATTCAGGACTCAAATCCCCATGGCTGTTATCGGTGATTGAAACCCATTTTCCGGTCAGGACATTGTCTCCTATGACAATACGGTTTACGGCGGTAATATGGTTGAACGCTCCGATTGTGCATCCCGAGCCGATGGTGATTTCAGGAACCTCTGATCCGGCATACTCCGGCCAGGCTGTAAGCGTAACGTAATCACCCACGAATGAAGAGTCGCCGATTGAGATGCATTTCATCCCGTGCAGGAACGGACGCTTACCGATAACGACTGTACAGCTGCAACTGCCCAGTTCCCTGCGGAGCCAGTATGAACGCAGTTTAGAAGCCGAGCGCCTCAAGGCAGCGCGCAGCTTATATGGAAATAAAATGCTGATTATATAGCAGATACCGCTTATAATCCATTTAAATACGGTTTTCATAAATCTTCTCAAAACTTTGTACCGGACCAACCCGGCACACTATACAAAAGTACAAACTATCTTTTATAGACAAATAATATGAAAACCGATTTATTAGTATATTCGCATCATGAATGGTTTTATGTGCGGCATCAGGCAAATATTCCCGATAACTGACAGCATATGGATATGCTTTGCTGTTCTGACACTTGTCCTGTTTGTGCCGATACTGTGCAAACGTCTCAGATTCCCCCAGATAGCAGGCCTTATCGTAACCGGAACGCTTATCGGCCCGGGATTGCTCAACATTCTCCACATAACACCTGAGATACAGTTCTTCAGCCGAATCGGCCTGCTGTTCATCATGTTCTTTGCCGGTCTTGAGATAGACTTGGAGGAGATGAAACGCAACAAGGTCTGGGGATTTCTCTTCGGAGCGCTCACATTCGCCTTGCCATGGGTTTTATGTTACATGGCATGCATCTATATCCTGAAACTGACGTCACCCACATCGGCTATTCTGGCATGCATAATGGGATCGCACACACTTATCTCCTATCCCATCATAAGCCGATACGGACTGGGACGCCGCAAGAGCGTTACCATATCCGTGGCCGGTGCCTTGGTTGCCATACTTCTGGCACTCGTGGTATATGCGGTAATGATGTCGACCAACGGTGACGGCGATTTCAATCCGTACTGGTTCACCATCAGGATTGCAGTATATATTACGGCAGTGATTCTGATTTACCCGCGTATGGCACGCGGTTTCTTCCAGCGCGTCACCAACAGTTTCTCGCATTTCCTGTTCGTGATGATACTGCTGGCCCTCAGCTGCGGACTTGCCCAGATCATCGGATTGGATTCAATCGTAGGCGCATTCCTGGCCGGCATCGTACTCAACCGCTATATCCCCAAGTCTTCACCTCTGATGAACCGACTGGATTTTGTGGGTAACACACTGTTCGTACCGCTATTCCTGTTGGGTACGGGACTGTTGATTGACCTTTCCGGCATGACCGGCAACTGGCTGTTCCTTACAGCATTCGCAGTCCTGTTCACCGTGGGTACATTCGGAAAATGGATTGCAGCTTTCATCGTTCAGAAAGCCAACGGATTCATACGCAATGACCGCCGTGTCATATTCGGCCTCAGCGAATCCCATGCGGCCGGCGCATTGGCAATAGCCATGGGCGCATACGCCGGAGGCCTTATGGACAATACGGCATTAAGTGCAACGGTGCTGATAGTATTGTTCTCCTGCATACTCAGCAATATCATTACCGAGAACGGAGCGTCTGCGCTGCACCAGAACGAGCAGGCAGAGAATGGCAGTCCTGAATCACGCCTGATGGTCATGCTGACCGGCTCAAACACACTGCAGGCACTGATGGACACCGCCATAACACTATATGACAAGAACAGCCCCGAACTGGTAGGTCTGTACGTTACAGTAAACGGCGAGCATGCCCCCAAATACATGCAGGACGGCAAAGGACGTTTGGAAGAGGCCTCAAGGATAGCCGCATCGGCCGATGTCCCGTTCATAGCACACAACAGACTCGGCAACAACATCATCGACAGCATACTGCATGCATCGAACGAGTTCAGTGCCGACCGCATGCTTATGGGACTGCCGCTCAGACACAGCATCAATCTGCCCTATTTGGACAACATTATCAGTCCGCTGAGTGACGGATTCAACGGCCAGATAGTTCTGCAAAGGTTTGTCACGCCTTTCAATACGATCAGGCGCATTGTAGTACTGGTACCCGGTCCTGTTCTTCAGGATGAAGCGTTTGAGAAATGTATGGAGAGCATTTACCGCATCACAATGGCTATAGGCTGCGCCACCGAGTTTTACGGCAAAGACCAGCCAATATCGGCCGTGCGTGGTACAGGACTCAATTTCTCAAGCGGACGTGTATCGTACAACGAGGTCAGTGAGACGGCCGATATGCACTGGGTCATAAGCGGTCTGAGGAATGACCACCTTCTTGTGATTGTAGGCCCGCGTGACGGCGAGAGCCATGCAGGACGTTCATTCCGTCATCTGTACGAGCGTATCCACATGCCGGAGACAGATTTCTCAACCATGCTTCTATTCCCGGAGACCAAGACGGTTAAGGGAAAAGAAGAAGCCACGATCCGAACGGAACGTGACTTCTTAAAGATGCTCAGGATGTAGGTCTTATTACCTTTCCTTCTCGCGTTTAAGAGCCTCAAGATAGCCTCGGCCGAATCTGGTATCAGGCTCCATATAGTTGCCTTCGCCCCACTCGTTCCATGACTTGAGGAATACAAGCCTGTTTTTCTTGTCCCTGACCTGGTCAAATGCCACACGGGCCTGTCGGGCAAAGACATCGGGCGTGGTTCCGGTCAGGACAAAACCGTTCAGTCCGCTACGGGGAGTATGATCCCAGTTGGGCAGTAATGTAGGACAGATGAATTCATCCCTGCACAGATCAGTCATCATATCGTCCAAAAGGGATGTATATCTGACCTTGCGCGGAGTCCTGCTTATGTTCTGCCATATCCGTTTGGACCACTTGACAATACGGTTCTGTTTGGCGAGAGCGTCCCACAGGCCCAGATAATCGACACAATCCAAGCCGGTGTCACGCAGCCTGTCCATATCGGCCATATGTGTGCTCTGACCCACAAAATAGAAATGAGGCAGGCCATTCCGGTCAGCCAGGCTGTTCCACTGCTCCATAAAGGCCTTGAATCCTGTTATCTCAAGCGGCCGATATACCATAAACAGAAGCCTGCCATCCACTTTAATGTAGCGTTCATCCCTGAATGCGTCTATCAACGAATAGAAATGCCTCTCGTTGTCATCGGCACCCGGATATGTCTGTTCTATCAGCACCTTCTTATTGGTAATGGAGCCGTCCTTGGACCACATTTTGTTATACCAGGTCTCATTGGCCCAGCATAGGCAGAACGGGATGTTTATGCTCTTGTCACTGATCATATTACGCAGCGGCAGTCCCATAAGCTCGGTACCGTCAAACCAATAGTGATAATAACAGAATCCATCCACGCCGTACTGCATAGCCAGTTCAGCCTGGCTTCTCTGCACCGAGGTCTGCCGTAGGTCATAGTAACCGAGTTCGGACGGAACCTTGGGTTGGTAATGACCACGGAACAGCGGTTTCGCCTTGGTTACATTCGTCCACTCGGTGAAACCTTTACCCCACCACTCGTCATTCTCCTTGAAGGGATGGTATTGAGGCAGATAGAAAGCCAGTACTTTGGGCTGACTCATACGGATTGTCTTATAAAAAGACATATGTTTCCCAAAAACAATTCAGGAAACATATGTCAAGGGTTCAGGATTTATTTGAAAATAAGCTGTGCAAAGTTGTAGAGGCCATACTTCCAAACAACGAAGTTGTGACCCTCATCCGGATACTTTATCAGAGTGCAGGGGATTCCGTTCTCGTCGCAGAAAGCCTTGAGCTGTGTACTGTTGCCGATGAGGCCGTCAGCACCACCGCATACCATCCACAGGAGCTTGTTCTCTTTCTTTACCTTCTCAACATCAGGAATGAGCTGAGCGGCACGCTGTGTGTTGGGAGCCGATGAGAAACCGCCTACATATGCGAACTTATCCATGTTGGCAAGACCAAAGTTCAGAGACTGGCCGCCACCCATTGACAGACCTGCGATTGCAGTGTGCATCTTGTCGGTATAGGTGCTGAAATGGCTGTTGATGTAAGGCATAAGGCTACCGATAAGGTCCTTGTCAAATACACCGAAAGCAGCAGCTGAACCGTAACCGCCCTCACGTGAATCATTCTCTGCTGCACGGCCGTTAGGCATAACGACGATCATGTCGGCTACCTTGCCGTCTGCATAGAGGTTATCCATGATGATATTGGGTACACCGCCATCATTCATCCATTCCCACTCGTCACCGCCGATACCATGAAGCAGGTAAAGAACGCTGTATTTCTTTTTGGGATCGTACTTGGGAGGAAGATAAACGTTTGCCTTACGGACAGTACCTACTGACTCTGATTTGTACTCAATGAGCTGAACTGTTCCGTGATCGATTCCCTGACGCTCCTGGTCAAAGCCCTCGGGTGCAGCTACATACTCGTCAAAATTGACATCCTGCTGCTGACCGCCAAAGCCGCCGAAACCGCCAAAACCGCCACCCATAGGAGGCATACCACCGCCCATCATCGGAAAATTGGGCTCCTGTGCGCTGACACCTGCTGCAATGAGGGCCAGAGCTACTGTAAACAATACTTTCTTCATTTGGTTATTATGTAAATAGATTGATTAATCAGAAATAATAGAGCGGAAAAGGCCGAAAGTTAAACCATGTCACTTAGCTTTGAAGAACAGGGTTTCAAAGAAATTCAATATTTTCTTGCCGAAATAGAACGGCAGGAAAACGAACAGGAACATTGCCAATGACTTGAAACGTGAATAGCCAAGCACCTGACGGTATATCTCCACGTTGAACTTTATCAGAGACAGCTTTCCGCTGGATACCGAACCGCTGCGCAGACGGTACGATGCCAAAGGCTCCTTGATTCCGTATGCGATACGGCACTTTCTGAGCACCTTGATATTCAAGCCCCAATCCTGTCGCTTACGTATCTCGGGCAGCAGCTCAAGTCCGGCCATCTTGGTATCATACATCATAGTCAGAAAACCGATGGCATTGTCGCATACGATTCTCCAGTACGGTATCCTGCTACGGCACTTGACAAGACCTGTGATACGGTCATTCTCGTCACATGTATAATAACTGGAATAGACTACACCGCATCCCTTCTTCTCCATGAG
>Ga0310786_10007324_pt1 | contig 14413 bp, 11 predicted proteins | sample AusTroGonzalo_MG_FD_203881 | JGI IMG/M metagenome (GOLD analysis project Ga0310786, IMG submission 203881) | Bovine rumen microbial communities from tropical cattle in Woodstock, Queensland, Australia - Gonzalo_03 (v2) (version 2) | ecosystem: Host-associated > Mammals > Digestive system >... | reverse complement strand
CCCGTTCAGCATCACATCCGCGCCAGACGGGTCGCTTGTTATGGTGACGACGCCGGAATCAAGGACCAGGTTGACATGCTGGACGACCGGGCTGCGTCCGTTGAAGCGAACCTCGAGCTTGCTGTCCTGGTAGCCCGCCTTGCGGACCAGTATCCTGTGCGTGTCCTTTGCGTCCAGATTCGTCAGGAGGCGCGGAGTCTCGCCAAGCGTGTATCCGTCCAGGGAGAGTTCTGCGCCGACAGGATCGGTCGTGACGAGCAAGATTCCCTTGACGGGGTTCAGCTCCGCGTGCTTCGTCACGTACGCGCCCTCGCCGAGCGAGAAGAAGTCGTCGGCGGGTTCGTAGTCCTTCATCGTGAAGCGCACATGGTGCTGGACGCCCTGCTCGAGGTCAAATGCCTTGAGAGGCGTAACGCCGCGAAGGACTCCGTCGACGGTGACGCTTGCACCCTCGGGTAGGCTCGTGAAGTCGACTCTGGCGGGAGCAGCGCCGCTTGCGGACAGCGACAGCGCGGCGAACGCCGCGGCGAACAATGTTGCGGCTGGTCTTCTCATTTGCTCTTGCCTCCCTTCTTGACCGCCTCTATGCGGCTCTCGACATCCACCATGATCGCGTTGGCCTCCATATGGCGCGGGTCGCCCTTGTCGGGAATCATGTCGCAGATCTTCCTGAACTCGGACCTCGCACGCTCCCAGTCGCCGATCTGCTTGGCGCGCTCCGCTTCGAAGCGCACTTCCTCGTAGCGCTTCTTGAGCTCAGCCTCTGCCTTCTCAATCTTGCGCTGGAGGATCCCAAGCCTTTCGGTGTTGGAGCCAATCGTGGAAAGGTCGTTCTTGGCCGACTTGTAGAATGAGATGCATTCGCACAGGTTGCCGTATTCGACGTCGCGCTCTTCCCATTTCTCGTCTCCAAGCGCCTCGGAGTGCTCGCTGGACTTGATGAGCTCGTCGCGGGAACGCTGTATCGACTGCACGCCCAGTTCGTTGTTGACAAGCGTCTCAAGCCGCTCTCGGACCATCTGAAAGCCCTTCGGCTCGAGTGTGTTCTCGACGCGCACCTCCTTGACGGAACCTCCCCGCACTATCCTGAGGCGCCAGCACCTGAGGGCGTTCTCCGAGGACGCGCTGGGCCCGCTGTACGCATCCTCGAGCTCCAGCCACTCCGGCGAGTCGAATATCCTGCCGAGCTCGTCCTTCGCCCAGCTGGACAGCCTGCCTTCGCGGTCCATCCGCCTGTTTTCCCCCGGCAGGTCGTCGAACACGACGTGCAGCACGCCGTCCTGTCCGATTTCGGCGCAGTAGCGGAAGACGTGAGACGAATCCGCGTCGACTTTTTCGTAGGCAAGGGAATGGAGCGCCTTCTGACGCGAAGCCGTTTCGTCGGCCGCGGCCGTGCGCGGCTCAACGGCCCGTCTTTCAGTGGGGGTTGTCAGAAGAAGCACCGTCGAGACGACGAGGAGCGCCGCCACGCAAACCCAGATGACGTTCACGACCCTGCGGCGCAGCGCCGCGCCCGGGGCTCCGCCGCTCGCCGCCGCTGGCTGCGCAGCCTGTGGCTGAGCGGCATCGGAGGTGCCCAGACCAAGGTCCACGACGCCTGCGGGTGCTTCCTTGATGACGGCCGCGGCCGGGGGGACGGCAGCAGGCGGCTCGGCGTCGCCTACTACCCTGACTTTAGTCGCACCGACCTCTATGATGTCGCCGACTCGCAGCTTGTGGGCCTCTGATCCAAGCTGCGATCCGTTGACGAACGTGCCGTTCGCGCTGGCAAGGTCCACGACGCACAGCCCGTCCTCTCCGTCGCACTCGAACATGCAGTGGTTCCGGGAGAGCTCCTCGTCCGCGATGCAGATGTCGTTGGAAGACGACCTCCCGAGGCGAAGCCCCGTCTTAGGGACTGAGAACCGCGAGCCGGAAAGCTCTCCGGAAACAACCATCAGTTCTGGTCTTCTAGCCATGCGTCACGCCCTCCTCTCGCTCATAGAATCCCCTTGAACCCCTGGGCCACGACAGGCCCGATAAGGATGATGAACACCGCAGGGAAGATGCAGAGCATGAGCGGACCGAGCATCTTCGTCGGCGCCTCGTTCGCCAGCTTCTCGGCGCGGTCGAAACGGCGTTCGCGCAGTTGCTCGGACTGTATGCGCAGGATAGTGCCTATTGAGACGCCCAGCTCGTCCGCCTGTATGAGCGCGTATGCCAGCGACCTTAGGTCCGTCTGGTTCACGCGGTCCGCCATGCCCTTCAGCGCATTCTTGCGCGAAGATCCAACCTGAATCTCCTTGGTGACCCTGAGCAGCTCCTCGTTGAGCGGGTCCATCTTCCGCGCCTCGCAGTTGCGCTGCAGCGCGCTTATGAAGTCCATCCCGGCCTCTACGCTCAGGGTCAGTATGTCCAGGACGAACGGCAGGGCCTTCATTATCGAAAGGTGACGCTTCTTGATTGCCCCCCTCAGCCACATGTCCGGCTGCAGGCAGAAGAGTATCACCCCCATCAGGCAGAGCGGGAGGCGCAGGGACACGAAAAGCGAGTCGGGAAGAATCGTGCCCATGAGCACGACGACCAGAGACCAGATGGCGCCCATCACTATCGGGCAGAGCACCTTCAGCGCCATGAACTCGCGCCCGTTGAGGAGGCCCTCGTAGCCGCCGGAGACAAGACGTCTGTCCGCTGCCTCCGCGGCGCGTGCGAACGACGGCCTGGATACGAGGTTGTCGAGGTTGCCGACGAACGGCAGCAGCATCTTGAAGGAAAGCGGCAGAGACCGCTCCTGGCGCCTGCCGTCGGCGAGTGTGACGTACGTCACCTCCTTCGCGACGGAAGCCGCGTATCCCGCCACTCCCGCGGCAGCCAGCGCCCAGGCCGCCATCAACGCCATCTCCATCATCGGCATGTCCGGCCTCCCGTTCAGCTGACAAGCGTCCCGCCGCCCGCCGGAGACGTCGGCTCAAGCACGCCTCCGCACGCGCCGGGCTCCCCGGCGAAGAGCACCATGCCCTCGGAGACGCCCACGGACATCTTCCTGGGCGCGAGGTTCGCCACAAAGACCACTTCGCGTCCGACAAGCGCGGAGGGATCTGGATAGGCGCCGCGGATACCGGAGAATATGGTGCGCTTGCCGAGCGAGCCTGCGTCGAGGACGAGCTTGAGCAGCTTGGAGCTCTTCGGGACGATCTCGCAGCTCTCCACGACGCCGACCCTCAGGTCAAGCTTGTCGAAGTCCGGGAAGGCGATCTCAGGCTTGAGAGGCGCAACCTTCGCATTCCCCTTGTTCTTGCTCGCGCGGCTCTCGTGGCTCACCTCACCGGACTCGCCGGGGTTCACCGTCGCGGCGGCGATCATCGCGTCGACCTGCTTGGAGTCTATGCGGTTCGCCAGGTATTCGTAGGGGCCGAGCTCGCAGTTTTCCCTCGTATCCCCGATGCTGCCCCATGTCCACTCCGCCTCGCCGAAGAGCTTCATCGCTTTGTCCGCGTACGCCGGCAATATGGGCTTCAGGTAGATGGCGATCATGCGGAAGGCGTTCAGCGCGGCGGTCAGAGTGGTGCGCGTCGCCTCGGCGTCGGTCTTCACCGTCTTCCACGGCTCGCGGCGGTCGAAGTACTCGTTCGCCGCGTCCGCCAGGCGGCAAATCTCGACGACGACCTGGTTGAAGCGGCGGTCCTCGTAGAATTTCGCGATCGTCTCGGAGGCTGCGCGGCAGCGCTCCACCAGCTCTTTGCCCTCCGCGTCCAGCGAGCCGAGACGCCCTCCGAGTTTCTTCTGGATCATCTGGCCGCCGCGCGAGGCTATGTTGGTGATCTTGCCGACGAGGTCGGAGTTGACGCGCTGCACGAAGTCCGCGAGGTTGAGGTCCATGTCGTCGGTCGTTCCGCCGAGCTTCGCCGCATAGTAGTACCTGAGAGCCTCCGGCGGAAGGTTGTCCAGATAGGTCCTCGCGTTCACGAACGTGCCCTTGGACTTGGACATCTTCTCCCCGTTCACGGTCAGAAAGCCGTGCACGAACACCTTGTCCGGCCCCCTGAAGCCAGCCGCGTGGAGCATGCCAGGCCAGAAGAGGCAGTGGAACCGGATGATGTCCTTGCCTATGAAATGGTAGAGCTCGACGCCCCCCGCCCCTTCCGCGGAGCCTCCGTTCGGCCAGTAGTCCCCGAGGTTCTTCCCGTTCTTCCCGCACCAGTTCTGGAGCGAGGCGATGTATCCGATCGGGGCGTCAACCCAGACGTAGAAGAACTTGCCGGGATGTCCGGGTATCTCGAAGCCGAAATACGGCGCATCGCGTGATATGCACCAGCCGCGCAGCGGCTCCCTGAACCATTCAAGGAGCTTGTTCGAGACGTCGCTCGTCGTATGCCCGGGTATCCACTTCTCAAGGTATTCGTGCTGCGGCTCAAGCTCGAAGTAGAGGTGCTCGGAGTCCTTCACGACCGGCGTGGCGCCGCATGTCGTGCACTTCGGCGAGCCAAGCTCCTCCGCGCCGTAGGTCGCGCCGCACCGGTCGCAGCTGTCGCCGTACTGCCCTTCCGCCCCGCACTTGGGGCACGTGCCCTTGACGTAGCGGTCCGGGAGGAACATGCGGCAGTGCTCGCAGTAGAGCTGCGGCGCGGACTTGCGCGTTATGGCGCCGGACGACTCCATAGCGGCGAAGATGCGCTCGGAGAGCGCCTTGTTCTCAGGCGAATTGGTTGAATAGTAGTTGTCGAAGCTGACCTGGAAGTCCGTGAAGTCGCGGAGGTGTTCGGCGTGGCTGCGCTCTATGAGCTGCTCGGGCGTTATGCCCTCCTTGCGGGCGCGTATCATTATTGGCGTGCCGTGCGTGTCGTCCGCGCAGACGTACACGCACTCGTTGCCCCGAAGCTTCTGGAACCTCACCCAGAAATCGGTTTGTATATACTCCACCAGATGACCAAGGTGGATGTCGCCGTTTGCATACGGCAACGCGCTCGTGACCACTATCTTCCTCTTCTTCTCGCCCATACGGCTCCTTAGGTGTTTCTGGATATTATACCATATATAGAGGTGTCGCAGCACGTCCTGTCTTCATTTGGAACGGCGCCCGGCGTCCTCGCCCGCAGGCTGCACGTCGTCCAAAACTACGGCGTCGCGCCGGTCGAACGTGCCGTCCGCAAGCAAAAACGACACGTCCTCAAGCCGAAGGCCGTCGACATGCCGCGCCCACAGTCCATGCGCCGGGAGCAACTGCCCAAACATTGCCACGCCCGGCGTCGCCCCCTCTAGCTCCGGGACGGGACGGGTGCGTTCTTCCTCAGTCTCGCCGCCGCCGGGCGCGGTCAGCCTGACGTTGCGAAGGGCCACGTTCTCGGCGCGGCATCCCTCCACTCCGGTAATGGAACTGGGCACGCAGGACAGCGCTTCCCCGGTGACGTTCTCGAAAAGCACGTTGCGCAGCACATACCGGTTCCCGGGCGGAGTGCCGGTCGCGCGTTTGACGCGCTTCCCTCCCCTGACGAAAATAGGCACCGCCGTGCCGGATATCCGGACGTTCCGGAAGGTGATGTTTTCGACCAGGCCGCCGTCCACGCATTCCACCGCAAGGGCGTTCAGCGAAAACAGGGAGTCGGCCTTGAGCGGCGGGAAGACCCTCGCGTACCAGGTGCTGTAGAACCAGCCAGCCCCGAACGGCTTGCCTTTCTCTGGCCTCAGGTCTGGGAAGTCCCTCCTCGGGGCTTCCGCACGGCAGTCCACGAAGAGTATGTTGCGCATGATCCCGTGGGAGGCCGTCCCCAGCTTGAAGTTTGCACAGTTGGACCTCGCCACGACATTGGAAACGAGCACGTTCTCCACGCTGAAGTCCGGGTCGTTGGACTTGATGCAGACGGCGTCGTCGCCTGAGTCTATGTCGCAGTCAGCAATGACGACGTTGCTTGCCTCGACGTCGATCCCGTCGTTGTTCGCGTTTGCGTGGTTGTCTATGGTGAGCCGCCGTATCTCCACGCGGTCGCAGCACTTCAGGACGCACCCCCACGAACCTGTGTCCCGCAGCGTGAAGTCAGTTAGACGGATTCCCGTGCAATCAGCGAAGAAAAGGCCCCTTGGACGAGTGCCCTCCTGCAGGTTTCCGTAGCTCTTGGGCTGAGGGAACGCCCGCCCGTTTCCAGATATCTCGCCGTCACCGGTGATGGCCACGTTCGTCGCGCCCACCGCCATCACGACAGCCATCCAGTCGCCTTCGGAGTTCGGCAGCCTGACGCGAGGATAGTCGTTTGTGCTCGACGCACCCTCTAGCACGGCGCCTTTTGCGAGATGCAGCTCCACGTTGGACCTGAGGACGAGTCCGCCCGTGACGTGACGCCCCGCCGGAACCGACACCCGCCCCCCGCCCTTCGCGGCGACAGCGTCGATTTCAGACTGCCAGTCCATCTGTGCAGCTGACGCATCTGGAATCGTGGCCACCGCCGCCGCCAACAAGGCGTTGGCGAGGAAGAATCTCACACTGCGGCGCATCTCAGACGAACTCCTTCAGGAACACCAGAGAATCGGAAAGCGGCTTGAGCGAGTCTGGCACAGCCTCGGCCTCCACGACGTACCAGGCGACATCCTCCGTCGCAAGATATCCAAGGACGTCTTTCCACGGCACGACCGGTCCTCCGTCTGACGGACGCTCCCCGAGGGTCGCGGTCTTGGACGGGACGTTTTCCTTCAGGTGGACCGAATAGTGCCGCCCCGGGTATTTCTTCAGCAGAGCCAGAAGCCCGTCGCCTATCACGTTGAAGGTGTTGCTGGTGTCGACCTGCTGCTGTAGAAGCGGCGATGCATCCGCAAAAATAGTGTCCCAGGCCGTGACGTCGCCGAACTTGACCCTGAAATGGTCGTAGGTCGTGTGGATGGCGACTTTGATCCCGTATGGAACAGCCGCCTCCGCCGCATGCGACATGTCGCGTCCGAACTGTCGGTACTCCGCCTCGGTCTCGCATAGGGCGTGAGGCGTCGTGACAGACCCTATCCCGGCCTCTGCGCAGAAGTCGAGCGTCTTCTTGAGCCCGTCGCCCTTCAGCTCCACGAATCCGTTTACGTGCGCGCCCATGCCGCACATCCCGGAGTCTTGGAGGTACTTCCTGACTTCCTTTGCGGTATGGCCGCGAAAGCCCGCGAACTCAACGCCCTCGTAGCCCGCCGTCCTGAGTCCGTCAAGGCACCATTCCGGCTTGTTCCAGAATATCTTGTGGATTGAATACAGCTGTGCGGCGACCTTTGCACGGCAGCTGCGGAACAGATGAGTCGGCATCGGCATGCAGCCTGCAATCGCCGAGACGGCGACAAAGCCGCCAGCCCCCCGGATGAAACCACGTCTGCTTGTTTCCAGTTCCATTCTGCTGTCCTCCTAGTCTCTACCATCCATTAAGTAGTTGTGGATAGTATAGCAAATCCCACTTCCACGCGCAATGCGCGGTGGGGCTTCCGCACAGGCGTGCTGCCACGCGACCTTGCCGGCCTTCGGGCGCGTTTGTGTTGCATGAAAAAACAAGGCGCGGACTCCAGGGGAATCCGCGCCGAGGCTTTCGCGTGAACCTTCGCTTAGGCGAGGACGGCGTCCTTGAGCGCCTTGCACGCGACGAGCTTGACGACCTTCTTGGCCTTGATCTTGATCGTCTCGCCGGTGGCGGGGTTGCGGCCCATGCGGGCGGGACGCTGAATCTTCTTGACCTTGCCGAGGCCAGGGAGCATGAAGCCCTTCTCCTCCTGCTTCGCGCCCTTGACGGCGAGGTCGACGAGCTTGTCGTAGACCGCGACGGCCTGCTTCTTGCTGATGCCGGCAGCCTCAGCGAGGGCAGCCATGATTCCACTCTTGGTGGTAGGAACGAGTTCCTTCTTTGCCATTTTGTGTTGATCCTTTTTTTTGTTCACGCGAGAACCATTCCCCCGTGATTTTGGTGATAATATACCAGTATTTATTGGGCTTGACAAGGGGGAAAATAAAAAAAGTTCAATAATTACAAGGGTGGGGATTGCTTGACATGCGTTTTACCCTTGATTTTATTGGGTGAAACGCACTTCTGGCGCAACTTGAAAAAATTCAGAATTGTGGCTTGCCAACGGCCCTGCACACAAGGGGTTGTGGCCGCGCGGCACGAAAACACCCTACCGCGCCACATTCCGTTGTGTCGGCAAGTTGTCGTCCGCACAACATTTTGGGGAGGTCTCGGACCGGCGACGGGCCTCTTCGGCGAGGATTCTCCGTATGCGCGCAAGCTCAGCTTCGCGTGGTCCGCGCCGCTCGTACGATCCGTCCGCCATCAGGACTGGGAATGTGCCTCGGCGGCAGGGGCCTGTTCCGGCGCTGGCGTCGCTTCGGGGACTGCCGCCGGAGCGGGAACCGGAGCGGGAACCGACACGTCGAAACGGGTCGGGTTCTTGGCCATGAACTCCCACGCAAAGGCCTTGTAGCTCTCTGCGCCTTTCGAGCGCGGATCCAGGAAGACCACTGGGGTACCCATGGACGGCGCCTCCGAAACGCGCACGTTGCGCGGGATGAGGGTCTCGTAGACCTTGTCGCCGAAATGCCTGCGAACCTCCGCCATGACGTCCTGCGTCAGCTTCGCCTGCGAGTTGACCATCGTGAACACTATTCCGTTCAGGTCCAGGGACGGATTGACGGTCTGGCGGATGCGGTCGATTGAGCCCGTGATGAGCGCGAGTCCGTCCATGGCGAGGAACTCGGCCTGGATGGGTATCAGCACTCCGTCGGACGCGACGAGGGAGCTTGTCATCACGATGCCGAGCGAAGGCGGGCAGTCGAGTATGATGTAGTCGAACGCGCCGGACTCCTTCACCGGCCTGAGCGCGTCCCTGACCATGGAAAGGCGGTCTTCGCGCGCACCGAACTCGAGCTCCGCGCCGGCGAGGTCCACCTCGGACGGGATCACGTTCAGGTTGCTCCACTTAGTTGGCTGTATGACGTCTTCGATCGGCTTGGCCCCGAGCAGAACCGGATACAGCGAGACGCCCTGCTGCTTCTCGAGCCCCAGCCCGAGCGTCGCGTGCGCCTGCGGGTCGAGGTCCACCACCAGCACGGCCCTCTTGCGCGCGGAAAGCGCCGCGGCGAGGTTGACGACCGTAGTCGTCTTGCCGACGCCGCCCTTCTGGTTCGCGATAGCTATCGTCTTTGTCCTGCGTTCCATGTCTACGCCCCCGTCTAATGGCCTTTGCCGAAGAGCTTCCCGCTCTCGTCCAGTTCCCTTATGTTCTTGCCCGCGCTGCGCACTACCTCGCGCCGCCAGAGCTCAACAAGCGCGACGTCCCACGGGTCGTCCACGCCCTGCAGCACCGCAGAGAACTTGTCGTCCCTGGCTGCGACCTCCGCCTTGACGCGCTCGGTCACCGCAGCGAGGGAGTCAGTCACGATCTGCTCCGAGAAGTTGTCGCTCTTGAGGTGGTATCCGTACTGGAGTATGCGCAGGTTATCCTCGTTCTCCTTGAGGAACTTGATGTACTCGCGCGCGTGTTCGCTGAAGCCCTCCGTCGTGATCTCGCTGAAATGCGGCGTGATGACGAGCGGCTGGTGCGCCTCGAGTCGCCCCTCGCGCACGCGCACCTTGCCGGGATTGTCGTCAAGCTCGGAGATGAGGTGGTAGTTGACAAGCGTCGAGCCAAAAGTCTCTAGCTGGTGCGTCGGCGAGACGAGTATCCTCACCCGCCGCGCCGCGTACCATCTGTCGAAATCTGGATTAAGGCTCATCTCCCGTCGCTCCCGTCGGTCAGCCGCCCTTGCCGCAGCACTTCTTGAACTTCTTTCCGCTGCCGCACGGACACGGGTCGTTGCGCCCGACTTTCGGAGCCTCGCGCTGGATCGGCTTCTCGCCGACGAGCTCGCCGTCCTCGAACTTCCATCCGTCCGGCTCCTTGACGAAGGTGGACACCTCGTGGTGGTTGCAGAACTCTCCGTTCGCCGTGTAGGTCGCCCGGAACTCGACGACTCCGCGCGTGTCGTCCTTGCCGCCGGCCTCGGTGCGGATAATCTCCATCGAGTGCCACTGCGCGGCGCGGCTCCACGCCGTCGACGCCTTTTCGTCGAACTCGTCCTGGACGGCCTTGACCGCGCTGTCCCTGAGGAACGCTATGTGCTCCGTGACGTACGCGCTGTAGCGCGCGCGCATCAGGGCCTCCGCAGTCTCGGCCTTCGCCGTGCCGTCGAGTATCGGCCCGCAGCACTCGCCGTAGGCCTTTCCGGAATTACATGGACATTTGTCTTCGCTTTTCATGGTTGCTCACATATTTTACCATAACCATCGCCCCTATGAGAAGTAGGAACGACATGAAAATCGGAATGTCCCCCAGCCATCCGTACGGCATCCAGACCCTTGGATGCGGGAACCACACGATGACGTCGGACATCACGCCGCGCTCGTCGACGAGCGGACGCCTGTCCGCGCCGGACAGCCACGAGGCGCGTCCGTCCGGCGTTATGACGCCAGTCACCCCGGAGTTGCCAACCCTTATAACCGGCAGTCCGGTTTCAATCGAGCGGGCGACTGCCTGCCAGGAATGCTGCACGGCCTCCTGGGACTCCGAGAACCAGCTGTCGTTAGTGATGAACACCAGCGCCCGCGCGCCCATCTTCGCAAGTTCGCGCATCTGCGCGGAGTCGGTGTCCTCATAGCATATCGCGACGCCCAGCTCCACGCCCGGCGCGCCCGTGCGCAGCAGCTTCAGCTCCCCGGGCGTGCAGCTGCCGACAGGCGCGAGCCTCTGCAGCGCGGGGATGAACTTGTCGCCTGGTATGTACTCGCCGAACGGGACGAGATGCGCCTTGTCGTATATCTGCAGCGGAGCGGAGGCACCTTCGCCGCCGGCGTAATAAAGCGCCGCCGAGTTGTACAGACGTCCGCCATCCTCCCGCGATCCGCCTGCGACAAGAGCCTTTGCGCAGCCCGTGCGCATGAGCCATTCCGCCGCCGCGGCCGCGCGCGCGGAACCAAGTTCCCCGAACTCGGCGAACGCGCTTTCTGGCAGGACGACGAGATCTGGCTTGAGCGGGGCGACGCCTGCAAGCAGCCTGCTGTAGACGTCGCGTGGGCTCTCGTCCGCCGCCGCGGCCTTGAACACGCACGGAAAATTCCGTTGCACAAGCGCGACCGACAGCCGCTGCCCGACAGCCTCGCGCTCCGCGATGCAGTATTCGACAAAACGCCCCGAGACGCCGTAGACACACCACACCAACGCAAACGGAAGAATCGTCTCGACGCTCCGCGCCCAACGCGGCAACGAGGAGACGGGCGCGCCTTCGCCGTCGCCGTTCTGCACGTTGACCGTTCCGCCGGCGAGCTCAAGGCGCTTCCTCCGAGCGGCCATCAGCGGCTCGAGCATGCGCTCCGCTATCGATGCAATCGTCCCATTCACCAAGATCACCATCGCGCTGACCAGATACACGCCGCCGAGCGCGGCGGGAGAGCCGAAGCCTGCGTTCACCGGCGCCACGCCAAGCTGGTTCCAGGAGAACCCGCCGCCGAACCTGGAGCGGACGATCTCAAGCCCCGCCCAAAGAACCGGCTCCACGACGACGAGCGCCGCGACGCGCCAGCAGTATCCGCGCCCTTTCGTCCACGACCACGCCTTGGACGACAGCCAACCGAACGCCCCGAAGTACAACGCGCAGTACGCCGAAAGCGCGCCCCATCCGAGGACGACTAGCGGCCACGGCCCGCCGTTCTTCACTATGGCAGGCATCCAAGAAAGCGTTCCAACCCAGAAGAGCATTCCATTCAGGAACCATATCCGGAAGCTTGCGCCCGGCGCCTTGTTCCGAGAGAACCAGAGAAGCGGCGCGAGCGCGAAGTACACGTCCATCTTCTCGCCCATCGGCGGAAAGCTCGCCCAGAGCAGAAAGCCAGGGAGCAGCCAGAACACGCGGACAAGCTTCTTCAATAGATCCTTTGTCATGACGGACTCCAGCTTAGGTCGATCCTAGACGACGCCCCCTTCGGCGTCTCGAACGTCCTCGGCACCGGCTTCGTGGTGACCCACAGCCCTCCTCGCCGGAACACGGCTACGCCATCAAGCCCGTCGGACGCAGGCTTCGTGAGCGACACGAAAAGCGGCGTGGACTGCTGCGCCAGGAACTCCACGTCGTATCCGCTCTCCGCGAGGTACGCGAGGTTCTCCCGTCCGTTCTCCGGGCTCGCCACGAACCGCCTCGCGCCGAGCTCCGACAGCTCCTCCAGCGCACGCGAATTGAACGCGTAGAGCGTCCAGTCCGCCGTTATGTCGGTCACGCCGAGCGCCTTCAGCATGGACAGCGTCGCAAGGTCGCCGGCCTCCCACTTGTCGTATCCTTCCCGCAGCAGCCTCTTGACCATGATGCGTAGCTTTCCGAACTCGGGCTCCGGAGTGTAGACCGGCAGCGCAAGCCGGACGGCCGTCGAAGCGCCGAACGCCTCCGCGGAAAACTCCGCGTCCGGCGTGGTCTCAACAACGACTTCGTCCCATTCTCCCGCAGGGAGCTTCTGCCCGACGCGCAGCTTGACGGTCCTGCGCGGCTTGGCGGGGGCGCAGTCCACGTCGGCAACGTCGTCGAGCGCCGCCTGTGCCTTAGCCTGCCTAGCCGCCGCACGCGCGGCGTCGAGCCTCCCGACGACTTCGCGTCGCAGGTCGTTCAAGACGCTCATCGGCGCGAAGCGCCTCTCGAGATCGACGAGCGAGAGCGCGCCGAGAGCATAGTCCGTGTCTCCAAGCTTGGAGAACGCCTTCTCCACGGCGCCATACGTCATGTCGGGATTCTTCGCGGGGCCGAACTCTCCTGCCACCGACGCCGACGCCTCGGAGTCTCCGCATTTCGCGGACGCCGAGACCTTGTCCGCGGATATCTCGACGCGCACATCGACGGATGCGCCTCCGGGATAGTCTCCAAGACGGAAGCTCGGCTGCGGGAAGCGACGCTTGACAGCGTTCGACATGGAGCAGTATACGGCGTCGCCCGGCCTTGGGGCGTCGCCCGAGGGACGCCCGCCGGGGCCCGCCGACATCTCCTCCGGCAGCCTCACCTCGATGTCCGTCCCCGCGGCGACCTCGAAGACGGGCGTCCTGGATATCGCCTGCCGCATCTCGGATATGCCGAACCCCAGGGGCTTGCCCCCGTCGCGAGAGGCGAACTGCAGCCCGTCGTGCTTCTCCAGCGCCCTGGAGGTGTGGAACCTGAGCCACGACACGCCGTCCCTGTCCTTTGTCACGCGCTTGACCGTCCCGACCTGCGTTCCGAGATGCCCGAGCGAAACCGGGTCTATCACGTCGCCGTTCGGCCCGTTCAGGTAAAGCTCCGTCGTGCGGCGCGAGAAGACTGTCTCTAGGTCGGCGACCGTCGGCGCGCCTTGCCGCCTCCCGTCGAGAATCGAGCGGTAGTACGCAGTCACGCTCGCCACGTAGAGCGCGGACTTCATGCGGCCCTCTATCTTGAGCGAGCACACGCCTGCGTCAGCGAGCTTGCGGACATCCTCGCCGAGGCGCAGGTCCTTCATCGAGAAAGCGAAGGTTTTGCGTCCGTCCTCGCCCTCGTACGGCAGGCGGCAGCAGTATGCGCACCGCCCGCGGTTGCCGCTCCGCCCCTTTTCCATCGCGGAGAAGAGGCATAGCCCGGATATCGAGTAGCAGAGCGCGCCGTGGATGAAGCACTCGAGCTCCATCCCGCCGCAGCGCTTCGATATGGACGATATCTCCGGCAGCGACAGCTCGCGCGCAAGCACGACTCTCGTAAAGCCGAGGCGCTTCAGCGCCATCACGCCCTCCAGGTTGTGGGCGACAAGCTGCGTGGACGCGTGCAGCCGCAGACCCGGGAAATTGCGCCGGCACAGCCTCGCTACGCCGAGGTCCTGGACGATCAGCGCGGTCGGCCCTATCTCGTCGAGTTCCGCGAGACGCTGCACGGCGCTTTCGATGTCGCCCTCGTCCACGAGTGTGTTGAACGTGACGTATACGCCCTTGCCGCGCTTCCTCGCCACGCGCATGAGGTTACTGAGGTCGGCGGCGGAGAAGTTCTTTGCGAAAGCACGCGCAGAGAAGTCGGAAAGACCGCAGTACACGGCGTCCGCCCCCGCGTCAAATGCGGCGAGCGCCGTCTCGAAGTCGCCTGCAGGCGCAAGAAGCTCCACTTGGTCCATGTGCCGCATATTTTATACCATAGAGGTGGATCAGCGGAGCTTCTGGTCGATTGACTGTTCCACGCGCCACGCCGCCGGGAGGTACTGGTCGAACGATGCGGAGGCCAGCTTGACCTTGAAGAAACCTTCGTACGCCTTCGAGCCGTTCAGCCCCTTCAGAGAGAAGGCGACCTCGTCCGTGCCGGCGGGGACGCGCCCCACGACTTCGACAACCTCTCCCCTGTAGAGGTTCCTGAGCCGCTGCGGATACGCCTCCGCCCGAGAGCCGGCCGTGAACACCACGCGAAGGTCCGTGAGGACCGGGT
>Ga0310786_10007323_pt1 | contig 14413 bp, 11 predicted proteins | sample AusTroGonzalo_MG_FD_203881 | JGI IMG/M metagenome (GOLD analysis project Ga0310786, IMG submission 203881) | Bovine rumen microbial communities from tropical cattle in Woodstock, Queensland, Australia - Gonzalo_03 (v2) (version 2) | ecosystem: Host-associated > Mammals > Digestive system >... | reverse complement strand
TGATCTTCGATGACGCGGTGTTCACGAACGACGATATAGATGTTTCGGAAGGCATCGAGTTCAACGACTACTTCAATACAGAAGAAGACATCACGGTCGGACAGGCACTGAGCAACGAAATCTCCTTTTCAGTGTTCAATGACGATGGCTTGCTGGACGACTACGAGTTCGGAAAGTTCACGGCGACCATCGGGGCGCAGATCGGAACGAACACTTATGGCGGGAACCCGATTGTGTACACCGAAAGCGCGGAGCATACCTACGCTGCGTTCAGTTCACTGCCATATCTCCGGCGGGACGCTGTGGCGATCAGCATTCAGCCGCAGGCGAAAGTAGTGACCATGCTGTACTATAACGGCATTGTGTACTGTCTGCTGGAAAACGGCACGGTAAAGGCATACAACGACGCGGACGGCACGGTTACGTCCGTGACGTTGAACAGTTTTATGCTGTCCCAACTGAACAAGTGGGAAGGCGAAGGGATTGCGTATACGGACGACCGGATTCTTAAGATATTCAGAGATAACGAATGCCGGACGTACGAGTTTGTTCCCCTGGGCGTGTTTGAAGCGGAGCGTCCGAACGTCCCGACAGTGAACCTGATTCACTTCACCTGCTATGACATGATGCAGCGGTTCGACAAGGATCTGCCGAGCGCGGGGGAACTGCAGCTGACGTACCCGACGACGGTATCGAACCTGTACGTGAAGATGTGCAATTACCTGGACGTGCCGTACAAGTCGTCCACGTTCAGCAACAGCACGGCGGTGATTACAAAGCAGCCGGAGGAGTTTGAGAACACGACGTTCCGGGAAGTCCTGCAATGGATTGCGGAACTGGCGGGCAGTATCGCCAGGTTCAACAGGGACGGCGAACTGGTGATGGACTGGCTGCGGTACACAGAACTGACGATAGACGAAGGCGGGTACAAGGAGTTTAACCCGTACTGGTACGAAACGAAAAAGGTGACGCGGTTACTGAACCGGACGTCTGACGGAGAGTTCCAGTATTACTACGGGGTTGGCGACGAAACGTACCTTATACAGGATAATCCGCTTCTGAGGGGGGTGACGTAATGGCAGAGAATATTGTTACGGGCGCATCCCTTACCCCGATATACGGCAAACTGAACGCGATTGAGAACCACCATCCGCTGGATGCGGAAACGTTCTCGGACTGGGCAGTGGAGGCCGGTGACATCGTCACGATTCAGCGGGACGGCGAAGACTACCAGAGTCCCGTGCATACCTCAAGGATGGTCTGGAAGGGCCAGCCGGAGATGCGGATCAGCAGCACTGGAAACAAGGTGCGGGATCCGATCGCGAAGATCAGCAAAAAGAAGTACGGGCGCGGCGGGGCAGGACAGCGGAACGACGTCAGGCTTTACAACGAGATGACAAGCAGTGACGGATACTTCCATTCCTATATTCTGCAAACGGAGTCCGTGCTGATTTCCCATTTTGACAATGCGCTGAGCGACATACACAGCGAGATACGGCAGACGGCGGAGGAGATCCGGAGCGAGATTCACGGCGTTGACAGTATCTTCTACAGTTATGTCGATCAGACAGCCACATACATCATGTCCCATGTGGAGAACGTTGCCAGCAGTATCGGTTCTGAGATCCTGCAAACGGCCAACGAGATCCGCAGTGAGGTGCATGCGGCGAACAGTACGCTTTACAGCTATGTGGATCAGACGGCGACAAGCATCCACAGCGTGGTGGAAAGCGTGGAGAGCCGGATGGGATCGTCCATCCTTCAAACAGCCAACGAAATCCGCAGCGAGGTTCACGCGGCAAACAGCGAACTGTACAGCTACGTAGATCAGACTGCCACATATATACAGTCTGTGGTCGAGAATACGGCAAACAACCTGGGGAGTGCCATCCTTCAGACGGCATCCCAGATCCGAAGCGAGGTTCACGCAGCGAACAGTGAACTGTACAGCTACGTAGATCAGACGGCGACAAGCATCCACAGCGTGGTGGAAAGCGTGGAGAGCCGAATGGGATCGTCCATCCTGCAAACAGCAAACGAAATCCGCAGTGAGGTTCACGCGGCGGACAGCAGCCTGTACAGCTTTGTGCTTCAGACGGCGACGTCACTGTCCAGCGCGATTGTAAGCACGGAGAGCAGGATCGGTTCTTCCATACAGCAGACGGCGAACAGCATCCGCACGGACGTGTACGCCGCGAACAGTACCCTGTACAGTTATGTGAACCAGACGGCGGGCGAACTGTCGTCTGCCGTCGTGAGTGCGGAGAGCCGGATGGGATCGTCCATCCAGCAGACAGCAGGGGCCATTCGCGCAGAGGTAAGCGCGGGGGACAACAGCGTCAGAAGTTATGTGCTGGCCACTGCGTCCCAGATCAGGTCAGAGGTTTCCAACACGGTCGGCGGACTGCAGAGTTCAATTAACCAGCAGGCGGACAAGATCGGACTGCTGGTTGAAGGGACGGGAAGCAACGCACACATCAATGCCGCGCAGATTGTGGCGGAGATCAACGCTGCCGGAAGCAACGTGCTGATCGAAGCGGACAAGATCAAACTGAGCGGGGATACGACGGTTGACGGCGCGATGAGCATCACGAGCGGCAACCTAATTGTGAAGAAGTACTCCGTGTTCAACCAGGGCGCGATCATCGGCAACGGATACTATCTGTCCGTACCGAGCGCGGCGTCCGTACTGTTCGGGCGATCGAACTACGGCAGTTCGATTGAACTGACGGGCGACATCCTGTCGAGCATGATCAGGTCGTTCTCGATAGACCAACAGACGAATACGCTGACTCTTGTGAGAATGGATGGTACTTCGGAAAATTTTAGCAAGGCCACTCCGGGCGGACAACTGATCGGCGGCAGCTGGAGTGGCAACGTTCTGACAGTCGCTCAGTCCGATGAAGGTTCCGAAGCATTCTCCACAAGCATTACACCGACATTCATTCAGGTCAACGACGTTTCCTCTCCGACAAGGTACTTTATCACAGCATACAGGCAGGACAACCAGGCGGAATATCCCACAGAGATTTCAGCCGCACGGGTGGAGTATAAGCTTGGCGTTATCTCCGCAAGCAAGTATGTGGTGCGTATCCTGAACGGTGCCGGCACAGGTTTCCTGAGTGACACACCGAGTTACACGATCCCCACGGAAACGCTGACAGTAACGGAAAACGGCACGTACACGCCGACAGGGAACAATGTCGGTTACTCCACAGTTACAGTGAATATTCCGAGCGACCTTGCCAATGCGCGGGCAAACTTCGGATACAACCAGAACGCAAACAATTACTACGTAAACGCCATTGATTCGCGGGACAGCCACGAGATCAGCGGCAGTATGACGTACTACCATCTCGGCATCAGCGGAACGACGGTCAATATCTACAACGCGAACAACGTCCGGATTCCGAACACGCACACACTGACGATCCCGTTGCAGACGCTGACAACAAATACTCCCGGCACATATACGCCAAGCACGGGCATGGTGGGATACTCCAGCGTGACGGTTACGGAAATGGAACCGACAGTGAACACCTGGGCACTGACGTTCCAGAACAACTCGTCCTATTCCTATAATGCCAGCGTTAAAATCAACGGCACGACATATACCAGCGGTACGCTGAACGCATCGGATGCGTTTGCAAACGGGTGGAGTGCATGCTACGAAGGGATTGATATAAACCCGACATCCTTCAGTTCGCTGAACTACGGGCAGACCTACACGGTATATGCAAGGGCATATATGTCCAACAATGCGCAAAGCAGAACGAATGTTGCAAGTGTAAGTTTCACGGTTCCTGCGGACAGATACCAGACAGGGTATGACGCAGGTGTTTCCGCCGGTCAGCTGACGGGGTGGAGCAATGCGTACGGCAAGGTTGTGTGGCCCGGAAGCAATACAAGCACGGCGACCATGACTGTCAAGGTTCCGGCATCTTCCGCATCGTCAAGTCCAAATCAGACAAGCCGCGACTTTACGGTGTCCGTTGACAACAACTACGGATACATTATGTACGGAAGCACAACAGTCGCCAGGGTTTCCCACAGCATATACAGCAGCGGACAGGCAAACGGATGGAGCCAGGCCTACAATAAAGTATCATGGCCCGGCAGCAATACAAGCAGTGCGTCTATGGTTATAAAAATCCCTGCTTCCGGAATTACTTCAAATCCGCAACAGAATGAAAAAACTTTTACAGTATCCGTGGACAGCAATTATGCATACATAAAGACGGGATCGACAACAGTTGCCAGGGTTGCACACAGTTATAAGTATACAACTGATCAATATAATGCACGTTATTCGGCAGGGGTTAATGACGGATACGGAGCGTGTCATACAAGCATTGAATTGAGTCCGTCATCTTTCGGTACGCTTGCTTACAGCACAACATATACTGTTGAAGCAAGAGCGTATCCATCTTCAAGTGCTACATCAAAAACACGCGCAAAAGCATTAACGTTTACAACGCCTTCTGACAGATATAATTCCGGTTATTCTGCAGGGCAAACCGCAGCGTGGAACGCGGCGTATGGAAACGTATCATGGCCTTCCGCCAGTACAGCTGACATGATTACTGTAAGTGCGCCTGGAAGCGGTTACGGTACTACAGATACTAAATATTACACTCTCTCTGTTGATGCAAGTTATGTATACCTTAAAACAGGTTCAACAACAGTTGCAAGAAAATCACACAGTTATAACTATACGTCGTCTGATTATTCAGCATACGGGACTGCAAGATACAACGCTGGCGTGACTGCCGGATATAGTGGATGTTTTAGTTCAATTAGTCTTGTTCCATCATCAATAAACAATATATCATATGACACAACATATACAATTAAAGCATATGCAAACTCTACACCAAATTCAAATAACGAAGCAGCATCAATGTCGTTTACAACACCTTCCTATTGGAGCGCATTTGACGCAGGCTGGCTGAAGTATTATGACGTATGGACTGCAACATATCAGATGTCAGGCGGTAAGTACACTTATCCGGCAAGAACGCCTATTCCGCACAATAACAGTAACTACAATATTGTGTGGTCCGGTACGGTTACAGGCAGCGGATCAGGAAGTACATCCGGTTCCGGCACAACCACCTATGCAAACAGTGTAACACTCTACTGCTCCAATATTACAACGAACAACAACGGTGTAAAGACGGTCACATTTACGGTCAACTACTCTGCATCACAAAATGTGCCGTTTACCAAGAGCAAGAGTTACAACTTCCATTATTAACCAATAAAATTTGAGGAGGAAAACACAATGGAAAACACGGAAAGACAGATGACGGTAAGGGACGTACTGAGCGAGATCGACAGGCAGCTGAGTGACCTGAAGATCCCCGCACCGGAGATCGAAAGCATCGGCGTGGTGATTTCCCGGGCCATCAGCGGTATCCGGATCTGCATTGAAGCAATGGACAAGGCAGACGCGGAAGCGGCGAAGCAGGAAGAACCCGTTCAGCTTGAACTGGTCGCGGAACCCGCAAAGGAAGGCGAGGCTGAAGGAAATGCTTGACATTGTCATCACACATTATGACGAACCGTTTGAGGTTGGCGAGAAACTGTTCCGGATGATTGCCCTTCAGAGATGCGTGGACTTTGAGCAGATTCGTGTGATGGTTGTGAATGACGGCGGGAACAGGCTGCCGGAGGATAAACTCTCCGGCCTGCCTTACCCGGTTGAGCAGATTGACATCAAGCACGGCGGTATCTCTGCAGCGCGGAACGCAGGGATCGACCACGCCACAGGTCGCTGGATCATGTTCTGCGACTTTGATGACAACTTTGCCAGCATCTTCAGTCTGCGGGAGATCATGAACCTGCTGAACACGGACGACTATGACATGCTGTGGTGCAGGATTGTTGCAGAGGATTATGTGAGCGGGAAGGAACTGCTCTACTACGTGCCCGCCAAGCAGCGGTTTGTGTTCTGCCATGGAAAGGTGTACAGGGTACAGTTCCTGAAGGAAGCGGGCATCCGATTCAGGGAAGACCTGGTGTTCAATGAGGACAGCTGCTTTAACGCGATCATCATAGCACACACACCGCACACCCGCATCGGCGAGATCAGCAGTCCCGTGCCGATCTACTCCTGGATCCGCCGGCCGCACAGCGTGACGAACAGCGGACGGGAGGATGAGGCAAGCTACGGCCACTTCAGGCGGAACATGATTGTGACGGAGGAGTACCAAAGCACAGGGGACACCCGCTACTACGGCATGCTGACGAGGACGGTGTACGACACGTATTACATGGTGTTCGGAAAGCGGAACAGCATGCAGATGCGCAGGAGGATACTGGACGAGTTCACGCCATGGATTGCGGAGCGGATCGAAGCGTTCGGGCAGGTGGACAACGACGACCTGGCTGAAATCCGGTCCATTGCAAGGATGGAACTGGTGGAGCCGGACGAACTGATACCGGACGATTTCGAACGGATCAGCAGGTGGGTAAAGTCCATTGTGGATATTTACCGGAAGGCGAACAAAGAAGAAGTTCAACAGATTTGACGCATATACTGCCATAAGGCAATGTGCTGAGAATAAATTCCGAAAGGAAGAGGTGAGTCAAGTTGGTAACCAATGTTGTGTATGCCCGCTTTACCGAGGGAACACAGACAAGAACAGAACCATTATGGCAGTATGACTACGGCCAGGTGTTGAAGGTCGAAGGCGTTGAACTTCCGTCCGTTTATGAAATGCACTTTGCAAACAGCAAGACAGGCGACGCGAAGTCCGCAGTCGGCAACTCCAGCGGCGTGGAGATTCCTGACGAGTTCCTGCTATCAGGCGAGAACATCTATGCATGGGTCTATCTGCACAACGGGGAAGAGGACGGCGAAACCAAGTACGCCATTACCATCCCTGTGAACAACCGTGCCAAGCCGGTGAACGATGAACCGACCCCGCAGCAGCAGAGCGCGATTGAACAGACGCTTGCCGCGCTGGAGGCCGCAGTGACGTATGTCGAAGGCGCGGTCGTGAATATGCCGATCGTGCTGGACGGACTATGGTTTGTATGGGACAAGGACGAAAAGGCCTATGTTTCCACGGGCATACAGGCGGAAGGCCCGCAGGGCGTGACGGGCGCGACAGGACCGGCGGGTGCTACAGGACCTGTTGGTGCCACAGGCCCCGAAGGACCGCAGGGAATTACAGGTGCAACAGGATCTGCAGGACCGGTGGGCGCAACAGGCCCCGAAGGACCGGTTGGAGCGACAGGACCGGAAGGACCGCAGGGACCCACGGGTGCCACGGGACCGGAAGGGCCGATCGGCGAAACAGGACCGGAAGGACCGACAGGTGCCACAGGACCGGAAGGACCTGTGGGTGCCACGGGTCCCCAGGGTGAAACGGGACCTGAAGGACCGACAGGTGCGACGGGTCCGCAGGGACCGACAGGCGCAACGGGACCGGAAGGGCCGGTAGGTGCCACAGGCCCGCAGGGAGAGACAGGCCCGCAGGGACCGGCAGGTGCTACGGGTGCCACGGGTGCCACGGGTGCGACAGGCGCAACAGGGCCAGTTGGTGCGACAGGCCCGCAGGGGGATCCCGGCATCCCGGCGGTGACGGCGGTTGACAACGGCAAGTACCTGCGTGTGGTGGACGGCGCGTGGGCACCGGCGACGATTAACTATGCAAGCGGGGTGAGTTTCTGATGGCTGAGTACATGACAACCGATACCGAACTTACTTCAGTGGCGAATGCCATACGGACAAAGGGGAACACCAGCGCACCCCTGACGTATCCGAACGGGTTCATCAGTGCTATCGGCGCGATCCCGACAGGGGAGCAGGTGGAGTTTCCTGACCTGGGCGTGACGTATATAGACTATGACGGCACGGTTATTGCGACATACACCAAGGCGGAGTTCGCGGAACTGACACAGCACCCCGCGAACCCCACGCATACCGGCCTGACCGCGCAGGGATGGAACTGGAGTCTGAGCGATGCAAAGACTTATGTCGCAGCTGAAGGCGGACTGATCATCGGACAGAACTATGTAACCGACAACGGACGGACAAGGCTGTATATTACTATACCTGAAAATGCGCAAGACGTTAAAAGAATATACAGAATTGAATTATATAGTCCGTCATTATTGACCACATATGAATTTACAATATACTGGGGAGACGGTCAAAGCGATTATCGTACAGGGAATACCGCTGGATCTATTTACAGATATCATTATTACGAGACACCAGGAGATTATGTTATTGAAATAGAAGTAACAGCCGGAACTCTATATTTAAATGGAACATCCAGTACAAATGCGATTACAGTTGATTCAAACCAAATGCAAAGAATAACGTCCTTAAGTATAAAAAAAGTTGAACTCGGCAATAATATTAATATAAAAAATTATACATTTAATAATTGTTCTGAACTTGAAACGATATCAATAAATAAAAACACAAGATTGTATTATAATAATTCTACGGATCAAAATCAATTTAATGGTTGTTATAAATTAAAATGCATTGTAATTCCAGACGGCGAAAATAAAATTCCTGCGCAAGCATTTGGATATTGCCATTTATTGAAATATGTATCAATTCCAAATACAGTTACGGCAATAGGGAACAGTGCTTTCAGCAACTGTGAATCAATTGAAATCATTACACTTCCGCATACTGTTACATCCATGACAGACCTGGGTGTGTTTTCCAGATGCTCATCGCTAAGATATGCAATATTATCTCCAAATATTACAACGACCGGAAATTCATTGTTTAGTTCATGCTATTCACTTAAAATGATAAAATACACAGAAAATATTACGTCGTTAGGACAGTCTACATTCGATTCATGCATGTCACTAATTTCGTTAAAATTATCAAACAGTATTACATCTTTACCTAATTATACTTTTAATAATTTGAAATCATTAAGGTCCTTAACGCTTCCAAGCAGTGCCACATCAATCGGGATCCAGTGTTTTAGTGGCATGTCATCATTAGAAAGTATTACGCTTCCAAATATAACATCAATTCCTGAAAGAGCATTTAATAACTGCAATGCATTAAAGAGTGTAAACATCCCGAACACAGTAACAAGCATAGGAGATAATGCATTTTCAGAATGTTACTGTTTAAAAGAAATAACCATTCCAAATTCTGTTACAGCCATTGGCCAATATTGTTTTTCAAACAACATTTCATTAAATAAAGCAGTATTATCCAATTTGATAACATCAATTAATCCTAACACGTTTGTTTCCTGCACTTCTCTTAAAAAAGTAGAAAACTTTGAGCATGTTACTACTATACCGGATAATGCATTCCAGAACTGTAACTGCCTGAGTGACATATCTGTTTCCGACAATGTGACAAGCATAGGACAATATGCTTTTTCCAACTGTTATTTACTTGATATAGACCTGCCGAGCAAGCTTGAATCAATCGGAAGAAATGCTTTCTCCTACTGCTATAATTTAAAAAAAGCAATTATCCCGGAAGGAATTACAGAAATACCTACATATGCTTTTAATAACTGTTACAGTTTAAGCAGTGTGTCAATTCCAAGTACCGTAACAAGTATTGGAACATATGCATTTTCCAATATGTATGCATTAAAAGAAATGCATGTTTATGCAACAACACCGCCGACGATTGCCGCGTCAAATTCTCTTTCCTCATTGTATCTTTATGCCGTTATTTTTGTTCCGGAAGGGTGCCTGTCCGCATATAAATCCACAACAACATGGTCCATATATGCAGACAATATGCTTGAAGACGTAGAATACACCATATCCGACGTGGACAGTTCTGCGTTTACGACAGTAGACTACAGAATCTCAACACCAACTTCCTTTGAAAGTCAAGCAAACGGCGGACAAATAATTAATGTAAGCAATTATAAACGGATTGAATTTTTTACAACAGGAACAACGACAGCAGCATTTCTTTCGTCCTATGATCCGACGGCGAGTCTCACGTCACAGCGCGTAACAAGTTCAAACATTTCAATATCTTATAGCCGTGAATTTCATTCATCATATAATGTTCCTGAAGGCGCACAATACTTTTTTATCAACGGTTCCACTCCGCCGCCTATTTTTAAGGCATGGACAGTGGTAACAACCTGACAGGAGGTACACCCATGATCGTAACCGAATTCCTTGAAACCCGCTTTGACGGCGTAAACCTGTACCGCACGGTATCCGACCAGAACCTGATGATCCGGCAGGAAACCGGCGCACTGTACGAGGAAGCAATCGACGTGGAAAACAGCGGGCACACATACACGGAAACGGACATTCCGATTCCCGAACCGGAACCCGAACCGGAAGTGCCACCGGAATTCCGGCCAATTATTGCGGAGAATCCGGAAAATAACATCTTGTAATGTAAAACAAAAGTATAGTATAATAACTCGGAATTGTATATTCGAAAGGCACCTGCTGGTGAGAAACCGGTAGGTGCTTTTACTTTACGGAAAGGAGCATACAGGCATGAACAACTTCAGAATTGATCCGAAACAGCAGTTCAGCAAGAAACTTGCCAGGTGGACTGCGGTGTTCTGGTTCCTTTATATGACGTGGCTGAGCGTGATCCTGCTGCTCCGACCGGAAGCGGCCCTGTACGCGGTGTACATGGGACTGATCTCCACCGCCGTAATGATCCTGAACGTATGGGCATACACGAAGAACTCGATCTATGAGAAGGGCGCGTTCGCTCTGCTTGACAAGACACGGATTGAGTTAAGCCTTGCGAACGGCAAGACCCCGGCAGCCGCAGAGGAAAAAGCGGACGACGAGGAAGAAAGCGAGGTGAGCAACGGGTAATGGCAACCACACGGCAGAAGTTCGTGGACAAATGCGATGTGATTGTGCAGGCGAAACCGCAGTATGAACTGGGAAGTTCCAACACAAAGTTCTGTGACTGCATCGGCATGGTGAAATACGGACTTCACAAGAACAACGTATCCTTTGAAACGTCCGGTACGAACTGGACATTCCGGAACCAGGTGGAAGACATACGGATTATCAAGAGCAAGGACGACCTGAAGTTCGGCGACGTGGTGTTCAAGATGAGGACACCGAGCGAAAGCGGATACAACCTTCCGGGCAAGTACAAGCCGGGCGGAGCGGGATTCAACGGCGACCTGAACGACTACTGCCACATCGGCGTGGTCAAGAGCGTATCCCCGCTGAAGATCATCCACATGACGAGTCCGACCGCAAAGACGGACACAAGCATCGGCAAGTGGAAACGCGCCGCGTGTCTGCTGAAGCGGTACATCAGCGACAGCGTGGAAGCGACAGGCCCGATACCCGTTGAACCGGTGCCGGCACCTACTGAGGAAACCGCAACGGTGTACGCACCGACGGGCAGGTGGGTAAAGATGCGGAAGGAACCAAGCACCAAGTGCGGCGTGTATGACGACGTGCCGATCGGCGCGAAGGTAAAGATTGATACTTTCGGATATGAGTGGACGAAGATCTCCTACGGCGGACGTAAAGGCTGGTACATGATGACCAAATTCTTGATTGTGGGGTGAGAACAATGGAACAGAAAAAGCTGCTACTGGAAGGCCTGCTTCCAACGGACGTGTGGAATGCCATCATCGTGCTTCTCATCCTGTTTGGAGTGGTCGTAGCAGTCGTAAAGGGGATTGCTTTTATACGGGATGAGATTCAGAAAAGCAGGGACAGAAAGAAGATCAACACAAAAGACGTGACAGACGAGATTGCCGACAAGGTAATGGAGAAACTGGATCCGAAGATTGAAGAGAAGTTTGACAAATTCAGTAAAAGCTTCGACAAGAAAATCGAGAACATCGAAGAGCGACTCACGACAGACAAGGAAACATTGAAGACCCATACAGACCAGCTTAACGACCATGAAGGCAGAGTAAGCAAGCTGGAAGGTGGGGACCTGGCGTTGTGCCACGGCATGCTTGCCCTGCTGGAGAGAGACCCGAACCTGGCGAAGGAACAGAAGGCCATGAAAAATTACCTGATAGACGGTAAGTACAGAGAGGATGACTGGAAATGATCAGAATTGTAAACGCGCACGACGTGATCATCGGGCAGAAGAAGTACTATGAGTTCGCCGGACTTGCGTTAGACACGAAACCCACCACGGACGACATCTCCACGGGCAGCACGTTCCTGGAGGTAGACACAGGGGACGTATACGCCTATGACGAAGCAAGCACGGAATGGAACAAGATTGCTTCCCTGGGCGGTGATGCGTAATGAATCTCAGAGAACTGTTGATGCTCAAGGCGGCAGGTGCAGGGGGAAGTCCGTCGGTTGAACAAACCGCAACGGGCAACCCTGTCCTGTTTACAACCAACCGAACAAAACCGCTGAAAGAATTGACCGCAGGGATCAGTTTTTCACAGGCTGGTTCAGGCGATCCGTACTTCGGCGGTGACGGTAAGAACCTTTTCAACAAAAACGACGTCTATATTGTCAATGGATATATTGCAGACTCTGCATTCAGCACGGCAAACTCAAACGGAAGGACTGTATATATCCCCATCAGTCCGTCCACCACTTATTCTGTAAGAAAAACTTCAGGAAGCAGGTTTACCATAGCGACGTCCAGCGCCATTCCGTCAAACGGGCAGACGTTCACAGAAAAAACGTCCCGTGACACCGGCACGACATTAACCATTACGTCCGGCGCAAACGACGCATACATCTGGGTGTTCTGTTATCTGAACGGAACGGATTCAAAATCATTAAGCGCAATTCTTGACAGTCTGCAGATCGAAGTCGGTCCTTCGTCCACCGCATATGCACCGTATGAAAACATCCGTACCATTTACGGAGCAAACTACCTGCTTGCAAGACAGTATGGTAAGAATATCGCACATGTATATGGGTATTCCGCAAGCAATGTCGCTGCCCATACATCAAATTCTTCTCTGTCAAACTCTTACGGAACCACAATAAACACAACATCCCCTGACGACGGAAAAGTTGTTGTCACGCAGTCTACATATACAACGGATTATACCATCGGCAGCTACAGAAACGGATATATATCCATCCGTGTGGATACGCTGATGGCTGGATGGAGTTATGATGTTTCCTTCAAAGTTACAGACATCGTAAGCAATCCGCTGAACGCATCCCTGTCCGATATATATATCATTTGTTCCGGGAACAACCAGTCAACAAACCCGACGGTTAAAGGGGATACATTAATATTTAAGAATTTTCTCTATACCCAGGACGGCACAAGGGACCATGTTGAAATACGTGTGTGCGGGATGTCCTGTACAATATCCGAATTCATGATAACGCCGGCGAACACATCAGACGGCGTGTATGAACCTTTCTCCATCTACCAATATTATGTTGAATTTCCTGCGCTTGGGAACAACCTGTTTAATTATCAGAATGCGGATTTCATAACCGGATACTATAACGGAGACGGGGTTTATCAGAGCGCACCGGAATCTTCTGTGAACAATAACTTTATCAGCATTAATCCGAACCAGAAGTACAGATTAAAATATAATGGTGCAGATAATTATATACGGTCACTGTATTATTATGATGAGAATAAACTCTTTATATCAAGATATGCTCCTGGATATACAAACAATACAACGTTTACAACACCGTCAAATGCGCATTACTTAAAATTCCAAATCAATTCAAGTGCTGACACATCCAAATTTATGTTGAGTGCCGGAACAAATGACCTTGACTTTGAACCATATAAAAACACCATATACGGCGGTACATACGATTTTACAACTGGCGTACTGACCATTACGCATATTGAGTATACCAATAAAATATCCGGCTATTCAGTAAAGAATACTTATGAAGGCATTACAGAATATCAGTTCAATAACATTACAAACAAGACAATTCTGAACAATAACACACAGGCATGCGACATTGCGAAGTATTCATGGAACAATCAGAGTGCTGTATACAATCATTTTTATGCATATTCTGCTACTAATGCAAACGGCACAAGAATATTGATGTATATGACAGGCACTGTTGATGAAACGAGAGAGTTTACAGTTGTTTTTCCGCTTGAAACACCTTTTGAAATGCAACTTGATCCGGTTTCCGTTACCGCACTGAATGGAACCAACACCATTTACCTTATAAACGGCACGACCATGACTGCAAAGTATCTTGCATAAAGGAGGAATGAACGTGACCATTGACCTGACACAGATCATCCTGGCCATCATCACACTGATCGGCGCGATCATCACCCGCTACCTGGTACCATGGATCAAGAGCAAACTGAACGACAACCAATACGAAACCTTCTGTACCCTTATCCGCGTCGGCGTGTACGCTGCGGAACAGCTTTTCACTTCTGAACAATGGAAGGAGAAGAAGGCGTATGTGGTGGATCTCCTCAAAGAAAACGGCTATACGGTTGATACAACCGCCGTAG
>Ga0310786_10007320_pt1 | contig 14419 bp, 13 predicted proteins | sample AusTroGonzalo_MG_FD_203881 | JGI IMG/M metagenome (GOLD analysis project Ga0310786, IMG submission 203881) | Bovine rumen microbial communities from tropical cattle in Woodstock, Queensland, Australia - Gonzalo_03 (v2) (version 2) | ecosystem: Host-associated > Mammals > Digestive system >... | reverse complement strand
CTCGGTATGGTGACCAGCCGTCAACTCACTCTCAGCCTCAGCCATATCGAACGGGCCACGATTGGCCTCAGCGTTACCTGCGATGAGGAACACGAAGAAGGCGATGATGGCAGGGATGTGTCCCTGGAAGATGAGCCACTTCCAAGGGCCTGTCTGAGCCTCCACGATCCCCGACATCTGCATCGTTCCTGTCAAGATCACAGCGGTAATCAAGCAGAGGCAGAGCGACATCTCGTAAGAAATCATCTGCACAGCACCACGCATGGCCGAAACCACAGAGTACTTGTTGTTAGAACCCCAACCAGCCAGGAAAATACCTACCACGCCAATCGAAGAGATGGCGGTAAGCAGGAAGACACCCACATTGAAATCGAGGATGGTAGCGCCATTGTTCCAAGGGAGGAACGAGAAGGCACCAACACTTCCGATAATCACAAGAAGAGGAGCCACGAGGTAGAGCAGTTTATCAGCACGGTCAACAAAGAAAATCTCCTTGATGAGCATCTTCAGCACGTCGGCAAACACCTGCAGCAAACCCCAGTAACCAACTCGCATCGGACCTAAGCGGCACTGGAAGTAGGCACAAACCTTACGCTCCATAAATATCAGTACGCAAGCGATGAGGGCATATCCCAACAGGATACCTGTACCCACCAATACGCACTCAATCAATATCGCAAACCAGTCAGGACAACCGATTGTAATCCTGAGCAACTGGTCGAACCATTGTGTAAATATAGAAAAGTCGAACATAATCTTTACTTTTTTACCTTTTTACTTTTTTACCTTTCGACTATCTGTCAATATCAGGAATTACAACGTCAATAGCAGCACACGTAGCAATGAGGTCTGCAACCTTCTGACCACGCAGCATCGGATCGAAGGCACCAACCAGCGAGAGACCCATCGGACGCATCTTCATGCGGTAGGGGCTCTTGTCGCCACGAGAGTCGAGATAAACACCAAACTCACCAGCCACACCTTCAACAGAGAAGTACCATTGTCCTTCTGGGCACTTAATAATCGGCTTCTGCTTTACGTAGAAGTCACCCTCTGGGATGTTATCAATAAGCTGTTCGATGATGTTCAGGCTCTGGTACATCTCGTTGATGTGAACGAGGTAACGGTCCATAGAGTCGCAGCCTGTCAGCGTACACTGCTCCCACTCTACCTTGTCGTACATGTCGTACGGATGGTTCTTGCGCACGTCGTTCTTCCACCCCGAAGCACGCCCGGCAGGACCAGTCACAGCGTAGTTGATACAATCCTCGAGACTCATCGGACCACAGTTCTCCAAACGGTTGTGAGTAATCACGTTATCGCCGAAGATATCCATGTACTCTTGAATCGTTGGACGCAGATACGTCACGAGGTCCTTACAATTCTTGACAAAGTTTGGATCGATATCGTCCTGCAGACCACCAATACGGTAGTAGTTCTGAATCAGACGGCCACCGGTGGTTTCCTCCATACAGTTGAGCACATGCTCACGGTCGCGCATTCCATACAACATACCCGTCAGAGCGCCCAAGTCCTGAGCTACACAAGAGGTATACAGCAGGTGAGAATCGAGACGCTGCAGCTCATCCATAATCGTACGGATGTACTTGATGCGGTCGGTCAGTTCAACTTCCAAAGCCTCTTCAATAACACCTACCAAAGCATGGCGATGTTGCATGGCACTCAGATAGTTAAGACGATCTGTTAAAGCCAATGTTTGAGGATAAGTCATTCCCTCCCACATCTTCTCGATTGCACGATGGATATAACCGAGATGCGGATAGATGCGCTTAACAGTTTCGCCATCCAGCACGGTCTGCAGACGGAGCACACCGTGAGTAGCAGGGTGCTGAGGACCGATATTAATCACGTAGTCGTCAGAACCAAACAGTCTGTTCTGCTTCGATTGGAAGTTGCCGTCCTTATCGAGATAATACTCCAGACCATAGTCAGGCTCCACATCATCCTCAAGGGTATATTCGTCATTGAACTTCCAGTTCTTGCGGAAAGGATAGCCCTTGAAGTCACTGCGGAGGAACAGACGACGCATATCCTTATGACCTAAGAACACAATGCCGTAGAAATCATAGACCTCACGCTCCAACAAATCAGCCACACGCCAGATATTCGAGACGGTGGGGATGTAAGCAAGCATCTGTCCGTCTGTATCACCTGTGCCATTAGATGACATGCCGTCGCCACAAACCTGGCTCTTGGCAATCATCTTCACACTGCAACGCTCGTGGGTCTGGGTATTCTCAAGGATATAGATACATCCCAATCCTTCTTCTCCGAAGTCCTCGCCTACGATGGTAACAAGATAGTCAAAGCCCTTCTTGTCTTTCAAGTTCTGCATCTCAGAGGCGAACTTGTCGAAATCAAATGATAAAAACTCTAACTTCATGCCTTGTCCTCCTCCTTTACTGTGGGCTGCGATTCTGTCGCAGCCTTCATTTCTTCTACAAACTCCTGGGGCACCTCGGTGATAACCATCGGCTCTCTGCGATGGTCGCCATGCTTAGAACGGAATGTCAGTTCCTCATTCGATACACCCAGAGCCTTCTCTTCAGCGGTCTGCTTGTGGTTGGCACCGCCGAAGAACTTCTCAATCTTCACCTTACGCTGCAGTTGCATCATGCCATACATGATAGCCTCTGGACGTGGAGGACAACCAGGAATAAACACATCGACAGGTACGATTTCCTCGATACCCTTCACCACGTGATAACTCGACTTGAACGGTCCGCCACTGATTGCACAACCACCCACTGCAATCACGTACTTCGGCTCAGCCATCTCATCATAGAGACGCTTCAGCGCTGGAGCCATCTTGTGCGTAATAGTTCCAGCACACATAATCAAGTCGGCTTGACGGGGAGAGTTACGCGTTACCTCGAAACCGAAACGGGCGAAGTCATAGCGTGCGCAACCGCAGGCCATAAACTCGATACCACAGCACGAAGTGGCAAAGGTAAGAGACCAAAGTGAATTGGAACGTCCCCAGTTGATGAGCTGGTCCAGCGAACCTGTCACAACATTGACACCGCCCTCATGGAGCTCGTCAACAATCTTCTCCAACGAGGCATTATCATTCCACTCCTCGTAGGGAATTGACTTAATCTTAGGCTTCCTTACTTCCATTCGAGATCTCCTTTCCGCCAAGCATACGCCAAGCCTAAAACTAGAACTACCAAGAAGAAGCCGATGCTCAGCAAGGCTGCTGCGCCGAACTCCTTCACTACTACTGCCCATGGATACAGAAACACAGTTTCCACATCGAACATGAGGAACAGGATGGCGAAGAGGTAGAATCCCACAGATACCGGTAGCCACGAACTACCTCGCGTGGGAATACCACTTTCATACGGCTCACCCTTCACCTTCGCGTAGGACCGCGGTCCTATCAACTTGGCTACCACGTAAGCCGCAACCACCAATGTAATAGCCGTCAACAAGACGGTAATTAACAAAGTAAAGTTCATAAATAATTAAAAATAATAGTATTGAATTCAATTTGTGTGCAAAGGTAGTAAAAAAAACGCAAATAAAAGGCATAAATATGAAAAAAGTACAAATAAAAAATAAAAGCCGCCACCTAGATGAGGTAGCGGCTTAAATTATTTGGCCTTAGGGAAAGCTTCTTCGGATAGTTCCTTGAAGAAGTCGTGGCCCAGAATCACACTGATTCTCATCAGCAGGCGTACGTCCAAACTTTTACGTTTGAAGATGTTATAAACGTTCGTACGCTCGCAGGGAATCTGAGTTGCTAACCAAGCTGCGGACTTACCCTGCTTCCTTAAAATCTCTTCGATGTGCTTACCAATATTCATACTTTCAGCCTTAAATTTAGTTTCTAAAATGTCGTATCGGCTGCAAAGGTATGAAAAAATCTCAATATATCAGCAGATTATAACAACTTTTTTTCTAAAAAAACATTAAAACACTATAGCGATGCTTGGAACTGTTCTGCATCATGGAGAGAATCCAGTTTGCCAACGTCCAAAATACGAAGGTCGTCCTTCAACAATCCGACGATATGTGAACGGTGACACACGGAGAGATAGAAGTCGATAATGCTGAAGCGGTCGGGGAACCTATCCATCAGCGGGAACAGACACGGCGAGAACGAATGAATGCCTGAAAAGGCAAACATGTTCAGCGGCTCGCCGTGCTGCGAGAGTCCTGTACGGCGAATATACTCATACGGTGATTTTATTTCTCCCGTTTCGACATTTTTCCAACCCATCAGCCGCATGGCATTATCGAAGAGCAGATAGCGTTTCGTCTTACGCTGACTCACCAATAGCACAGCATCCTCATCTGCCTGGTGTTGACGGGCAAACCAGTCGTAATTCACATTATCCAAGATATCGACATTATGAATCAGCACGGGCGTGTCGTCATCGAATAGCGGTGCCGCCTTCTTCAATCCCCCACCCGTCTCCAGCAGTCCGTCCGTCTCGTCGCTGAATCTTACCAACGGCGCATAGTCCTGCTGAGCCACGTGGTCTACAATCTGCTGGGCAAAATGATGGATGTTCACCACAAAGCGATTGTAACCCTGCGCTTGCAGTTTACGGATGTTCAGGTCGAGCAACGGCGTCCCTCCCACTGGCACCAATGCTTTGGGCATCGTGTCAGTCAGCGGTTTCAGTCGGGTTCCCAGTCCCGCCGCAAGAATCATTGCCTGTCTCATATCTTCTATACCTATATTTTATATATCAACGTCCGGCTGCCAAAGGACGACTTCGCCCGCATACAGCGACTTCTGCACGTCAATGAGCCGTTGGTTGCTGCTACCGCGAAACAACAGATCCGGGTCGCGCAAACTTTCAATAAAAGGACCATCCACCAACACGTCAAGCTCATAGAGCAGTTCGCGCTGTGCCCGCGTAATCAGCGACTCGTAGGTAAAACCCGTGTAGCACCAGATGTCCTTGTTTGTCTGTGCATGGATGGCGCGAGCCAGTTCCGCGAAGCCGTCACACTGATACATCGGGTCACCACCACTAAATGTAACGTTGGCGTAGGGGTCAGCAACGATAATCTTCATCAGCTCTGCCGTTGTCATCTCGCGACCGCCCTTGAAGTCCCACGACTGCGGATTATGACAGCCCTTGCACTCGTGACGGCATCCGGCACAATAGATGGAAGTCCTGAACCCAGGACCATCCACCATTGTATCTTCGATTATATCAAGGACGCGAATCATCTTTTCTAGAACACCTAGATTATCTAGAACATCTAGACTACCTAAAACAACTCCTGCATACCATGATCGATATGCGTCACGCGATCATTCAGTTCGGCAAGTTTGCCGGCATTCCAACGATCTGTGGTGCCGACAAGATAGCCAGTGATGCGCTGCAGCTTATCGATATTGGTGCTTCCGCACTTCGGACATTTTTCCAGATGGTCGTCGGCATTCTCGTAGCCACAGTCCATACAGCGGTTGCGGTTGTGGTTCACACTGCCGTAACCCATGTTCAGCTGATCCATCATATCCACAACACTCATGATGACCTGCGGATTATGCGTAGCATCACCGTCGATTTCGACGTAGAAAATATGTCCGCCGCGCGTCATCTCGTGATATGGTGCCTCAATCTCGGCCTTATGGCGCGCACTACATTTATAATATACCGGTACATGGTTCGAATTGGTATAGTAGTCGCGGTCAGTAACGCCGGGGATGATGCCGAACTGCTTACGGTCGCGCTTGGTGAACTTACCGCTCAGACCCTCGGCCGGCGTAGCAAGCACGGAATAGTTGTGATGATAGCGTTCGCAGAAGTCATTAACGCGCTGACGCATATACGACACTATCTTCAGTCCCAACTCCTGCGCCTCGGGGCTCTCACCATGATGTTTGCCTGTGAGTGCGACGAGACATTCTGCCAGTCCGATGAAACCGATGCCCAACGTACCCTGATTAATGACACTCTCGATGGTATCGGTAGGTCCCAGTTTGTCGGCACCAATCCACAGACTCTTCATCAGCAGCGGGAACTGCTTGGCAAAGGCCGTCTTCTGGAACTGGTAGCGGTCGTCCAACTGTTTGGCGGCGACCTCCAGCATGTGATCCAGCTTGGCCATGAACATGCCAATGCGCTTCTGCTGGTCCTTCTCCTCCATGCATTCTATCGCGAGTTTCACAATATTGATGGTAGTAAACGACAGATTGCCGCGACCGATGCTCGTACGTGGACCGAAACGGTTCTCGAACACACGCGTACGGCAACCCATCGTGGCCACCTCGTGGATATATCGCTTCGGGTCGTCAGCACGCCAGTCGGGGTCTTGATTATACGTCGCGTCGAGGTTCAGGAAGTTGGGGAAGAACCGCCGCGCCGTCACCTTGCACGCCAGCTGATAAAGGTCGAAGTTACGGTCTTCGGGCAGATAGTTCACGCCGCGCTTCTTCTTCCAAATCTGAATGGGGAAGATGGCCGTCTCGCCACCACCCACGCCTTCGTACGTCGACAGTAGGATTTCGCGCATGACACAACGGCCTTCAGCACTGGTATCAGTACCATAATTAATAGAAGAGAATACCACCTGATTGCCGCCACGCGAATGTATCGTGTTCATGTTATGTATAAAGGCCTCCATAGCCTGATGTACGCGGCCCACGGTCTTGTTTACAGCATGTTGTTGGGCGCGCTCGCGACCCGTCAGTCCGTCCAACGGTTTCTTGATATAGTCCATCAGTGGCTCATCGTACAGGTCTTTATAGTCCTCACCATTTAGGTCCTCCAGCGCTTTCAGTTCCTCGATATACGTCAGACGCACGTAAGGTGCCAGATAGAAATCGAAGGCAGGAATAGCCTGACCACCGTGCATTTCATTCTGGCAACACTCCATCGAGATACACGCCAGCACGCTCGCCGTCTCGATACGCTTGGCTGGACGCGATGCACCATGACCGGCCACGAATCCGCGCGACAGGATATTATCCAACGGATGCTGTACGCACGTCAGCGACTTTGTGGGATAGTAATCCTTGTCGTGAATGTGCAGGTAATTATGCTCCACGGCGTCGCGGCTCTCCGGTGACAGTAGATAGTCGTCCACGAATGGCTTCGTCGACTCGCTCGCAAACTTCATCATCATGCCGGCGGGTGTATCGGCGTTCATGTTGGCATTCTCGCGCGTTACGTCGTTGCTCTTGATGTTCACGATATCCAGGAACACGTCGTGCGTCTTGGCCTTGCGGGCTATGCTTCGCTGGTTGCGGTATGCGATGTACTTCTGCGCCACGTCTTTGCGGCTCGACTTCATCAGTTCCAGCTCAACCATGTCCTGAATCTGCTCTACCGTCATCTGACTGTCACCACGCTGGGCTATGTGATCTGTTATTTGGTACAGCAGGCGTTCGTCCTCGCCTTTGTCCGTGTGCATCATGGCCTTGCGGATAGCGGCCATAATCTTCTGCTCGTTGAATCCAACGATGCGTCCATCTCGTTTTACTACTGTTTGAATCATATTCTTGTGTGTATAGCTTTAAGTTAAAAAATAATCCATATTAATACGCCGACCGCCGCGATGATGGCCCATAGGCGCCACTGACGCAACACGGGTCTATAGGCGCGGCGCAGGGCTCGCTTCAAAAAAGGTTTTCGCGCTTCGGCCGCAGTCGCCCCGTTACCTAACAGATATTCCCGCAGGCCGCGATACTGCTCCATGTCCGACGTCCACTGCCGACGACCGCGCTGCCACGCCAGCCATCCCTTCCAGCCAACGAACCCTAATAATATAATAAGGTATAGCGTCTTCATAGCTCCACCTGATTTTGCGTTACACTTGTGTTCACAGCTACTACCGTTGCACCACGCTGGGCAGCCTCGCTGATCATGCGTTCACGCCGTGCGTTGTCGTCATCGCTCAACGACTCGCCTGGCTCGTCAATAATCAACAGCGGTTTACCTGAATGCACGCCGTGCTCCAATAGTCGCATATAGTCCGTCGGCACATCGTCATAGCCCTCCGGCACCGTTAACCCCTGCGGCACATACGCCATCTGTCGGCGGAAATACGGTGCCGACAACGGCGTCAGCAATTCACCGTCGATGCTGATGTGACCCTCATCGACAGCCACAAAACCCAATAGGGCTCTCAGCAGCGTGGTTTTCCCTTTGCCTTGTGCGCCCTTGATGCTCAGCACGTTACCTTCGCCGACCGTCGCCGACAATCCGCGTACGAGCTGACCTATTGTAATATTATGCAGTTCCAACATCATAAATTCGACTACAAAGGTAGTGCAAATTAAGCGAATTACAAAATAAAAACTGATTTATTTTTTAATGTACGAAAAATCCAAGAAACGTTTGGCGGTTTCAAGTAATTTTCGTACCTTCGCAACCATAAAACAATAAAATGGCTCACAAGGGTTCATAAACATCAATCAAAAACTAATAAATATGAGAAGATTTCTAATTGCATTATTCGTCCTGAGCGCGTTGAACGCCAATGCACAAGGGTTTATCGACTTTCAAGCCAAACTGGCCAAGCAAAAGTATGAACAGCAAGTCGCCAAGGCACATGCCCGTGGTGCGGCGGCCAACGTAAGCGACCGCATGAAATTGTTCGTGACCATCTCGGCGGATGCCGACGCCCGCCATGTGACTAATGCCGCAAAGGCGATAGGCGCCAAGGTGAGAGTGACGAAAGGCAACTTTATGGCGCTCGACATTCCCTACTCACAGCTCGAAGCATTGGCCAATATCGAGGGCGTAGAGATTATCAACATGCCCCCGAAGACCGTGATGAAAACCGATGTTACCCGCACGGCGACACATGCTGTCGAGGTGAACGACGGCTCAGCACCCCAGCTGCCTCAGGCCTATACGGGCAAGGGCGTCATTGTCGGTGTCATCGACGCTGGTTTCGACATCAGTCATCCGATGTTCAAGGACAAGGACGGCAACCTGCGTATCAAGGGATTATACAAGCCTGGCAACACGACCTTCGGCGGTGATTCCGTGGTTGTGTACGCAGACGACGGTACCACTACCACGCTGTCCGGATCGGCTTACAGCAAACCCGAAGACTTACTCGATACGCTGAAGGTAAAGGACGTCGACGGCTCGCATGGTTCCCATTGCACAAGCGTGGCAGCCGGTAGCATGATGAACGACGTCAAAGGCACCAGCGGCCAGTCTCTCGGCGGCATCGCTCCTGAGGCCGACATCCTGCTCTGCAACATTTACGACTCCGAAAACAATGGCTCAGCTTGGGATATGGTGGAGAGTGCCTACTATATGGCGAATGAGGCGAAAAAGACCAACCAGCCGCTCGTGATAAGCCTAAGTTACAACACGCAGATGGGATGGCACGACGGCACCAGCGATTTTTCCCGCTATTTGGGCATGTTGTGCAAGGATAACAAACTGAACATAATGCTCTGCACCAGCAACGAGGGCGGCTATCAGACCTATCTCCACGAAACGATGCCTGCCAAGGACACGCTGCAACTCACCGCCTTCAGCACCAAATCAGACGGCTACATTTGGGGCGGCATGAAGACTACCAGAAACGTCAGAATGATCATCGGCATCGTCAATCTCACCGAAGACAAGGAGTACTACCGCATGCCCTTCACTTTCGTCAGCAACGGCTTGGAAGACGGTCAGGGCATCTTGTTCGACTTCGCAGACGACGAGCAGCAACTGACTAATAAGGAGAAAAATGCGAAAGCGGAACTGATGAAATATATAAAGGGCGGCCAGATACAAATGTGGTGCTATCAGGGCAGCGCACTCAACAAAGAAGGCAAGTCCTACATCTTTACGCAGATATATCTGGCAAGCAGGGACATCGAGTGGATTAACAAGGAAGATGCCGACGGCAAACCACAGCAATGGGGATTCAACGCCTATCTCGTTCCCAACGAGACCACAGAGCTGTATGCATGGGGCGACGTGGGTTACAACCTGCAGGCCGTAACGCCCGACGGCACTCACGTCATTGGCACCAGCGATTGCTCCATAGGCGACTTCAACACCTCCGGCTATCCCGTGAGCATCGGTGCTTGGGTGGCCAACGACAAGATGAAGTATGAAGGCATGCCGGTCACAGGAACAGACTTTAGCATGGGTGACATCGCATTCTTCAGCAGCTACGGCACCGATCTGGCCGGCCATAAGCATCCCGACGTCTGCGCACCAGGCACTTGTATCGTAGCAGCCTTCAACAGCTTTGACCCCACATTGGACCAGATGCCTGTCTACCTGCACAAGGGCTACGACAACCAGTTTATTGGTCAGAGCGAGCGCCGCGACTATTTTTACGGCACAGTCAGCGGCACCTCAATGTCGACACCGGCCGCAGCAGGCGTAGTGGCACTATGGTTGCAGGCTGCCAACGACAAAGGCAAGACGCTTACCTGCGACGACATCAAGGACATCATTGCCCACACCAGCGATACCGATGAGTTTACCGAGGCTTCTCCCGAGCGCTTCGGCTGTGGCAAAATCAACGCCTATAAGGGTCTGCTCTACGTACTCGACATGGAGACCAGCATCCCCACGCTGAGCAAGGAACAGCCGCGAGGCGTCACCTTCCGCGTCACCGGAGACCAGGTATATGCCGATGGTGCTGAGGACGGTACTCCTGCCACCATCTACAACCTGCAGGGAGCAAAGGTAAGAGAGACCGCCGTACAGGGCGGCGCCCTCAGCACAACAGGACTGCCAAGAGGTGTCTACGCCATCCAGCTTGGCAAATTAGGTTCCACCCTGATTCGTAAATAAACATTACATTATGAAACAGAAACTGATTGCAACCATCGCCGTTCTCTGCACCATTACAGCGACGGCTACGGCACAGGAAAACCTGCAGCGACAGGCTAAGGCCGCGCAGGACACGAAGACATTCACAACGGTAAAGGAGCTGCCCATCACCAGCATCAAGAATCAATGGCGCAGCGGCACGTGCTGGGCTTACGGCACACTGGGCTATCTGGAGAGCGAGATACTGCGCCAGACAGGTCGCGAGTACAACCTTTGCGAGATGTTCGTAGTCAACAAAGACTATATGGACAATGCCAAGCACTACGTCCGCATGCACGGCTTCAGCCAAATCTCCGAGGGCGGATCGTGCGACGACGTGATTGACGTTATCCGCCACTACGGCATCTGTCCTGAGGACGCCATGCCGGCACCAGGCTCGCTCGTGGGCGACTCGCTGGCCAACTTCAAGGTGTTCTTCCCACAGTTCGAGGCCACCGTCCGACGCGCCATCGTTCCCGACGACTCTGTTGCCGCCGACCTCGTCGCCGCCCAGAAAGCCGCTACAGCCATCGGCGCCGTTCCACGACCGCACTGGCAGGATAGCGTGCAGGCCGTCATCGACCGCTACGTAGGCCGTTGTCCCGAGTCGTTCGTCTACGAGGGCAAAACCTACACCCCGCAGTCGTTTGCACAAAGCCTCGGTCTGAACTTCGACGACTACGTCAGTCTGACCAGCTATTTGCACCATCCCTTCCGCGAGTGGATCGTCATCGAGGCTCCCTATAAGTGGCGCCTCAAGCCCAGCTACAACATTCCCATCGATGAGCTGATGAACGCCCTCGATGCAGCCCTCGACGCCGGCTATACCGTAGCCTGGGGCGGAGATGTCAGCGGCGGTCTTACCGTTAAAGGCACCGCCGAACTGCCCGACAGCGTCCAGCCCACCCAGCAGCTGCGCCAAGAGCAGTGGGACGACTGGCGTTTCACCTACGACCACGTGATGCTCATCTACGGCAAGGCTATCGACGAAAACGGAAAGCCCTACTACATTGTGAAGAATACGTGGGGAAAGGTCGGTCCCTACGCCGGCATCTGGTACATGTCGCGCGACTACATGGCACTGAACACCACCTACATCTTCCTCAACCGCCGCGCTCTCCCGAAGGGCTTGCTCAACGACAAGTAAGGTTCCGAATTATATGTCATATTTGCAACATGGAAGCGAGAAAACGACGCATGCCCGCTGAGTGGGAACCGCAAAGCATGGTTCAGCTGACGTGGCCCCACAAAGATACCGACTGGGCATCCATCCTGCCCGAAATCACCGCCGTCTACGAACAGATGGCGCGTGAAATCTCGAAGCGCGAGCGACTGCTCATTGTCGCCCCGGAAGGAGCGGCTCTACCAACTCTTCCATCTTCCGTCTTACATCTGACATCTAACGACACCTGGGCTCGCGACCACGGCTTCATTACGGTGGAAAACAGTGCTTTTGAATTTGGTTCAAAAGCCCATGAGGACAGTCCATCATCTCTCATCCTCCTCGACTTCTGCTTCAACGGCTGGGGCGAGAAGTTTGAAGCAGCCCTCGACAATGCCATCAACCGCCACCTCTACGACCAAGGCTTGGTTCATGGCACCTACGAACCCCACCTCGACTTCGTCCTCGAGGGCGGCAGCATCGAGAGCGACGGCCGAGGCACCATTTTTACGACCAGCTGTTGTCTTTTGGCACCCCATCGTAACCAGCCGCTGACACAACAGCAGATAGAAGACCGCCTGAAGCAGTACCTCGGTGCCGAACGCGTCGTCTGGATCAATCACGGCTCGCTCATAGGCGACGATACCGACGGACACATCGACACCCTCGTGCGCATCTGTCCCAACGACACCTTATTATATATAGGGGCCGACGACGACCATCCCGACCTCCTCGCGATGGAACAGGAGCTGCGCACCTTCCGCACCCTCGACGGCCGTCCCTACCGCCTGCTGCGCCTTCCCCTGCCCCGCCCCATCTACGACGGCTGCGACCGCCTCCCCGCCACCTATGCCAACTATCTCGTCATCAACGGCGCCGTGCTCGTTCCCACCTATGCCCAACCCGACCTCGACGCCGAGGCCATGCGCATCATCGCCCTTGCTTATCCCGACCGCGACATCGTCCCCATCGACTGCCGCGCCGTCATCAAGCAACACGGCTCACTGCACTGCTGCACCATGCAATACTACTAAGAAATGAAAAAAAAAGGGCTGATATTTTGGTCAGCTCATTTTTTTTGCTTATATTTGCACCCAGAACTATCGAACAACTAATTTTAAAACAACGGAAAAAGTATGAGTTTACTAATGATTCTTCAACTCCTGATTGTGCTCGGCGCACTCTGGGTTGGTTCGCGTTACGGCAGTCTGGCACTCGGTGCCATCTCGGGCATCGGCCTCGCACTGCTGGTCTTCGGTTTCAGTCTGAAACCTGGTACTCCACCGACGGACGTCATCTACATCATCATCGCCGCCGTCACCTGCGCAGGCATCATGCAAGCCTCGGGCGGTATGGACTGGTTGATACAGATTGCCGAGAAGCTGCTTCGCAAGCATCCTGACCGCATCACGTTCCTGGCTCCGCTGTGTACATTCTTCCTGACCGTCCTTGTCGGAACCGGCCATGTTGTTTATACCTTGATGCCCATCGTTTGCGACATCGCGCTGAAGAAAGGTATTCGTCCCGAGCGTCCTTGTGGCGTCGCATCCATCGCCTCGCAGGTCGGCATCACCTGTTCGCCCATCGCCGCTGCTGTTGTGGCCTTCGTCACCATCTCCAACGCCAACGGTTTCGACATCACGATACCGCGCGTGCTCATGGTCTCGATTCCCGCCTGTCTGTGCGGACTGATGGCTGCCGCTGCCGCCTCCTACCACCGCGGACTCGACCTCGACAAAGACCCCGAGTTCCAGCGTAAGATAGCCGATCCCCAGATGCGCGACTACATCTACGGAGGCGGTGCCACGACACTCGACAAGGTGATTCCACCCGAAGCCAAGCGTGCCGTCTACATCTTCCTGCTGGCACTGGTTGTCATCGTGATGTTTGCCGCAGTACCGTCGCTGCTGCCCTCGTGGGACGGCAAGGCACTGAAGATGAACATCGTCATCCAGATTGTCATGATTTCCGCCGCCGCGCTGATGATCATCTTCTGCAAGGCATCGCCGAAGAAGGCCGTAGCAGGCCCCGTATGGCAGTCCGGCATGGTAGCCGTCGTCGCCATCTACGGTATTGCATGGCTAGCCGACACCTATTTCTCCAACTACATGGACACCATGCAGACCATGCTCACCGACATCGTCAAGGACTATCCGTGGTCCATTGCCCTCGTGTTCTTCCTCGTTTCCGTGCTCATCAATTCGCAGGGAGCCGTCGTCGTAGCCATGTTGCCGCTGGCCTACTCGTTAGGCATTGCAGGCCCCGTGCTGCTGGGTGTGTTGCCGTCGGTCTACGGCTACTTCTTCATCCCCAACTATCCTTCGGATATTGCCACCGTCAACTTCGACCGCTCAGGTACCACCGTCATCGGCAAATACCTGCTGAACCACTCGTTCATGATGCCGGGTCTCATCTGCGTCTTCACCTCGACCATCGTCGCCTACCTGCTGTCGATGATATTCTACTAAGATATCAAGATAGGCATCAA
>Ga0310786_10007319_pt1 | contig 14420 bp, 4 predicted proteins | sample AusTroGonzalo_MG_FD_203881 | JGI IMG/M metagenome (GOLD analysis project Ga0310786, IMG submission 203881) | Bovine rumen microbial communities from tropical cattle in Woodstock, Queensland, Australia - Gonzalo_03 (v2) (version 2) | ecosystem: Host-associated > Mammals > Digestive system >... | reverse complement strand
GTATGGTGGGGAAGGCATTTGAGATGCTCACAGTGACATTGGCATCAGGCATCATGAAAGCGTTGCCGATAGTAGGATGGTCGGCACCGTCGTTATAAACCAGGGAATAGCCCTCCGGCATGGTACCAGTGTAGGTCAGCGTAACAGTCTGCATGGAGCCACTTAAAATAGTGGAGGTGCTGCCTACGGTATGGATGAGTACTGTGGTGCCGATGGCGGTAAGCCCGCTCACGTTGTACGTCGTCTGGTCGCCTGCGAGGGCGATGTTCTCACCCAAAGTGATGGTGTGTGCAGGTTGGGCACCGTTAATATCTGGGACCTCTCCACCAACTCCCACTCCACTAGTCTCTCCGTTCACGGTACAGTCATAATAGTAGTTGTTTGTAAACACGTGAGATTGTCCGTTTCTTCGGGAAATGGCGGTGGCATTACCATGTGCCGTGACACTTCCACCTGTGTATATGCAGTTATCGATAGTGGCGTTAGAATTAATTCCGGCGATACCTCCATAGGAATGTCCTACATTATTCGGGTCGGTAAGGGTTGCCATACTCAAGCAGCCTGTGAGCTCAGTTTCTGTCAAGAAGCCAACAATGCCACCGTGGTAATTACCACTTGTAGGTGTCCCTATGGTGACGTCGCCCATCACTTTGCAATTGCTAACGCTGCCCCTATAAGTACGGCCCACAATACCGCCGACATAGTTTGTGCCGGTGAAAGTAGTGTTGGCAAGGACAATATTCTCAACGCTGCCATAATAGACATAGCCAAAAACACCAATATAATCGTCTGAACCCGTCACATTTATACCGCTGATGGAAAAACCGCCACCATCATAATGTCCTCTGAATTTGCACGAGGCATTGCCAATCGGGGTATAGTTGTTAGTGGTTCCGTTATAGGTAAAATCTTCGGTTTGCAGGAAATATTTGTTTGCGAAGCCATTGTTATTGTCAATGTTGTTGTTGACAGCATAGGCCAGCAGGTCAAGAGCGGTGGTGCTACTGATAATATAGGGGTCGTCTTCTGTGCCGCTGCCTTGCCATGATTTTAATCTCCACTTGGCATAAAGGTTAACAGTGCCGTTGGGTTCAGTGGTGAGGTTGCTTACACTTTGTCCATCGGTGTATGAGGCACCGCTGCCATTGGCTTGGGTGTTCCATCCTAAAAAGCTATAGTCTTCACGGGTGAAGGTGTTAGGGGTGAGGTTCTGCGCCACATCATAGGTAAAGTTCATGTCGTCCATCGAGCCTTCGCCGTTGTTGGCATCAAAGTGGACGGTGTAAGTGTTGGGTGTCCAGTTGGCAGTGTAGCTGCGGTCGCCAGTCGAGCCTTGGGCGATGGTCACCGTTTGTGTTGGCTCAGCAAGGTCGGTGCCTGTCCAGCCGTCGAAAGTGTAGCCTGGTCTGACAGGGCTGTTCAATGTGAATGTTGGCGTTTCGACATTGTAAGTGGTGGGATTGTTGGCACTACCATCGTTTAGGTTATAGGCGATATGATAGTTTGTGGGCGTCAATTGAGCATAAAAGTTGATAATCTCGCCATCGTTGACACTGAGATTATTGACACTTTGCTGGTCGGTATATGCCACTGCTCCATTGGGTGTGGTGCTCCAGCCTTCGAAAGAGTAGCCTGTACGGCTGAAGGCGTTGGCAGTTAGGTTCTGCGCCGTGTGGTAGGTAAACTGCTGGTCGCTCATCGTGCCGGTGGCGTCGTTATGGTTCTTATCGAAGTGGATGGTGTAAGTAGCCCATCGGATAGGGAAAGTTCCTGTTGCCGAGCCTGTGTAGTTGCCACCTCCTGTAACGGTAACGGTGCCTGTACCTGCGCTGCCGTTGTTGCTCCACGAGAGGGTATAGTCGGTGCCTTGCGTTAATGTTGTGTTGCCGTAGGTGACTATAGGCATAGGCATTGGCTTGTGGTTGGCGTCGCTCACCCAGTAGTCGCCAGCAGGCACGGTGACCGTAGTGTTGCTGTTGGTCATCGGTGCGTTGGGCACGAAGTCAAGATACACCTTGCCGAAGGTCTTTCCTTGCGGTATGGTGACTGTGATGGTGTTCTTGTTGCTGCTAGTCGAGTAAGTACATCCAGTGACATTGGCATCGCTCAAGGTCTTAACCGTGGCGCCGTAGAACCAAAAATGGGAACTTTCGAATACCAATGTAACGACACTTCCAGTGTAAACATCGGTGAAGGTGTTTGTCACAGTAAAGTTGAGTGTGCCGTTGATGGTCACTCTGTTGCCTCCAACGTTGATTACTTGCACATTGTCGAAGGTCTGGCTGGTACCTGACACTGGCTGTTGGCTCGACGCCATTCCCAAGAAACCTTGTATGCGCCAAACATGCAAACTTGTGTTGCCATTGGTGTTCGAATAGCCATCAAAGGTCATTGGTTCTGTCACCATGGCTTGCGCCGTCTGTCCGAAAGCGAGTGCCACAAAAAGCAGCATCGCCGAAAAAAACTTGTAGTTTTTCATCTTCTTTAAATTCTAAACTCTACTCTTTAAACTCTACTCTTTTTTCTAAATGCATATCCTAATCCGAGTGCGGTAAATACCAGCAGTCCGCTGCCAATAGGTGCGTTGCTGTCGAAGTCGATATCCTGACCATGAGACTGTGGCAGATCGAATGTTACACCGCTTTCGTTGGTGCGATAAACGTCATCGCTGGCGTCGTTCCAAGTAAAGAATGCGTCGCGCTGCGCATTGACGCTGAAACCCAGAACTAAAACTGTTGTGATTGTGAGGAGTAATTTTTTCATTGATATATCTATTATGTTAATTCTATTCTTCTTTATGTATTTGTCAACTTTAGCTTTTGGCTATTGGCCTTTGGCTGCCAACAGCTAATGGCCAACGGCCAAAGTTTATTTCATTATGATTTTCTGTGTCTTTTCATTCAATTTCAAGATATAAACGCCTGTTTGTGACGGTTTTGCGATAGTTTCAACGCCGTTCACGTGTTGTGTCAACACCATGCGGCCCATCACATCGAAGATTTGGAGCTCGCCATCGCCGGTAACGATTATATCGGTGCCGCTCTGATAGGCAAAGATTTCTGAGTTCTCTGAGTTCTCGAAGCGGATAATAAACCTCCCCTGCCTATCCGCTGGTGAACCGATAAAGGTATACGATGGGTTCTCGCCGAGATTGATAACTAAATTTTCTAATAAATCTATTAATTCTATATTATTCAAATCTATTCCTTCAAAACTGATGGTATACGTTCCTGTTTCTTTCGCCTTGAAATTCAATGGAATATCGCCATGGCGGTTGCTGAAGGTGATGGCGTAGTCGGTGCCGTCTTGCGGGATATACAGTTTTGTGCTGCCGTCGAAGATTTGCAATTTCGTCATTGTTCTCTCGCTGTCGAAACGCACGATGGCACGGTCGATGATGCTGCCACGGTTGCCTTTGCTGAGGTTGATCACCAACGAAGCATCGTTGCCATGGTTGTCTTTGGCATTACTAAAATTAGGTGTGAATATCATTTCTTCGCTATTATCTTCGGCTTGTACGAAGATACCTTCCATCGGGTTAACGGTGTTGCCTGTGGCTGCGATGATTTCCGAACCATTGTCATTCATGCGATAGAAATCTTTTTCGATAGTGGCTTCAACGATCCACGGGTTACCTACAAGGTTCCATCCCTCAAACGACACGCCTTCTGTCTTAGTGAGCTCAACTATACCATTGCCGCTGTAAGGCCAACCGGTGAATGTGAGCGTAACATCCTTACTGTTGGCATAGAGATAACCTCTTCCCGATTCCAGGTCGAAATGGTAGTGGTTGGTTCCTTCTGCCTTCCAGTTTTCCCATTCCGCAGCAGCTTCTTGGTTGAAACGATAGAGGTCGAAGGTGTTGTCTTTCATGTGTTTCACATTATTCACATTAACATCATTATACAATGGCGAGGCAATCAGATACCAGCCGCTCTCATCGTCGGTATAGCCTTTGATATCCTTGGTGAATGTTTCAACTTTCCTGTAAAGTGACGGTGTACTGCCAAAGTTAATATCATAACAAGAGAAACAAGATAAACTTGTATTAAATTTAAGATATGAAGTATTAGACCAACTATACATGTATTGGTTATTGATATAGTAAACACCGTCACCCGGAGCGTCGGCAAACGACCACCAAGTTCCATTATCCTCATCTTCATATAAACAGACTCCGCCACCATTATCTTTAGCTCCTGCGTATTCTCCGGCTGCAGCATTGTAGATAGTCCAATAGTCGAAGTCATCATTGTGGGCAATATGCCAAATAATGTTAGCATCGTTTGTACCTATCACATCATTAGTAATATAATCTACTTCTTCAAATTGGAACTTGTCATTGGAAACCTCGTTATTCATGGCGTAGTTTTGATATACAATCAGATAGTCGCCTTCAACAAGGTAGTCTTCGTTATAGAGTTTAAAAGCAATAAGTTCTGTAGTCGTAGCGCTGACGGTGACATCGCTGTCGGGCATCTCGAAGGTGTCGCCGCCAGTGAGGGCGACGTCGTTGTTGTCGGCATCCTTCACGGTGTAGCTACCACTGATGGCATAGCCCTCTTCAGGGCTGAGGGTGACGCTGGTGCCTTCGGTGTAATAGTTGTTGCCGTTGTATGAATACGCCGCTGTTGCCGTTGCGGTGATATGCTCACCCACCAAGGTGAGACTGAAGACCTGCACCGCGCCGTCGTCCTCGGTGATGTCGCCGTCTTTGTAACCGATGTCGGTTGTGTTGTCGTTGGCAGTGCAATTGTAGTAGTAGTTGTGGTTCAAGGTGGCATAACCACTATTACTGATAATAGCTCCGGCACTGCCGCTGTTGATGGTGCAATCTATGGCGAAACAGTTTTCGACGACGGGATCCTCATAATCACAACACCGATAATTATACCCCACGATACCACCGGCAGCTCCAATGGCTGTGACGCTGGCTCCGTACGCCGTACATCCACTGACAATACCACCGACATTTTCGCCTACAATGCCGCCGTAATCATCACAATTTTCATACCCGTTGTTGGTGAGGATAGCAGCGCTGGTACAGTTACGAATGGATGGTATCTTACCTACACCGCCAGCATTATCACCCGAGATACCGCCGTGATAATCTGATGCATAGCCATAAGCCTTGATGATGACGGTGCTGGTGACGTGGCAACTATCGATGAGGCCGTTTTTGGTATTGCTTCCCACAATACCACCGACATAGTCATCGCCTGTGATTATGGCATCGGTGAGGGTGACATTCTTCACGGTGCCGTAGTTTACACTGAAAAGTCCTTTGCTGACATCATAAAAATCGTCATAAGGATAGATGCGTATGCCACTGATGGTATGGCCTGCACCGTCAAAGTGACCGCCCTCGTTAACGCAGATTGGTGTGTAGTTGCTCTCGGTCTCACCAAGGCCTTCATAGCTGTAGGTGAGGTCTCTGCCCAACTGGTAGTATTCGCCGTTATTGATTTCACTTATAGCCAACTGGTCCATCTGGGTGCGATACATGATAATCCATGGGTCGTTCTCGGTGCCGCTGCCCGCCATGGTGGTGACGGTGATGTCGGCGCTCACGGTGACATCGCTAGCAGGCATCTCGAAGGTGTCGCCGCCGGTGAGGGCGACATCGTTGTTGTTGGCGTCCTTCACAGTGTAGCTGCCGTTGAGGGTGTAGCCCTCTTCGACGCTCAACGTGACGCTGGTGCCGACCGCATAATAGCCGTTACCCTGGTAGGTGACTGCCGCTGCTGGTGTGGCGATGACATGTTCGCATAAGGTGAGCTTGTTGACACCGCGGGCGCCGTCACAGTCACTGCCGTTGGCGCCCACATTGGTGGAGGCGCCATTCACTGTGCAGTTGTAGTAGTAGTTGTCGATAAGGGTAATACTGGTTGTAAAATATTTGCCACAGATAGCACCTTTCTGGTAATCTCCTGTCGATGTAATCTGTGAATTCAACACAAGGCAGTTCTGAATAATATTGCTGGTATTAGTATAACCTCCCAAGATGCCACCGACAGAGTCTCTGCCAGTGATACGGGCATCGCTAAGGACGACGTTTTTGATAGTAGCATTATGCACACCGCCGAAGAGACCTTGGTATTTGTCAGCTTTGGTAGTACCCGTCTTGTTGATGCGGATGCCACTGATGATATGGCCGTCTCCGTCGAAGGTGCCTTTGAAATATCTATCATTAACCACATCGCTTATGGCAGTGTAGTTCTCGCCATTGTCGTCAAGGTCATTCGGGTCGTAAGCGATGTCGGCACCAAGCTTGATAAATTTGCCGTTGTAGTTAGTTCCGCTGTTCACGCGGGTGGCGAGCAGGTCGAGCTGTGAGCGATACATAATAATGTAGGGGTCGGCCTCAGTGCCGGCGTGGCCAGTTGTGAAGTCGATTGCGGTTACTGCGGCGCTCACGGTGGCGTCGACGGCAGGCATGATGAAGCTCCAGGTGCCGTCGCCGTTGTCGGTGGCTGCTTCGCCACCTACGGTGACATCCGCGAGGGTGCAGCCTTCGGCGGCGATGGTGACATTAGCATCAGGCAGCACACAGGCGGTACGGCCTTCCTGCGCGAGCACACCCGATGTGGCGTCGACATACTTCGGCAGCGTCAGCGTAAAGACGGGCTGCAAGGTTTGTCCGGCGAGGGCATCAATCTGTGTATCGCTGAGGCTTCCGCTATAGACAGCAGTGCCGTCGCTGAGGTACTGGCCGCTCTTGACCGCGACACCATTATCGCCATTGTAGCTGCTGGCATAGATACGGTCGGTAGCGTTGCGCCAACCAAGGGTGAGGGCGCCATTAGCATTGATGCCGCCACCGTTGGCACTGACGCTGCCGCCGTTGATGGTAATATCATAGGCATAGATGCCACTGCCGTTGGAAGATGTGGCGGTGACAATGCCGCCGTTGATGGTCAGGGTACCATCAGATACATATATGGCCGTGCCATCGCTGCTAGCCACCAGACTGCCCGTACCGAGGCTCTGACCGTAGATGCTGAGGCTACCGAAAGTAAAGATGGAAAATTGTCCTTCCACGGTGAGCGTGGCGCCATCCATCAGAATCAGATGAACGGCTCCATAGGTCTTGATAGCTTTCTCGTCATCATAAGTGATATTCACATTGCCGCTGACGGCATACCATGTCTCCGTTCCTACGGCGCCGAGTATGATGGCGCTGCCCGTGCTGCTCTCGATGAGGGTGTAGTCGGTGCATATTTGCTCGTTGCCGTCGGCGTCGATATAGGGCACTCCTATGGTGGCGCTCACGGTGACGTCGCTGTCGGGCATGGTGAAGCTGTTGCCGGCAAGCGGAGTGCCGTTCAGACTGTAGCTGGTAACGACGCAGCCCTGTGGAGCGGCGTCGCTCAGCGTGACGGTTTGCGTGGCACCGCTGTAGATGGTAGTGGTGGTGCCGTTGTTGTAGCTGAGGGCTGAAGTGCCTATGGCGGTGAGACCGCTCAGGTCGTATGCCGTCTGGTCGCCTGCAATGCCGACATGCTCACCCAAGGTGATGACACGGGCACGACGGGCACCGTCGCAGTCGCTGCCGTTCACGCCGCCATTATTGTTTGAAGTGTAGTAGTTGTTGATGAGGGTGGAGTTATTATTTTTTCCTGTGATGGCACCTTTCAAACTATCATTTGCTACAGTACCGGTATAGAGGCAATCTTTTAGTGTGGTAAAAACACATATACCTGCGATTCCACCGCAATACCATCGACCATTAACACTTGCGGCAATGACGGAGCCGCTGACAGTGCCATTATATTGATATCCCACAATGCCGCCATGATAATCCTTATCATCGTTTTCCACACCTATGGTGACGTCGTTTCCTATACGGCAATTAGTTATGGTACCATATTCATTTTTACCAGCGATACTGCCGACATACTCACCACCGATAATAATGCTGTTGGCAAGGGCGATATTTTTCACAGTGCTTCCTGAATAAACATAGCCGAAGAGCCCTTGATAGTCGTTGGTAGTGTAGATGCGGATGCCGCTGATGGTCTTGCCGTTGCCGTCAAAGGTGCCGCGGAAGAGATGTGAATCTTTGCCGATAGCGGTATAGTTATTCTCGGTACTGTTGGCGTCGTTCCAATCGGTCGTATGTGTATATGTGATGTCGTTATTCAGTCTGAAATGCTTGTTATAGAAGCTGTTGGCGGTGTAGCCGTGGGTGCCGTTGACACATTTTGCGAGCACGTTGAGACCTGTAGTGTCGGAGATGATATATGGATGTGTCTCACTTCCTGTGGCGCCGCCAGCAATACCCCACACGTCGGTGAAGGTGCTGCTCACGGTAACATCTGATGCCGGCATCTCGAAGGTGTTGCCTACCACAGCGTGGGCCGTGCCGTCGTTGTAGGTATAGCCGAGTTTATAGCCAGGATTTATCGTGCCAGTGTAGCCAAGTGTGATTGTAGTGTTTGAAGCGTAATAGGTCACGTTGTCAATCACAACGCTCTCGCCGCTGGCGGTGATATTATCACCTAGGTTGAGGGTGTGGACGCTGCGGGCACCGGCAATGTCGCCGCTGCCGGTTCCCACATTAATGGCATTGGCGGAGCCGTTCACGGTGCAGCCGCGGTAGTAGTTGGCCGTGTATGTGCCATCATGGTAGTATTCTCCGATGATGGCTCCCACGATGCTGTTGCCACTCACGCTGGCACCGACGACAAGGCAGTTTTCAATTTTGCCAGCTTGGTTCTTGCCTACAATACCGCCATATTTATTGCAACCCGTCAGTCCGTCGGCGATGCTTATGGTGGCGGCACTGGTGCAGTTGAGAATTTTTTCTGAGGAAAGGGCAGTCAAATTATACCCTACAATACCACCGTGCAGCGTGGAATTGTTGGCGACGGCATGGATGGCTACGGTATTTGTGACATGACAGTTCACAACATGCCCATAGTGCCTCTCACCCATGATACCGCCGACAGAGATGTATCCCGTAATGCGGGCATCGGTGAGGGTGACGTTCAACACAGAACCGTCATAAGTCCTACCAAATAGTCCCTGGAAACTGTCATCGTTGCTGCTGCCGCCCTTGTAGATGCGGATGCCGCTGATGGTATGGCCATCACCGTCAAAAACTCCTTTGAAATTGCGATAAGAGTCGCCATAAGAGCCGCCGATGGCGCTGAAGTTGTTCTCGGTGCTGGTGGCGTCGTTCCAGGCGGTGTTATGGACGTAGGTGATGTCGGCATCCAATTTGAAGAACTTGCCACTGTAGTTGTTTCCGCTGTTCACGTTGGTTGCCAACAGGTCGAGTTGGCTGGCATACAGAATCATGTATGGATCGTCCTCACTTGTGCCGCTTCCTGTCCATGGGATGGCGGTCCACTGGGCGTAGAAATCGACGGTGCCTCCGTCCTCGGAGGTGAGTCCTGTGACTGCCTCTCCGTCGCTATAGCTGGCGCCGCTGCCATCAGGTTGGGTGTTCCATCCGGCAAAGGTGAAGCCCTCGCGACTGAATGCGTTGGCGGTGAGGTTCTGTGCAACGCCATATTCGAAACTTTGGTCGCTCATCTCACCAGTAGCCAGGATGCCGACGCTGCCGTTGTCATGGAAACTGACGGTGTAGGTGCTCCAGCGGATAGGGTAGGTTGCGCTAATCGAGCCGTTGTAGTTGCCAGTGCCCGTGGCGGTGACGGAGCCAGTGCCTGCCGAATAGGCGTTGGTCCACGACAAAGTGTAGCCTATGGTCTCGTAGAGTCGCACTTGGTTGGTGTTGTTCTTGATACCTTTATAGAAATATACCATCGGGCGCGGATGGATGGCATTATTGCTCACCACATACTCGCTCTGTAAGCCTGTAAACTCGGTATTGGTGGCGGCGAGAGTGTAGCTCTCCGTGCAGGTGACACCGTTGAAGGTCTTGTCGAAGCTGTCAGTGTAGCCGCTGTTGCCTAAACCTTGGAAGAAAGTGTCTGTAAGATCTTTGAAATTGCATTGTAAACTGGTGATTGCCAATGTTGTACCGGCATTGGCATTGATAGTGCCTTTGAAGGTGATTACGTTGGTGCCGTCGCCCGAATCGTAGGTGGCATCGCCCCAGGAGGTGACAAGCTTCTTGTAGCCGCTGTAATTGGCTGTATTCACAATCTCGCTGAACGGCACGCTGATATAGAATGTGTTACCTTTGACGTAAGGTCCCGCCGAAACAGTAATGCCGGCGATGTTGATTGGTGTCGGATAGGTTTCATCGACCAAAGCGAGACGAACCTTGAGGTTTTTGAAGTCCCACTCGTCGTTGTCGTGAAGACCACCGCCACCAGCATCGAAACGGATGTTGATGTTTTCGGCGGTAGGGGGAAGAACGAGCGAGCCTGAAGTGCTTGACTTGTAAGAGCTGCTTAAGTACTTCTGCTTGTATAGGTAACTGTCGTCGTAGTCAAACTCGTAGTGGGTGATGCCCGCAGTGGTTTCCGCAGCCTTGTTTACATAGTCGTAACGATGAGGGAAGAACTGGTGATGCTCACTGGTCATCACACTAGCGCTTTTACTCAAAATGAAGCATGCTCTATAGAGGGAATTGGTAAGCGTGCCAATGTCACCATTGGGGTCATCCACATTGTCGTATGTCCCTGCATTACCGGTATAAATTTGTATATACTGGTAACCGTCATGTTCCTCTTTTTGGGTGAAATAAACGGTGGCGTACATCTTATAGCTGAGGGCGTTCAAGATAGTGCGCAAGTTGCTATTGCTATTGTAGAGGCTGTTGGTGCTGACAGTGTGAACGCCTTGGCTGTAGCCAGCGTCAGTTACCTGTGTCCAGTTGGACGAGGAATAGCTGACATCGAGGTATTTGTTGCCGCTGCCCGACATGATGCTGCCGCCATCGGTGAAGTACACCAGATCGGTGACGCTGTTGTTCAAGTAGGTGTTGCTGAACTGGGCACCCGTGGTGATGTCGCGGTCATTGTGTGCCAGTTCGAAGCCGTTGACATCGAGCACCTCGAAGCGGTAGCTGCGGGTGGTGCCCGTCTGATAATGGTATGCGTAAGCAGTGGAGTATTGTGCGCTTTCACTAACCTCTACCTGAAAAGTAGTAATGTTTTCAGGGAAGGTGTAAGTGTCGCTCACAGCGGTGTAGTGTATTCCCGCATAAGCCGAGAGGTTCACCGTGCGGTACTTGATGGTCTGCTGTGGCAGGCTGCTGCCGCTACGCGTGATGGTGAACAGGGTCTTGTGTGTGTTGCTGTTGTACGATGCCTCAATGGTGAAGGTCTGAGCCCAGACATTCTGTCCAAAAGCGACAGCCGCCAAAACCATTATTGTTGAAATGATTTGCTTGAAAGTAAAAGTTTTTCCCATGTATAATTTTTATTATTTATATCTTGATTTTTGAGGGTACAAAAATATACTAAAAATAGCGAACGGGTTTTATTCTGCGTGTAAAAGATTTTTTTTTGCGTGTATTTGGTGTTGCAATTTTTAGAATTGAAACAAAATTTTTTATATCTTTGCAGCCGATATTTTTCGAATAGGTGTAGATGAAGGAAATGCAGTTTTCAGCGGTGATGATGATGACGCTCATGGCGTTGGCGTTGCTCACCTTGCTGCCCGCCAAAGTACGCGAAGACTGCGTGGCCAACCGCTCGCGCTGGCTCATGACAGGCGGCCTGTTGCTGATAGCCGTGCAGTTCCTCATCCAATATATCAGCGGCATGCGCTCATCCGACTTGCAACATGCCCTCACCGTCAATCTGGTGTTTTTCATCCCTTCGGCAGCCCTAATGTCGCTCAACATCCTCAACCTCGAGCGGCTGGGACGTGTGCGCCGTATCGAATGGACGATAGGCATAGTCACATGGCTGGTATCGTTGGCGCTGGTGGCCTGCAAGGCGCTGGTGGCGGCAAGCGTGGTCTACGGCATGATGCAGGTCTACTACAGCTGGCTGCATCTGCGCGAAGTGCCCCGCCTGGAGCTGGCTCTCGCCGACTACTACGACACCGACGACGACGGACTGCTGTGGTGGATCAAGATCACCATAGTGATACTGGCCCTCATCACCATGATGGTGCCTCTCATCATCTTCAGCGAAGGCTGGCTGATGACGTGCTTTGCCTTGTTTATTTTTGTGGGTATATTCTACATGTGGTTCTGCTTTGTGCGCTACGTCATCACAGGCGCTGCCAGTCACGTGCGCGAAGCCGAACAAAGCATCGAGCAGGACGAGCACGCCAGCACGGTGACCGACGAGGCTCTGCAAAAGGTCGAAAAGGCCGTGAAACAATGGACTGCAGCCGGCGGACATCTGCATAGCGGCACCACCAAGCCCATGGCTGCTCAAGCCATGCAGCTGCCTCAATACCTGCTGTCGGCATGGATCAAAAATCAAGGCTACTCCTCATATTCGAAATGGATCACCACCCTGCGTGTCGAAGAGGCGAAGCACACGCTCCACGCGCATCCCGAATGGTCGAACGAGGCCGTCGCCGACCACTGCGGCATCAGCCGATCGCACTTCCAGCGGGTGTTTGCGGAGATCACCGGAGTAACCCCAATGCAGTATCAAAAGGGATAATTTCGTCACAAGACTTCCGAATTTCGTCACAAAATTGGTGTATTTCGTCACAAAACGACCGAAATTCGTCCCAAAATCCCGAATTTCGTCACAAATTTGCCAAATTTCGTCACAAAATGATTTTTTTTGCCCTAAAGGGCGGTTTTATGATACTTTTTTCTTGATAAAAAAGTATCCAAAAAATCAAGCGCCATCCAAAGCTCTAACCGCTGTATGGCGCTGGCCAGTGCTGTAAACCACTTGGGGCGAAGCCAAGATTATCACTTCCCGCTCTTTCTTCTATTGCAGTCTTTGCAGAGCATTTGGCAGTTTTCGGCGATGGTACGGCCACCAAGATGCCAAGGCGTGATGTGATCTGCTTCCATTTGATTCAAATCGAAATGATGACCGCAATCGGGACAGATGCCGAGTTGGCGCTCGTATGCCGACAATTTTTGAGCATCAGTAAACGCTCTGATTGACAGGAATTTCTCTTTTCCGGTAAGAATATACGGATAAATACCAGTTTTCTTGGTAACATCGTCGTCAAGGACCAAACGGCTCACTTCATTATCAATCTTTTGATAATCAAATACTTGGTCTTTGTATTGCTTATAAAGAATACCCCAATCGACGCCTTTCATTATCTTTTTTCGCTCCTTTGTTGGGCGGAATGAAGTCTCGATCCATGTTATAACCGACTGGAAGAACTGCCACAGCGGAGCTGCACTTGCATCGTGCTGATGGTTCGACATATAAACCTCAATGTTGCCGTCCGAAATCCATGAGATTGCCGTCTCGAGATAATCCTGACGGATAGCTGAGCCGTTGAGATAGTCGCTGCCGATTTTTGAAGCAGGACAGCCGTTTTTGCTGAAATAACGTTTTGCGTCGCTGACCCATGAGCCTGCATAAACCGCATTGCGAAGTTCCTGTTTTGTAAGCTCCTCGCCTGCTATGTTGATAGTCTCAAACCATTTCAATTTCTCACTGTCTGAGCCGCTACAGATGTAAACTTGAAGCTTGTAATTAAGAATCTGTTCCTGCTCATCGGGTTGAAGGTTATGAAAATAGCGGAACATATAGGCAAAATCGCCGTTCACATACTGGCAGATGCTGATGGTTCGCTGCTGTCCGTCGATGATTTCGTAAGTCCCGTCATCGCGCACCGACCAGTACATCACGTTGAGCGGAAAGTCGTGCGTTAGAGTGTCGATCACCGCGTCGCGTTGTTTCTCGTTATAGACGAATTCGCGTTGGAATGGCGGACGCACGTCGAGTTTGCCGTCGTAGGCGCGCACTCCGTTTTCGTTATTGTCGACATAACCTTTTGTGAGGTCACGGACGCTGATGTGATGCAGTTCTATCTTCATAGTTTATTATATTTTGCTTGTTCTTCGGCTGCCATTGGAAGCTCAGATTCTTGTTGTTGATAAAGAGGCTTTTCTCTGCGACGAATAAAAATACGTTGATAAACAACATGTGCACGACCATCCTTATCTAACAAATATGGATTTTGAATTCTCCATGTCCTATCTTGCTTTTTAAAACTTTCAGCTTTTTCCCTTGTTGGTGGAGTATAAAAAGTACAATCTGTTTCAGCCCATTCAATATCTCCTCCTCGCCAAATAATCTCAAACTGATTCGGATTGTATTTATCAAGAAATGTTACAGGAACTCCCATAGCCCCATAATAGTCGCATGGTATATCTTTATATGAATCTACATTTATGGCATCATAATTATCATATTTCGGGTATTCTTCTGGTGAATACTTTTTATACAAAATAATATCCTCATTATGCTTTGCTACTGGTAGATTTGTGTACCAACAAGATGTTGAAACACGGGCGATTTTTTTACCGTTTTCAATATGATGATATTTTTCAAAGCTAT
>Ga0310786_10007315_pt1 | contig 14432 bp, 9 predicted proteins | sample AusTroGonzalo_MG_FD_203881 | JGI IMG/M metagenome (GOLD analysis project Ga0310786, IMG submission 203881) | Bovine rumen microbial communities from tropical cattle in Woodstock, Queensland, Australia - Gonzalo_03 (v2) (version 2) | ecosystem: Host-associated > Mammals > Digestive system >... | reverse complement strand
GTCGCCCAGAAGAACACCGAAATTGCAGGCAAGGGAAAGTCCATCAAGGTGACACTCGGCGCAAGTGCGAGCACCGGCCTCCAGGCCTGGGAATCCGACAAGTACGGCAGACAGCTCAAGGACGGCTATTCGCACAGCATTTCCCTGAACGTGAACATTCCGATCATTGACGGCGGCGCCACCGAAAACAAGGTCTTGCAGGCACAGATCAGCGAGACCGAAAGCATGGTATCCCTGAAGGAACAGGCCAAGTCCCTTGAAACCGCCATCGAAAAGCTTTATCTGAACGCCTTGAGCGCCGACATGCAGTGGAAGGCCGCAATCCTCCAGGTCGAAGCAGAAACGGAAGCCTTGCACGTCGCCGAAGAACAACGTAACGCAGGCGCCCTCACTTATACGGATTATCTCTCACAAAAGAACAGTCTCGAAAATGCTCAGGTGACGCTCACGAACGCAAAGTACACGAGCCTCCTCGCCCGCAATCTGCTAGACTTGTATCAAGGGAAGCTGGACTAAAAAAGAGACTGCGACGCAGCCGCTACACAAGCTTTTCAGCTTCGCCGTCGGCGTACTTGCCGTAGAGAATCCCGACAATATCCTTCTTGGAGACCTTCTGTCCCGTTTCCTTGAGGCTTACACGGAGGCGGTCCAGCATCGCCTTGTCGATTTCCTTCCAGTACTGGTTCGTCTCGTTAATCGTCCAGAGCTTGTCGTCACCACCGCTGATGGTCACGAGCTTTGCCTTGAAGAACGTCCCCAGCGCACGATTGATGATGCTGCTAGTCGTCCCGGCAATATTCTTTGCAACAATTTCCTGGACCAGGTCCTGCTTGCACATCGGCACAAAAGACGTGATGTCGCAGGCTTCTGCATAGATTTTCTTGAGCATGTTGCGCGGGAACATATCCCAGCCCTTACGCTTGAGCGCCTTGGCCAGAATCATCTGCGCATCTTCTTCGACGGCCACCTTCTGCTCCGCAAGCGCGACCGTATATGAACCGCCACCGACATCTGTCATCTGGACAAAGTCCGCTGACTTCACAAAATCCTTGAACGTCTTGAATCCAAGGCGTTTTTCGTTAAACGCGTTGTCCAGCCCCAGCATCTTGGGCTTGACGGCGGCAAGTGCAATCGGGCCATCTTCCTTTTGCAAAACCGTCCGGAGCATTTCCATGGAATCGATCTTTTCTGAAACGATCAGGCTGGAGCGATCCTTTGCCACCGAGGAATCGTCATCACTTGCATCATCGTCTGCGGACGTGGCATCGTCGGTATAAATGTAGCGGGAGCACGAATTCTTGACACACTCGCTCAACGGGGACTTGGGACCAACGCCAATCACTTCCTTGCCCTGTTCGCGCAACTTGCGGAATAGCGGAGAAAAGTCGGAATCACCCGTGGCAAGCACAATCCACTGCACCTGGGAATCGAGCGCCACTTCCATCGTATCGACGGTCATCTTGATGTCGGTCGAATTCTTGCCGCTCACCGGATGGAACGTATGCACAAGTTCGAACCCATTCTCGTTCAGCACGGACTGCAACGAAATCAGTTCGCGAGAGGACCATTTGCCATAGGCCTTGCGCACGACAATCTGCCCAAGAGGGAGCAGTTCGTCCATCAACGACTGCACACCGTTATTTTTCACCCAGTTGGTGAGGTTTTCCGCGTCGATAAAAATTGCAATGTGGTTCATGGTAACATATATAGAATTTAAAGCAAAGAACCGTATGGATCCCCTCCCTAACGGTCGAGGATGACCGAGGGTACGACTACGGACCAAAAACTTACAAAAAACTGTTTTTCCGTCAAATTCTTGACAAAAAGTCCATAACAATATATTTACAATAGAGTCTATCTTCTATTTACTATAATAGATTATAGGTTGAGGTTAAGGTGGAGTCCAAAGAAAATATTTGGATTTCAAAAAGGAGTGTTCGATGAAAACGAAACATTTTTCGTTAGTGTCCGCAGCATGCGTTGCGGCCTTATGTACCACATCATTTGCCTATACGATTAGCGGAACCGTTTCCGACGATCAGGGCAAAGCCCTCAAGGACGTTTCGGTAAGCCTACTCAAGGAAGGCAAGACCACAAAAACAGATGACCAGGGCAAGTTCACCATCCACGAAGACGAAGAAGAAGTGGGCCTCAACCCGAGCTTCAGAAGCTCCGTCGGGTACATAAACATCAACAACGGCATCCTTTCTTATTCGCAGAGCAGTTCCTCCCCTGTCCAGGTCAAGATTTTCAACTCCCTCGGCAACCAGGTTTTCAAGGCCTCCTTGCAGGGATCCGGCACGCTCGACCTGAGCAAGAAGGTCAGCGCACGTGGCACTTACTACGCACAGGTTTCTGTGGGCAGCGCCAAGCAGAGCATCAAGTTCACGTCGGAAGGGAGCTACAGCAGCACCCTCGGCGCACAGTCTGACGTAGCCCTCATGAAGGACGCCCAGAAAGGCGAAGCCATCCGCTTTGTCGCCGAAGACTACGACACGCTCACCATCGCGCTCAACACGCTTGACACGACTCTCAAGGTAAAGCTCACGAAGGTTTCCACTGAACAGACTTACGCATTCGGTTACGCCTTGAAGAACGCCCCGACCCCGAGTAAGGGCTGCGGCGTGAATTCGACACTCCAGTCGACCGGTCAGAACAGCAACGCCAAGAAGTACAACATGACAAGCGCTGGCCTGAACCGTGAATTCTGGGTGACGCTCCCGAAGAACTACGACAACACCAAGCCGTACAAGATTCTCTTCGCCATGCACTGTATGGGCTCTAACGCCGAAGACTTCACGAACCATTCTCCGGACGCCGACCATCCGTCTCCGTACTATGGCCAGCAGAATCTCGACAAGAACAACGAATTCATCTTTGTCGCTCCGCGCGGCGATACGGACGGAAGCCCCTGGCGCACCGGCGACAACAAGGACCATATCTTCTTTGATGAACTCCTCACCAAGCTCGAAGAAAACTACTGCATTGATACCTCTCGCGTATTCGTGACGGGCTTCAGCTTCGGTTCTATGGTGACAAACTCTTTGGCCCAGGTATTCCAGCACCGCATCCGCGCTGTTGCCGTTTACGCCGTGGCTGACTGGAACATTTACATCCCGAAGAACGCCGGCAAGCCAATCGCATGGATGGACGTGCATGGCTCTCAGGACAACCTCTGCTCTTACAGCCGCGTCGATAGCTCTGTGGACCGCATCCTCGCCAACAACGGCCCGGACGGCACCGACGCTCGCGGCAAGGAAAAGGCAACGAAGTATAGCGGTGGCAACACTCACGTCTGCTACGACTTCAAGAGCGTAGACCCGCGCTTCCCGGTCAAGCTCTGCACCTGGGGCGGTGGCCACCAGTGGACCGCTTCGGACAACGGTCAGTGGCAGAACACCTGGGTTCCTGAAGAAGTCAACAAGTTCTTCGGCCAGTTCTAACAGCAAACGACATTCATAATTGACTACTCTCTACAAGAAAGGTCTCCCGACGTGGAGGCCTTTCTTTTTTGTAAAAATCATTTTATAGACAATTCGTCTATAATCAAAAAGCACGTCCGTGTAACATTGATCACATCTGTATTTAGATTAGTTTATAATGAGGAGTGTTTCTAGTTAGGAGTTTTGGTAAAAAGGAGTAGTATGATGAAATCACCCAAAATTTTCACGACAGCATGTCTATGCGCATTCTGCGGACTGGCTTCGGCCTACAGCATCACAGGTTCCGTTTCGGATGAAAATGGCAAGGCCATCAAGGGCGCTTCGGTAAGCCTTCTCAAGGAAGGCAAAAGCACGACGACCGACGATAAAGGCAAATTCACCATCGAGGAAGAAGAAGTGGGCATCAAGTCCGCCTTCCGAAATGCGGTCGGCTACATCAGCATGAACAACGGGATCCTTTCGTATTCACAGAGCAGCACCTCGCCCGTACAGGTCTCAATTTACAACTCTCTCGGCAATCAGGTTTTCAAGAGTTCGTTGCAGGGCGCTGGCTCGCTCGACTTGAGCAAGAAAGTCCAGGCCCGCGGCACCTACTTTGCACAAGTTTCCGTCGGTAACGCAAAGCAGAACTTCAAGTTTACGACAGACGGCGGATTCAACAGTTCCTTTGGCACACAAGACGCAAGCGCCCTCATGAAGGAAGCTGCCAAGGACGAAGCTCTCCGCTTTACATTCGACGGCTATGACACACTCACCGTGCCGCTAGGAACGCTCGACACGACCGTCGACGTGAAGCTCAAGAAATCCGAACCTACATACAAGTTTGGCTACGCCTTGAAAAACGCACCGACCCCGAGTAAGGGCTGCGGCACCAATTCCACATTGAAGAAAGTCAAGAGCGTCGAAAACGGCGACCAGTTCCAGATCAAGGTCGGTAGCGACACGCGCGACTACTTTATCACCTTGCCCAAGAACTACGACAACACGAAACCGCACAAGGTTCTCTTTGCACTCCACTGCTACGGTAGCCGCGGCGAAGACTTTGTGCATCACTCTGCAGACTACGACCATCCGACTCCGTACTATGGCCAGCAGGTTCTCGACAAGAACGGCGACTACATATTTGTTTCGCTTGACGCCATTGGCGGCCTCTGGACCAAGGGCCAGGGCGACCACGACTTCTTCGCCCAGACGCTCACGACTTTGAACGATAACTACTGCATCGATACCAGCCGCGTGTTCATTACTGGTTTCAGCTTTGGCGCCATGTTCAGCTACTCCTTGATGCAGGACATGCAGAGCCGCGTCCGTGCAGCAGCCACCTACGCTGTCGCTGACTATAACATTTGGCTCCCCGAAGGCAACAACATGAAGAACTTGCCGATCGCCTGGATGAACGTTCACGGCAAAAACGACGGCAGATGCGATTACAACCGCGCCAAAAATAGCGCCCTTCCGAGAATTCTCAAGCGTAACGGCAAGGCCGACGCCAACGGCGACTTCACCGATGCAAGCTCCGAAAAGCCCGAAGAAGTGAACGGCAACACCGGACACGTCTGCTACGACTTCAAGAACGTCGACGAACGCTTCCCGGTCAAGTGGTGCAGCTGGCCGGGTGACCACCAGTGGACAGCTCACGACACCGGTAACATGGGCGTCGGCTGGAACTGGGAACAAACTTGGGTTCCTGAAGAAGTCCACAAGTTCTTTGAGCAGTTCTAGAAATTCCTATACTCCTCTCTAAAATAAAGGGTCCGCCATTTGGCGAACCCTTTTTGTTGAAGCCTTGGACCATATTTTTTTTGAATTAAAAAATTTATTTACCACGTTCCTTTCGTTATTTTGGAAATTATATTGTCTGTATTGGCAGTCGAGAATTCGAAAGCCATTGGGGTTACGAGAAAGGAGCTATATCATGAAAAAAGTCTTTTTTTTCGTATTCCCTGTTGCTCTTATAGCAGCATTTTCCACAGCATCCGCTTATACGTTGAGCGGAACCGTTCAAAACGAAGCAGGCACTCCAATTTCAGGGGCAACCGTCCAGCTTCTTTTAAAAGGGAAATCGGCAACAACCGATTCCGACGGCAAGTTTACAATCGAACAAAAAACAGATACGATTGTGGGGCTACACGGTGGTAGCTTAACGCCGGGATATCTCAGCTACGCAAACGGCATTCTTCATTTTGCACAAAGTCTCAACACCCCCGTGCAAGTGTCTATTTTCGATATGGCAGGCAATCAGGTACTCCGCCAAACGCTCTATGGTACGGGACAGGTCGATTTGCGTCAAGGAGTCCTCGCAAAAGGTTCTTATGTCGCCCGCGTCCGGGTCGGCAATGCACAGCAAGCCCTTCCGTTTACAACGGAAGGCTCGTTCAACCAATCTTATTCCGGTTCGCGAGGGGGCCTCCTCAAAGTCGAAGACGATTCCAAAGATACTTTGGTCGTAGCAGCAAAAGATTACGACACGCTCAAGGTGTTCCTCCCCAAGCTCGACACGACATTAACCCTGAATCTCAAAAAGTCGGGATCCGCAGTTCCCGGCGAACAAACGTACGCCTTCGGCTACGCCATAGGCAACGCCCCCACGCCGAGCAAGGGTTGCGGCAAAGACAACTCGCTAAAGGACTATTTCAAATTCACGGGCGGCGGCATCGAACACGAGATTTACCTCACGATGCCCGAGAATTATGACAAGAATAAGCCCTACCGTCTTGTATTCGGCATGCATTATATGGGCGGTTCCGCCAAAAACGTGGCAACTAAGGAAGCTTATTACGGATTCCGCAACCAAAAGGGAGCCAAAGAAAACACCATCTTCGTGGCACCGCACGGATACACGGATGAAAACGGCAAAGAAAATCCATGGCGTTGCAACGACAACAAAGACCACCTTTTCTTCGATGAATTCCTCACCTACTTAAACGAGAACCTTTGCGTCGATACTTCGCGCGTGTTCTCCATCGGGTTCAGCTTTGGTGCAATGTTCTCTAACGCGCTTGCCCAGGATTTCCAGCACCGTTTGCGCGGCGTGGTGGTATTTGCGACAATGGACCAAGTGATTTATATGCCCAAGAACAAGGGTTTGCCCATCGCATGGATGGGAACGGTCGGCATGGAAGACAATCTGTGCACACCAAAGCTCGGACGTAGCGCCCGCGACAGGATCCTCAAGAACAACGGTAAACCCGATGATGACGGAAACTTCACCGACGCCAGAGGCGAACAGGCCGAAGAATACACTGGCAGCGGCAATCACGTGTGCTATGATTACAAGACCGTCGATCCGCGCTTCCCCGTGAAATGGTGTACGTTCAAGGGCGAGCATACATACACCCCCCGCGAAGACGGCAAGGTTTGGACAACAGAAACCGGCTGGGAATTTATTACACAGTTCTAGAAAACGCCCCCAAAAAAGGCGACCCCGTCCCGGCACAAGGCCGGGATGACAGTGGAGGCCGGGATGACAGTTGGGAACACTCTAAAAAAGAAGACCCCGGCACTGAGGCCGGGGTGACATTACTGCCTACTTCCTACTAAATGAGTTTTTCCACTTTAGAGCAGAGCGATTCAGCTTCCTCAGCAGTCGGAGCTTCGGCAATCACGCGGATCACAGGTTCCGTGTTGCTGGCGCGCACATGCACCCAGGACTTTTCGCTCCCGAGCCAGAGGCCGTCGCGTTCATCCATCTTCCAGCCGGCAAATTCAGCCTTGACCTTCGGGAGAATGTCAGCAACCTTCTTGTCGCCGAGTTCGAACTTCTTCTTCGGCATCACGTAAGCCGGATTTTCGGCCACGAACTTTTCTGGACCGCCATTGTGGTGAGCCATCCAAGAAAGCACGAGAGCTGCAGCCACGAGACTATCGCGACCGTAGTGGAGTGCCGGGAGAATCACGCCGCCGTTGCCTTCACCACCGATAACACAACCGTTCTCGATCATCTGGAGGCTAACGTTGATTTCACCGACTTTGGCACGGCTGAATTCGCAACCGTACTTGGCGGCGACATCTTCGTTCATGCGGCTCGTGGAGAGGTTTACGCAAACGCTACCCTTCTTCTGGGCAAGCACTTCGTCTGTTGCAATCGCAAGCGTGTACTCTTCACCAATACTTTGTCCCAAGCCATCAACGAGAGCGCAGCGGTCTGCATCCGGATCCACGGCAAAGCCGACAGCGCAGCCGTTATCCTTGACAGCCTTGCGCAAGTCACCGAGATTTTCAGGAATCGGTTCTGCACCGCGCGGGAACGTGCCATCCGGGCTGCAATGAACGCGGACAACTTCGCAACCGAGCTGTTCCAAAAGGCGCGGCACAATAAAGCTACCGGCACCGTTCACGGCATCGACAGCGACCTTGAAATGCTTGGCCTTGATGGCTTCGACATCTACGAACGGAATCTTGAGCGTACCGTCAATGTGGATACCGTCGGCATCCGGGGCAACTTCGTACTTGCCCATCGTGCGGTAATCTGGATAGCTGAACTGGTTTGCATCAGCGAGAGCAAAGAGCAGCTTCACGTCATCCGGACCGAGGAAGAGTCCCTTGTTGTTGAGGAACTTGAGAGCGTTCCATTCGAGCGGGTTATGGCTTGCGGTAATGATGATGCCTGCATCAGCCTTGAAGTGCGTCGTCAAGAGTTCTACGGACGGAGTCGTCGAAAGGCCCACATCCACCACATCCACGCCAGAAAGGCGGCAGATGCCAGCGACGAACTGCACGATGGCATCACCCGTGGGGCGGCTATCGCGACCGATCACCACACGCTTAGCCTTCGTGATTTCGAGGAACGCACGCACGTGGCTCTGCAAAATCTGCGGGGTAAGGGTATCGCCAACGATTCCGCGGATACCAGAAATAGAACGCATCAGTTTAGACATATTTACTCCTTCAATAAAATCTTATCCAAGTTCCGGAACCGTCGCATAAAAGACGAGATCTTCCGGACCTTCGTTAATCAAGCTATGGGAATGACCCTTCGGGCAGAAATGGCATTGCCCGGCTTCGACATATTCGACACCGTCATCAAAAAGAACCTTGCCCTTCCCCGAGACAAAGAACATAATTTCGCTGTTCGTTTCGTGCTTGTGGTATCCGATGGAAGCTCCCTGTTCGAGCGTACCGTGCATAATGCGCGTCGTTCCATCAAAATACATCTTGGCCTTGTATTCCTTTTCGCCACCCTTAAAGTTGGGGAGTACGGTCGTTTCCATGCCTTTCAAATCAATAATCATAAGATGCCTCTTGTTTGAGGCAATAATAGAATTTTAGGAATACGCGTCAATCCGCTTGATCTAGTCATTATGGCGATAACCGCTCAATGCAAGGAGTATAAGCGCAGGCGTGTAGAAGCACCAAATCAGGTTATTGGAAACGGTCGAAACGGCCTCACAAAGCGAATAGTCCTCGCCCACCAAAAGCGAAAGCCCCGTCAAAAGGTCACAGCACGTAAAGCAAATCATTCCGTACTTTATCTTGAGCGCATTCTTTTTTGGGAAATAGCCCTTCTTGACAGTCCGCCACGCCGCATACAAAGAACAAAGTAAAAACGGTCCGTAAGAAATGGCGGCAAAGAACATCAGCGAATCGTATATGCCCATGAGCATCAGCACGCCCATCGCAAACGTCACCGCAAACGGGAAACAGAAAATCCACGGAAACGACGTATCCGTGTCGCTCGTGCGCGTATGACGGACAATCAATAGCGACTGCGCGAGCATAAAGAATATCACGCCAATCGAAATGTAGTCCCCGCGGTTTTCGACCGGCATCGTGTAGTTGTGCAGAATCTTGAAGCAGAAGTCCGCAATGACGATCATGAGAAACGAGGCCTGCAACAAGCGACGGTCCCTTGCGCAAATGGAATTTCTACCGATAAGGAACGCAATAACAGCCGCAATGACCGGAACAAAGAACTTGGCAATGTGCTGGTAGTCACTTGCCACATTCAGACACGATTCCACCGCCCCGCACTGGAAATAAACGTACCAGTCTCGAACAAAGAATGTCGCAAAAAGGACGGCGACAACCAGAATCAAAAACGATATAATTTTCTCCAAAACCATAGTATAAATATAGACTGATATTTATACAAAAGACAAGAGAAATGGGGAAATAATACTATTCCGTTTTCTTGGGCTTGATTTTTGCCGTCATATAGCTCAAGACAAGGTTCTGCCATACGACATAGCACGTAGGAGCGAGCGCCACGACAGGGCCTGCATAAAGGCTGGAGACCCAAATCACGAGCGTCGTGTTCTTTTGCCCCATGCTCTGCGAGCCTTCGATAGGACGGCGGCCACGTTCACACACCCAGCCAAGGTAGAACTGCACAATGCAAAGCACCAGAGAAACGGCAGCCATCAGCGGAAGCTTTCCGCTGTTCCAGAGATCGGCAAATCCCATTTCGCGGATGTCGTAGCTAGCCTTCGCCAAGATGATGAACACGGAGAACGTCCAGACGAACATCGTGTACTTCTGGTATTTGGCGGCACGGTCAGCAAGCTCCGGGTAAAAATTTCGAAGCCCAAACGCAAACGCAAGCGGAATGCTGATAATCGGCTGGATCGTGTTGAAAATCTTCCAGGCGATTTCGGAAAGGTTTGCATCCGTTCCCGTCAGGTAGCCAAAAACAAGCGGAATGCTGAAGCACGCAATCAGGTTCCCGCTAAGGAAAATCTTAAGTGCGAGGGAGGCACTGCCGCCAAGCATTTTCGCCATCGCCGGAGCCGCGTTTGCAGGAGGGCAAAGCGCAATGATCGCACCGCCCAAAAGAACTTCGCGCGGCAGGTGGAAGAGTTCGACAATTCCCCAGAGGAACGCGATCAACAGCAAGCTCACGACAAAGGCGCGAGCCTCGATCTTGAACGTGTAACCGTGCGTCTGCGGCGGAATCTTCGTCACAAACGTAAGGAACATCATAAGGCCGATGGTCATCGGCAGGAGTGGCGCAAGGAAATGCGCCTGAGGAATCAAAATGCCCGCGACAATCGCAATAGGCATGAGAATTGCACGTAAGTTGCCCATAGTTTTTCCGAGGCCAAAGATAGAAAATTAGCTATGGGCCATATGCTTCGCTATCGGAGCAGAATCTTCTTCACAAGACTTCTCGAGCCATCCCGCACAAGTACTGCATAAGCACCCGTCTTGAGCCCCGCAATGCCAACCGCAGGCTGTACACGACCAGACTTCACGACGCCGCCCTTGACGTCCATGATCCTGTACGTCGCCTCCGAAGAGAATCCACTAAAGTAGAGAGCCTTCCCGACGTGTACAACATCAAAATTCACACGTACAGGCTTGGGCGCAATGCCGAGTTCAGATTCCTTTACCGGCTCCTTGCAGAAGTTCCTTTCCTTGGGATCGACATGATAACAGAAATCCGGTTCCTTTTCAGATATCTTCACATCGCCTTTACAAGCACCTTTAGGACCGAGTTCAAAGATGCGAGTCACACCTTCGATCTTCTTGGTGGCATCCCTGTGCCCAAAATAAAATCTCGGCGATGCCTTATAAAGCATGGAATCACAGCTAACAGATTCATTACTACCAAATGGTTCATACTGCTTCATTTCCGACAACTTTATATTCACGGTCTTTGGCTTACTCGACTTAGGTACAGAAATTCTGCAATGCAACAACGACAGTTGCAAGTCATGATCGGAAGTATACGTCAGACAGAATTCATCAGGCTTTTTATCCTCCCACGTCCTATAGGACTCGGCGTCCATGCCCACTTCTATATACCCATTTGTATCCGTAGGCCAGGAGGCATACTTATAAGCTATATAGCCAAGGCTATCCATAGTCACCCTTCCCGCAGACCTGTTTGAGTTCTCATAAAAACGCGAATACGGATTAGGCTCGGTTTGATACGGCATCTGGATCCAGTTATATTCGCTAGTCCACATCCATTTCGGATATTTGACATGGAACGTGATATTATCATCCGGATAGCAATTACTGGAATCACGGTAATAGCAATACTTTCTTTTGTTGAACCGAAGCCTTTTACCGTTAAACCATAGGCCGTCATTATACTCGTATTGAATAGAATCCTGATGATGGTAACTGACCTTGTCCAGGAACCTTTCGCCGGAGACTTCATGAGCTTCATGATAATAGGTATCATAGACAACCTTATTCGCACTGTCGCCAAAAAAAGAATCTTCCAAAACAAAATTTTTAACAACGGCTTTACTACCAATGTAATAGAACATTCCGTTACTGTGGGATCGGTTCCCATACAATCCCGAAATGGAATGGCCGTTGCCATCAAAGATTTCAGTAAAGTTCGAGGTCGCTTCCCTCCATACATGGAAATCACAACGTTCCTTATTCTGTACGCATTCGGACCTCAAGACATTTTCGTTATACGTAAGGTCATTCAGAAGAATGGCTCCCTTATGCGGATAGAACCCCCTGAATTCCCAATACCAGTCCAGCTGCGATTCCGTCTTGATCTGGAACATTCCGTCCTTGATTTCGGCAATGACATCTTCGTTAAAAACAGGATAGGACTCGCCCTGTTTCCAGACACTGACAAAGGGATACCGGTTCAGAAGCTTTACCAGAGTGCCATCGACAACGGCCGCAGAATCCACACGTTCAGCACAGGAGCCACAGTACGAGGAATCCTTCAAAGCATACTGAAGACGCATCGAGTATCTGTCATCATGATAGAACGTAATACCGCCATAATCCGGATCCCCAAGTTTAGATCTACAGCTAGTGCAATATACAGGTCCTATGGAATAACTATTCATCAGGGTGTCATCGGACGTAAAAACAGCACCGACCAGCCCCGCAACGTCTTTACTACCATACACAAAGCCAACATTGTAACTATGCACCATGTCTTCGCTATAACCGGCAACACCACCGACTCTTTGCTCACCATAAACCGAGCCCTTGTTAGAAGAATAGGCGACACGTCCTGTTGACGACGAGCCGACAACACCGCCAACCCCATATGAGCCCCTGACATAGCCCAGATTATGATCCAGAAGATAAGATCCTCCCGTTCCGCCAAGTCCACCAACGGCACGTTCACCCGCAACTACGCCAGAAAAGCTGCAGTTGTACATCCAGCCACTAAGGCCGCCAACGATACCGCCAACAGCGAGTTTACCCTGGATATACGAATCTTCTATGTTCAAATTTTGAATTCGGCCCCAGTACACATTGCCAAAAAAGCCCACGCTGTCGCGTTCCGGAGCGTAGACAACCAGGCCGCGAATCGTATGGCCTCGACCGTCAAAGGTTCCTTCGTACGCATAGCCCTTATCGCTAAAAGCGCTTCCGATAGGAGTCCATTTGGTGAACTTGCAGGATGATCCGCCTTTCTTGATGCATTCCGGCGCAGGGAGTATTGGTTCGAGAATCTCGCGGTTTGCAAGGGCCTTGGAGAACTCGGTAGAATCAAGAACATTTTCGTTGATGGTGATATCATCATCAAGGTAGGCGCAGGCAACGGAATCAGTACGCCCCGCATTGACCTCGTCGGCAAAGCCAAAAAGTTCTTCTGCAGAGGTAATCCGGTAACAGCCGTCAGCATCTTTTTTCGGGGTCTGCGGAATGATCACCGCATTTGCATAAAGTGCAGCAAGCCCCACTATAAAAAGCACCAACTTATTCATTCCAAGCCTCCTTTTAAATAGTCCAAACAACTTATCCATAACACGAACAACAAAATAGAAAAATAACTTATAAAAAAAAGCAACCCCGCAACAACGTGCGGGGCAACCATATAAAGCGTCGAAATTGAGAAAGCGAAGCTTACAGTTCAATAATCCTGTCGTTCTGCAAAAGCTGTTCGAACGTCTGACGTTCACGGATAAGCTTGATTTCGCCATTCGTGTACATCGTTTCGGCAGCATAGCGACGGCTGTTGTAGTTGCTGCTCATGGCGGCACCGTAAGCACCGGCATCGTGCAGAACCAGGAGGTCGCCCACCTGAGCCTTCGGGAGCTTGCGTGTCACGACAAAGCCGCCTTCTTCCTGCGTGAACACGTCACCGGATTCGCAAAGCGGGCCTGCGACAACGGCATCAACCGTTTCGTTGAGTTCACGGCCGTCACGAGCAATCACAGAAATGGCGTGGTAGCTACCGTAGAAGCTCGGACGAACGAGATCGGTAAAGCCAGCGTCGAGCAAGTAGAACAAGTTATTGCCCTGCTTTTTGACTGCGCGGATTTCAGCAACGAGGTAGCCACTTTCGGCAACGAGGTAACGGCCCGGTTCCACTTCGAGGTGGACATCGTGACCGATGCTCTGCTGAATGCGCTTGCGGGCGTTGTCCCACAGATCGTAGTAAGCCTTCACGTCAATGCGGTTGCCCTTTTCTTCTTCGTGATACGGAATCGGGAGGCCACCGCCAGCGCTGATCGTGCGGAGGTGAGAACCGAGGCGACGGCTAGCATCGACCATGGCATCGCAAACCTGAGCCAAGTGTTCAAAGTCCGTGCCGGAACCGATGTGCATATGAAGACCGGTAATCCACATTCCGTTGCTCTGGGCGAGCTTGATGCAGTCCTTAATCTGTTCGTGCCAAATGCCGTGCTTGGAAAGGTCGCCACCGGTGTTCGTCTTGCGGGAGTGACCGTGGCCAAAGCCCGGATTCACGCGGATCGTGAGTTCAGACTTCACGCCGAAATCAGCAAGTTGCTGGATCATATCCGGAGAGCCCACGTTCACGGCGATGTCGTACTTCTTCACGAGTTCAAGAGCGTCACGATCGAAGATATCGGCTGTGTAGACGATTTCGGGAACCTTGCCCTTCTGCTGTCCACCCTTGAAGCCGGCCTTGAGGGCGCGCACAATTTCGCCAGCGGAGACAGCGTCAACAGCGCAGCCAAGCTTGCGGATGAGCGAAACCACGGAAAGGTTCGGGCATGCCTTCTGAGCAAAGCGCACAGTGTCAAAAACCTGCACGTCCTTTACAGCACGTTCAATCGTCGCACGGTCATAAATCCAAAGCGGGGTGCCGTATTC
>Ga0310786_10007314_pt1 | contig 14433 bp, 15 predicted proteins | sample AusTroGonzalo_MG_FD_203881 | JGI IMG/M metagenome (GOLD analysis project Ga0310786, IMG submission 203881) | Bovine rumen microbial communities from tropical cattle in Woodstock, Queensland, Australia - Gonzalo_03 (v2) (version 2) | ecosystem: Host-associated > Mammals > Digestive system >... | reverse complement strand
CAGAAGCAAGCATACGATGAAATTCAGTCAAAAATTTTCACTATCAAGCAGAAGGTGCTTGCTGAAGAAGTAAAGATGAACTCTAACACTACTCAATTGGAGAAGTTCAAGGTTCAACTTACTAATGAACAGAATAAGCAATGCGATTTCAGCACAACAGAATACGAAGCCAAGCTTGCTAAGTTGAAGACTGACGCTGCTTCTCTTGCAAAAGACATTAACGAGACCGAGCACAAGATCAAGATTGACAACAAGCTCAGCGAAATTCTTGGTGATGAAGGATTGAGAATGTACTTCTTCAAGAAGTTGCTTCCGATCTTGAACTCACGCATCAACTACTACCTGAAGAAGTTTGAATTGCCAGCAACTCTTGAACTTGATTCATCAATGCAAGAAAAGATCATGACTGGTCGTTTCGAGCAGGCCTACCAACAGTTCAGTGCAGGCGAACGTGCAAGAATTGACATGGCTATCTTGCTTTCATTCTTTGACATCTCGAAGATGATCTCTAACTGGTCATGCTCATTACTATTCGTTGATGAAGTTCTTGACAACGGCGTAGACAACTCCGGTACTGAACAGTTCTTGAGCACATTCTACAGCATCGTCACTGAACAAGACAAGAACGTTGGCATCTATATCATTAGCCACAAGCTAAGCGACATCCAGATTAACTGGTCTAACGTAATTGAAATCAGAAAGAAGAGTATGTTCTCTGAAATCGTAAAGGCGGAATAATGAAAAAGACATTGTTGATAAACTTGTTTGCAGGTCCAGGCGCCGGTAAGTCTACTGGCGCTGCCTATATCTTCGCAAAGTTGAAGATGGCAGGCGTTGATGCAGAACTTGTAACTGAATATGCAAAAGATAGAGTCTGGCAGGAAGACCAGTTTCCTCTTCAGAAGTGCCAACTCTATGTTACTGGCAAGCAGCTCTTGAGAATTGAGCGAGTATTAGGAAAGGTTGATGTTGTCATTACTGACTCTCCAGTCGCTATCGGTTCAATGTACACTGACGAAAAGCCTTATAAAGACGCTTGCATCTATGCTGGTAAAAAATATGAAAACAGTCTAAACATTTTCATTAAGAGACAGAAAGAATACAATCCTAATGGGAGAAATCAGACTGAAAAAGAAGCAAGACAGATCGATGATAAGATCATAAACATGTTCACAGAAAACAACATGCCGTACATGACGATTGCTGGCACAGAAAAAGGATATGACGATCTCGTAGAAATTATTAAGAACTATTTGAAAATGAAAGGAGAAAAGTAATGAAAGTCGCACTAATTGCTGATTTGCATATCGGAGTAAAGAAAAGTGACCAATGTTTTCAACAGTCACAGTTAGCGTTCTTTAAAGACCAGCTCGTACCCGATTTGAAAGAAGACAATATTGATACTATAATCGTCTGTGGAGACGTTTACGATACACGCCAGACGATAAACGTGCATACTGAAAACGTAGTGCTTGACTTGTTCAAGAATGTCTTGAAAGATTTTACTGTTCATATCATTGTAGGCAATCACGACATCTATCACACAACTACTACTGAAGTCAACTCATTGAAGTCGCTTAACCTTCTTCCGAACGTAACGGTATACGAAAAGCCTACTGAGATTGAACTTGATGGTAAGAAGTGCCTGATGCTTCCGTGGATCACGAAGAATGAAGACTTTTCTTCAATCGTCACTAAGAAATATGAATACTGCTTTGCTCATCTTGACATTGTTGGTTTCAACATGGGAATGAGAAACATCAGTACTGATGGCATTGACGGTGCAGACATTATCAAGAAAGTAAAGTACACTTTCACTGGACATTATCATACTCGTTCTCATAAGGAATTTAAGAACGGCGCTGAAATCACTTACATTGGTTCTCCTTATCAGATTACCCGTGCTGACAGAGGTGAAGACAGAGGCTACATCATTCTTGACACTGATGATGGTCTGTTTGAATGGAAGACAAATGAAATGTCAATGATCTTTACCAAGTATGTCTACCCAATAGTTGACAAGTCAAAGATCAAAGGCAATCAGGTTGACATCGAAATTCCGTACAACATGCAGAATGAGACCAAGAAGATTTACGACTTGGTGAATGAGCTTAACGCTTTGGGTCCTGCTTACCCAGTCAATACATATTACGGAGATCCTCCTGACGCTGACCAGAACATCAGCATTGATGTTGACCAGCTAAACCTTGTAAGTATGTTCTCGTCATTCATTGACCAAATTGATACTGACTTGAACAAGCAAGAGCTTTATGAGGAACTGATTAAGTTGTACGATATGTTTAAAGGAGCAAATTCATAATGGATAATTTACACGAGACTGGCAACGGAACATTTCACTTCAGACGAGTAGTAACATTGAAGCAGCTCTGCGATACTTTCGCAGAGTACGCTGATACTTTTGAAGAACTGCTAAAGATTAACCCTAACTTGAAAGTCTTACCGATTTTCTGTCGCAGCGACCTCATTCAAGAAGGCAAGCCACATCCTTATCCGTACATTGTGAGAATCTTTTCTCCAGGTCCTTCTGGTGAACCTTGCTCGCCAATTCTTGTCGCTGAAAAGGACGGAAAGTTTCATTCAGCAGTTACTCCGACAAGACGCTTGACTGAAGAAGAGTTTAAGAGACTTGAAACACTCATTGGAGGTCCAAATGACTAACGGACAGAAAGAAGCAATTGAGTTCATGCTTCAATACAATGACTATGAAAAGGATAGCCCAGAAGCTCTTTCATTCTGGGCTGCTTTTGAGAATGTTGAAATGCGCTTCAACAGCAATGAAAGATTTGAAGATTTCATTGAAGACGCTGAGGGAGCAAATGTCAAAGAGCAGATGCCGAAGTTCTACGATGACGCTTGCCTTATCTTTTCAGTCATGCCGCCTCCACCTCAGTGGGTCGCTTCACGGATTGCTGACTATATGCTGAACTACATTGACAAGTGGTACGCAGAACAGATGAAAAAGGAAAGGGACAATGTTTAGCCCACCGACTGAACAGATAGAAGAAGACTATAAGAAAGAGTTCTTAGCAGGCCAGCACCAGACTGATTATAACAAGTGCAGGTTTGCTGAAGATAAGCTTGCTTATGCCAAGGAGTGGATGAGAATCAACGCTCCTTGGGTCAATTACGAAAACCCAAGAACGATTGCTGACATCGTGGGTCATGAAAAGATCTACTTTGACAGCAATCCTTTGAAGTTCTTGATGGCAGACAAGCTCAGTTCAATTTTCTTTGGGCTAGGCTGGAATGATATGGAAGATCCAATCTTCAACATGCCTGAACTTGTCATTCCGCCAGCAAAAGGAAAGGATGGCGAGCCTTTGCTTAAGTTCAATTCGTACTTGACTGATGAAGTCTGGGAAAACATTCCTGAAGATGTTCCTCTTATTCTTCGCATGTCGCACGGTTCTGGCTGGAATTTTAAGTTCAGCAAGACAAAAGACTTTGACCCGTCATTTCTTCAAGCACAGACATTCAACTGGCACAGATTGAACTATGCTTATATGTGTGGATGGGAACAACAGTATGAGCCTTTATGTGGCGGCTTTCTTATTCAGCCGGACCTAGGCAAATTGATGAACTGGGAGTTTTGGTGTGTGGAAGGCAAGATTGAAGGTATCAACCTAATCAGAAAATTGGGAAAGAACTTTGAAGAAAATGTCGCTTTCGTCAATGAAGAAGGACGTTTTCCAAAGTGGTACATAGGCAAGCCGATGATGATGCGTCTTTCTCCTTCTCAAATGGAAATTCTTGAGAAGATGAAACCGTACGTCAAAAAACTCGCCGAACCCTTCAAGTTCGTCCGTGTAGATATGTACTCTATCAACGGAGAGCCGAAGTTCAGCGAGTTGACTTTTACGCCTTGTGCAGGCCGGATAATTACAAGTCCGTGTTAACTGTCAAGTTCTCAAATGAATCTACGCAACGGCGGACAATTTCGTCCGCTGTTTCATCTACTTCATCAACCCAGATGAATTCTTGAGCAAGATTTTTCTCACCAAGTTCAACATCAATCTGAATCTGGTCAAGTGCAGAATGACGAATTGTCATTGTTACTTCGCCTTCATCAGTTTCTTCAGAATAGACGGCTGCGCCAACATATTCATCTTCAGTCGGTTCCAAGTTTTCAAATTCTGCGCCGTTCAACTGTTCGGATGCGATTGAAACGACTTTATCAAATGCAGCTGAAAGCTCGTTAACCTTTACATGCAAATCATCTTCTCTGCTTAGATTATCTGTGTATTCGTCTCTAGAATATTCAGGATTGTCTTCATCTTCCATGTAATCTTCAACGATGAATCCAGCTTTCTGAAGTTTTTCAACTGATTCTTTCAATGTCATTTTCATTTTAAGCTCCTAATGAATTATAGAATGTAATGATTGCAGCAGCAAGGTCAAGAACAGAAACGTCTCGTGAACTTGAGTCGCTGATTGTGCTAAAAGCAATAGGTGACGAGTTAGTCGGGTCAGGAGTAAATCCTTTCTGATTGACAACTGCGACGATTTGCTGACAGGAACCACGGAGAGTCTTTTCCCAGTTCTTAATCTGAGCCTTTACTTGCTTGTAACGTTTTTCATCGTCGCATTTGTCGGCGAACGCAGAATTTACTGAAGTAATGACTGACTGCGCCACTTCAACCTGTGGAGCAATCGCTTCACGAATTGCTTCACGAGGATCTGCAGGAGTAGCTGACTCTTCATTCTCGACTGGACCGTCATCTGGAAGAGGCGGAACGACAGTCTCTTGGTCTTCATTAAGTCTTGCTATGTTCAAGACTAATTTTTCAAATTCTTCATTAAGCATGATCTAAATCCCTTTTTGTGTATTTATTCACTTGCTGACGGAGAACCAGATGGTGAAGGAATAGCCGCATTCAGTGTCAAAGCGTTTTCTTCATTAGATGAAGAAGATTCATTACATTCAGTAACATAACAGCAAGAATAATCAATTTCCAAATTTGTGTTAGCAGAAAATCCATCTGAAAAAAATCTAACTTTTAAATCTGCACTTGTCGGAAATGGATACTCAGGTCCCTTACCGTAATCTGTACGTTCTGCATAGCCTTCATAACGGTATCCGCCATCAGATGGATACAGACGAATAGCAAAATTTGGTGCCGAATTAGGCAAACCCATATCACCATTTCTGTTTTCATCATCGAAGAAATCTTTAAGATTTACTTCAACTACCAATTCACCAATTCCTTCCATAGGCATGGTAGCAGAAGCAGTAGAAGTTAATGTGCAGGTTATAGAATGCTTAAACATTGATCTCTCTGAAAACGGTCCGTTTCTACTAAGTGGCAAGCATGTTGTAAAACCTTTATTTGCTATATCTTCAGATGTTAATGTATGTGAATATGGAAAATTTGAGTTTTCAATCAACCCAATTTCTGTCAAAGTAGGTTTATTTAAAATTCCGCCTGCATACCAGCTTGCTTTATTCCAGTCAGCTTGTGGCGGAGAATAGTTATCAAATTGTTTAGCAACGTACTCGATGTTCTCTTGTAAAGGCTGAATCGTTCCTGCAAACATTTCTGCGCCATCTGCTTTGGTTTGTCTAGTCCAAGGAGTTGGTGGATTGTCATGAACATGCTGTTCAGTTTCTCCTCTATAAACATTATCATTTGCCATAATGAAAACCTCTTTCTTTATTTATCTTCTTCAGCAGGTTCTTCTGTTTCTTCAACCTTATCGTAATGATTTTCTTCAGTTGCATACTCAATGACATCTGCTGCATCAAGCATGTCAATGTACTTCTGAATACGTTCTTTAGTCAAGAACTCGTCATTTTCAACTGTTTTAAGAACAGCCTTTGCTTCTCTGAAAGAACCTGTTTGAACAAGTGAAATTACAGCCATCAACTTCTGTGCGATTTGAAGTGGCGTAATTGTCTCGAAATCTGTATCAATGCATTCTTCTCTAAACAAAGCAATGAACTCGCTACCAACTGTGATGTTATAGTCAACTTCTCCAGCAATACCGTCAATGACAGAAAGACGAGATTGGTTGTTATTAAGCTCATCAACATAACGGTCAAAAGTAACATCCTTACCCAAGAAATCCTTGACTTCATGCTCAGAATAATTTTCCAAAGTCAAAGGTTCTTCAAGCGCAGTCTTTGTCCAGTATTCTTTATTGTTATAGACACACTTACCATCAATGTAAGTAATGCGTGAAATGTACTTCATGTCAAACTCCTGTAAAATCAAATAGTCTTTTGCCTCTGCTGATGCCTGTGACATCATAGTGTCCAAGTTTTGCTTGTTAGGGCTAATAAAGTGAAGTAAATTGTCTTCTTTTCCAATTGCGTAAAGCATTAAAATACCTCATTTCCATTAAGGCGGAAGTAAAACTTGTCGCCACTTGTTACTGAAACATTGTTGAAGTCTTTTGCATAGGAATCATTTATCTTTTCAGCATAATTTGTAGCATTATAGGTGTTATCTGCTGTAAATTCAACACTGAATCCTTTAGCGATTTCCCACTGATTGTTATTCCAAGCAACTACTGCTCTTTGACTGATGTTGCCCCAAGTCTGAGCATTAGATTTGTAATAAATTCCCCAGTTTTCAGGATTGTCTGGCGGAGAATCCATAGGCGTCATACTTGTAATATGATTTCTTGCCATGTTATTAGTCAATGTGAAAATCTTCTGCTTATTATTGTTAAATGCGACATAAGACTGGTCATTTGGGTCAATGTTAAATCCTCTGTCCCAATAGTTAGTGTTCATAATGAACTCATCACCAGGATTATTTCCAGCAATGTAGAAAAGATAAGCATAACGAGCAATGTCATCATTATAGTTTCCTACAGGAACATTGCTAAATTCATTATCCGTAAAGACATGTTTTACTTTACTCATATCTCGTTTAAGTAGATAAGGATATGGGTTGCCGCTGCCGCTCTCTCCTGGGACCATTCCATTATCCATTTGTGTTCCTTTCCAAATAAAATATGAATCTGCACTTTTCTGGCATATTTCCGCAAAAGTAGTTGCATCGCCTTCGCATTTATGATTCCAGGCAGTACTTGAATAAACGCCGTTTACATTTGCTATGCCTGACCACATTTTTTGTCTTCCAGTAAAGCCAACATATTTTGACCCCGTCATACCAGCGCCTTCGCCTTCACCGCTATATTGTCCTTTTACATTAATGTAATAAACATTATCTTTAAACAACGTAACGGTTCCCAAACTTGAGAACGTTTTTAATGAACCAGTAAGATTATACACAGTTACATTAAGCTGAACGCCATTTTCATCACGATATACAACACAAAGTCCAACTTCATTCAAGATTCTTAATTTAGCGTGTGTATCTGATGAGTTGTTTGCTGAAAAGAATTCAACATCAGTAAGAACAATGTCTTCTGTTGGAATAAACTCAAAGCACTGATCTCGTAAGAATAATGTTTCAAGCTGCTTAACGATATGTTCCCACACAAGTTTGTTGCCACGGTAGATCGCAGCAACTGACATGTTTCCGAAGAAGATTTCAGCTGGGTTTTTTGAATTAAATTGTATGCTCATCTTAGCTTTCCAAAACGATTCTAAGTACTCCGTCATTAGGGAAGTTACTTGTTGATGTTCCTGCTGGGTAAACTTGCACGTTATTTATTCCGCTGTACGAACCAACTGAGTCAGTGCCGTTTGCGTTACTGAATCTTGTTGCAGACACGCCGCCATCAAGTCCAACGACCATCGCGTCAGATCTAGAGTTTCCATTTCCTGTACCGTTACCGACAACAAAGAGAGCGTTAGACTGCGTCTTATTCCAGCCACCGATTGCCATGATACCTTTGCCGTTTGGGTCACCAGAAGCAACAAGTCCGCGACCAAATGCTTGTGAATAGTTAAAGGCTGAAACTGCATCACCGTTAATGATTGAGTATTTGTCAGCAGTTGAAATGTTATTAGTGTCGCCGTGGCCGAAAGCAACTGAATAGTCATGTGCCTTGACATAATGACCAAGAGCAAAACCGTAATCAGTCGCAGAAGCTTGCCATCCAAAAGCGCCAGCATTGGCACTAGCATAGTTTCCATCGCCGACAGCCAAAGAGTTACTTATTGCAGTAGCGCCTTGATAAGACATAACGATTGACTTAACACCTGCATTACAGTTATTACCGATAGCGCCAATTGAGTCATTTGCTACAGTGTTGTTAGAACCAATGTTCAAAGGTAAAGTAGGAGTAAAGTTGCCAAGTTCTACACCGTTTGCAGAGATTGGTCCTTGAACCCACATGCTACCGTCGCGGTAAAGAATCAATGCATCGCTTCTGTCAATATGCTCATTCTTGCCATCACTGTCGGTAGTTCTTGTACCGTTACCGATAACCTTCAAGATGCCGCCATGAACGTAACCAAAGTCGCTTGATCCTTGAGTTCCTGAAGTTGGCTCAGAAGTAGTCTTGTTTGCCATACCTTCAATGCTCTGACCCCAGATGTTCCATCTTCCTTCTGGGTCAGAACGGTCAGCGCTGAGGTTATGGCTATAGAATTCATTATAGCCACCTTCCATGTGAACACCATAGCCGTAAAGTACGTTTGCATGGCCTTCAACGTGGGAGTAAACACCAGATGTCTGGTTATAAGCACCTTCAGTATGATTTGCTCCAATAAGTCCTTGGATTAGGTTGTCGCCGTTCTTGTAGCCTTCAACATGTGAATACGGACTGAACGCTGAAGTTTCTTTGCCTTCAGCATGTGAAGCAGCACCACTTGCAATGTTGCTATCGCCTTCAACGAACGCCATTCCTTCAGCATTTGCTTCGCCGTTCGTATTGACTTTCATCACACCATTATCAAGAATCAAGTCAGTTCCTGCAGCAATAGAGCCTTGTGCAGTTACTTCCTGCCAACCAGAAGTAGTCCAAGCATACTGCTTGTTTGCGTCAATGCCAGAAGTTGCAAGACCAAAATGATACTTATTATCTTGACTTACATAATCGCCAGAAATTCCATTTTCAGGAAGAAGATCATCACGCTTTACATAATCATCAAGATCATCTTTAGTAGCGATAACATCAGTTTTCACACCAATTGGGTCAGTGCTTCCATCACCAGATGTAGTAGTTTGGTCAAATGCGTAAGAGCGTCCTGGTGCGCCGCTTGGGATCACAAATGCAGATGTTTCATTTTCTCCCCATGCAAGAGTTACTTGAATACCACCTTCTACTTGTTCTGCAGATTGAAGAACGATTGAGTTGCCCGAAGGACCAGTCTCGCCTTTAGGACCAACCATACCTGAAGCAGCAGGAGACTGCGTGACCAGAATCGGTCCTCTTCCATCTCGGTAGTCTGCATACCATCTTGCATCTTCTGTGCTAATTGAAAGAATAGGAGTTTTGCCATCTTCACCTTTTTCTGATGAACCGACGAACTGATATTCTATTCCATTTGCATCATGTATACCGACTACTTTTCCTCCGCTGTAAATAAACCAGTTAGGAATAAGGCTAGGATTTTTTATGTTTTGCTGTAACATTTTCTAAACTCCTAAATTAAACGGGATCATTTCTAAATCCAACATAAGGCTTGAAATCGCCAAGCGCAGTATCACCAAGTGAGCCAGCTGGGCTGTTGTTGAAGTGTGACGGATTCCAGTTGCTATAAGCACTGGTTACATTCTGTCTGCCATAAGTAATATCAAAAGCGCCAATATCAGTTCTAAATGCGTTTTCAATTCCAAGGAAGTGCGTTGTTTGCCCGTGAACGATTACTTCAACATAGTAAAGTTTTTCTGGTTTTAATGTTCTAGTTTCAGTACAGTCTGGGTGGCAATGTAAAACATGCTGTCCAGTCTGTTTTGTAAGAACGGTATTTCTTGACCACCACATAGGCGTAAGCAATGCAGTGTTTTCATCTACTTCATAAACCGCGACCATTACGCTTGAAGTATTTGCAGTACAGTTACTAGTAAGAATACGCGCTGTAGTTGTGCTAAGCATGTCAAATTCAATCATCGGTCTAAACAAATAAGATTTAGAGTTATCAATGCTCTGATCTTTCGTTGCACTGACCATACCAATAGGAATCGTTTCAACAATTCTTTGGTTAACAGAATTAAGAAGCTTATTAAAGACTTCAGGATCAACGGGACTTACTTGTCCACCAGAAGAAGTCTGTGCTAAAGTTAAGTATTGATTAGTAATACCGCTTTCCTGTTTTTCAACAAGCGTAAAGAAGTCCCTATCATAATGAAGTCCGATGTTCTGATTAAGAACATAAATAGGATCTTGTCCATAATAAGGCGTTGCTTGTCCAGAATTGTCAGAAAGGCTGACCACTTCTTCAATCATTGAAAGATTGACATCAAGATTTGCTTTTTGAAGAGCATCAGAACCAAGATAAACAACGCAGTACTTTCTACCAACTTGATGCTGAAGTGTTGCAGCAATGTTTGCGTCTGCCGCACCAACTTCCGATGGGTAGTAATCATGAGTTGTAAGCAGTGCATCGCCACCAACTGCTGAAAGCACGAACTGGTTCAGCATGTAATTATGCGGATTCTCAGGTTCTGGAATGTTATTGTCTATCGTTGCATTCATGCAGACAGTCAACTTATCAACTGAATCTGGAACAGTGATAAAGCCGTCAGAATCAACAGTAATGTCTTTCTGAATACCACCGGCAAACTTAATAATGTCGCCTGAAGTAACAGTCTCTGCATTTGATTTGGTGAATGAACCGTACAAGTAAGCAAGGTTATCAGCGCTTGCACCAATAAGCCAATTTCCATCTCCAAGATTACGTGCAGAAATTCCTCTTTCGCCAGAAATTGAAACTCTTGGTGTAAGGTCTACATGCAAGTCATATTCTGGATGTCCTGCAGAAGTATGTGTTTCTATCTGAACTGTATCGTCTGTAGAAATTACAGCCGGTATAGCGCTTGTAAGAGTTTCTTCAAGTTCCTGTTCAGTAACGAAATGCGCGAAGTCCGCAGAAAGACCGATTGTGTGAGTCTCGGAATCTACATACACGCCATCATCGCCTTTATAAGGCGTTACATCCCAGCCTTCAGTTGCGGAAGTCGGGACAAATGTCTGCTCTGCCCAAGCGCTTGTCTCGGACCACTGTTTATACTTGTTGAACGCTGCAGAAAGCTGGTCTGCACCGCTTGTTTGATCTTTAGTATAATAATTATCAAATGGGACTGCAGAAGGCTCTAAGGACACAATATGGTCCTCAATTTTAATGCCCGGACCGGCAGAATAATCTGTATGATCCCATCCTGAAGTTGCCGATTGGATGTAAGTATTAAATTCCTGATTGAATGCAGAACTGAAAGATGCACTAAAAGCAGAAGTATAGAATTTCTGTTCTAGTTCATTATGAATGTCTGCGCTGTAAGTATTAAAGGTATTGTTGGTTACGAATGTATCATTTGCCCAGGCGCTTGTAGCAGAGAAAGCTGAAGATACTTCATTCTTGTACTTGTTGAAGTCGTCTGCTGAAACGTAATCACCTGCTTCTTGGTAATCACCCTTAGGCTGGAATGTATCTTCAGCCCAAGCACTTGTGTTATGAAATTCTTCAGCGACTTCAGTCTTTAATGCCCAGTCCTTAATGTCGCTAGCTGACGCATAATCGCCAGAAGGCTGGAACGTCTTTTCTGCCCAGGCAGAAGTGTCTTTAAATTCCTGTTGAACTTCTGTCTTGTAATCATTAAAGTCAGACGCTGAAACGTAATCTCCAGAAGGCTGGAAATTCTGTTCTACCCATTCCCTTGATGCGCCTGAAACTTTATTATTGACTTTGTCAATGATCCAATCTTCGTTAACATAAAGTGGATCTGATGGGCGTCCAGAACCTTTTAATGACGGACCAACAGGAAGATTGGTTTCATCATGATAAACTTTGCCAAGAGCTAAAATCTTTCCACCACTTGCAAGCATCTAATACCTCTACATAAATCTTTCTCAAAATTATTTATACAAAAACGGGAACGCCTTATAAGCGTTCCCGTCTAAAGATTTATGTAAGTTAGATGTCTATTTCCAGTTCTCGGCAGAGTTCTTTATGTCAAAGGTTTTCAAGTCTTTTCGTCTCTTAATTTCTCCTGGTAAGACGCAGTCTTGAAAAAGCTGGACAAACGAATCATAATCCAGCAAAGTTCCACAGATAGAATCATAAACTGCTTTTGGAACTTTTTCGCCTGTCTTTTCATCAATGTTGTAAGACACGTCCATAGATGCCATCTCTTTGTACCATCTAATCGTCCAGAAGCATTTTAATGCATGACAGTCTGGGCGGTCATAGAAGAAAGTCTCTCTGCCGAGAAATTCTCGCTGAACGTCTTTCGTGTACATTGAGATTTCAATACGGTCGCCGTATGAAGCAATGTTTAGTTCAATGAACGGATTGTCGTCCAGTCCGCACGCTTTCAAGATAGCGGAATAGACTTCACACGCCATTTCACAACATTTTTTCTTATCGTAGATCATCTTCACTTAAAGGTTTCACAGTCAAATCAAAATGCCAGACTTTATCGCCCACTGTAATTTGTCTTTGTTTGACGATTGCCTGCAAGTACGGAGCAAAGTCTTTTGCGAATCTTTCAATGCCAGAAGAAAATTCATGCTTGTATCTGGTGACATGCCCGTCTTCCCAGATCTGTGCATAAATGTTACAGTCTGCTTTTCCTTCGCCTTTCGTGTAGTCCCATTCAAAAAAAGAAAGCACCTGCTTTTCAGACAAGGTGCTTTCAGTTAAAAGAATTAAAGGATTACCGCGCTTATCAGATTTAAGCACAGTTCTCATGTTTATTCTCCAATTTCTTTTCTTCTCTTTTCAATAAGAGGGTTAAAGACTTCATCAATGAAATCTCCATTAAAGTATTTATCCTCAAGAAGATCATACATAATCTTCAAGTACTTCTTATACTCTTCCGGATTTTCCATCAAGAAACGAATACGCTTCCACATTTCGTCTGGGCTTTCAACCTTGAAGAAATCTGGCAAGTCACTGAACAGATTGTCTGTATCATACGAGTTCTTGTCCCAGAACGGAATGATGCCATAGTACATCATCTTCCAGACCTTCTGTGTAACGAAGTTCTTTCTGGACTTCATGAAAGACGGAACGAATGTGAATTTTGCTTCCCACATCTTGTCCTGAATTTCAACGATGCCTTTCTTGATGAATGTATCTGGGTGCTTTTCCTGTGCAGCGTCGTCCCACTTACCATAGACCTTACAGTGTGGCAACTTGTTAAGAACCCAGTTCTCAAGGAACTCAAGTCTGTCATAGCCACCGTTCAAAGTCAAGATAAACGGAGACTTCTTCTGATAAGTCTTCTTGCCAACCTTGATAGCGTCAGGATTAGTGAAGTCAATCTTCTTCAAGTTTCTCAAGAACCATCTTTCTGTCTTGTAATACTTCAAGACAAACGGTTTCTTTTCATAAGTATCAGGATCCTGTGTATAAGAATCCATACAAGACTGCATGTATGTCGCATTGCATTGAGACAAGTTGAACTCTTCGTGATGAATTACGTCAACGTCCTGCACTGGAACATAACGAGGGTCTTCAATGATGTTGTACCACGGGAACTTCATCTTGTTGATAAGATGACGCATTGGGCCGTTGTACAAAGCAGCCATCATCAAGCACTGAGAGAATGAGCCTTTCTTGTTCTTACAAGGAATACCTTCTCCCATGACTGAAACACGAGCGTCCGGGCCTTGCATGAAAAGACCAAGATCAAACTTGAGCTTATGCGTCTCGACGTATTCGTCAAGCATGCGCCACGGCTCCTTGCCTTCAATCTTGTACATCATTTCTTCTGTGTAGCCTTTCTTACCGAAGTTGTACTTCTCGCCAATTTCTGCCTTAGCAGAGTTCCAGACATCAACGATGTTCTCAGGAACATCTTCATCAGCGAAGAATCCCGTGTTCTTGTCTTTCCACTTAGTGAAGTCAGACGCACCAAGAATATAGAATGTGTCATTCGGGTGCTTTCTTGCCAATTCAAGATACACGATCTTTGGAGAATCGTCGCCTGCATAGATTGACCACGAAGATTCATCGAAGTACATGCTTCGTCCAAACTTTCCAATAGCTATGTTCATATTGAACTCCTTTCAATGTTTTTGTATATATGACCTTAAGATTTCACAATACAAAAATAAAAAATTTTTCGCATTTTTGAATGAATAAGAAAAAATAATTTCAAAGACTTAAGCAAATTTGTCTGCTGCTGTCTTGATGTCCACAAGTTTATTCATAGTGACGTAAGTATTGAAGATAGCTGTGACATATCCTTTGACTATCTGTTCAACTTCTTCTTTTTCTTTTGAAAGCAAAAACTTTGCTACATTGGGATTTCTCCGATAGTCCAAGAATTTGTTTGAGCGGTTCTTAATGTAGTTGAACGCTTCTTCACCAGTTGAAACTTGCGGGTT
>Ga0310786_10007313_pt1 | contig 14435 bp, 9 predicted proteins | sample AusTroGonzalo_MG_FD_203881 | JGI IMG/M metagenome (GOLD analysis project Ga0310786, IMG submission 203881) | Bovine rumen microbial communities from tropical cattle in Woodstock, Queensland, Australia - Gonzalo_03 (v2) (version 2) | ecosystem: Host-associated > Mammals > Digestive system >... | reverse complement strand
GGTTACCGAAGAACCGTTCAAGATAGACGAGTGTCGGATGGACCCCGGCCGGAATGTTTGTGTAATTGGCCCTGACAAGGGCGTTGCGGAAATAATAGGAGTTTCCCGCCTCCCCAGTACGACGGTTTGACCTCCCCAGTACCGGGGTTTGAGTTCCCCTGTACGAGCAAAAGTCTCAAATCATCTGCTTCTCGGACTCGTTAAGTTCCACATGCAGGTACCGGCTCGAAGTCGCGGGCGATGCCATCGCATGGGAAAATGGAGGTTTGACGATTCGGCGCGTTGGCGGTATAATTCGCACCTGTTTCAATTTAAAAGGAGTTACTTCAAATGAAAAAGCTGTTGATGTTTGCGGCCGTTGTTGCCGCCATGACCCTTCACGCGGCTTTGACGCCGGCGACACTCTTTAGCGACCATTGCGTGCTGCAGCGCGGCAAGAAGCTGCCCGTGTGGGGCAAGGCCGATCCGGGGGCGACCGTGACGGTTGCCTTCGCCGGACAGGAGAAGAAGGCGAAGGCGGACGCGAATGGACGCTGGCGGGTGGATCTCGATCCGCTTGAGGTCTCATGCGAGCCGCGCGAGATGAGAATCGCCGCCGAGGGTGCCACGCGTGAGGAGATCGTTCTCAAGGACGTGCTGGTGGGCGTGGTCTGGCTCTGCGGCGGGCAGTCGAACATGACGTTCCAGATGTGGCCGGCGCCGCGGATCGGGCAGCAGGCCGGACGCGAGATGAATGGCTACTATGACGTGATGCTCACCGATGCGCCGCTGGTGCGCGGCGTGAGCATGCCGCAGTGCTGGAGCGCCGACGAGAAGGACCACGATACGCTCAAGTGGTTCACCTTCACGCCGGCGAACGCCAAGAACGGCATGACCTTCTCCGGCGCGGCCTGGCATTTCGCCGTCCGTCTCAATCAGGCGCTGAAGATTCCTGTGGGCGTGATCGAGTCCGCCTGGGGCGGCAGCTGCATCGAGACTTGGATCCCGCCGGACGGCTACGCCGCCAGCGAGAACTTCAAGGGTCTCGCCACGCGCAAGATTGAAGCCGAGGCGAAACCGGGGCAGGTTGCGCAAGCCAAGAAGAAAGGCAAGAAACCGTGGCGTCATCAGCAGCCGCGCGCCTGCTGGAATGCGATGATCTATCCGCTCGCCCCCTACGGAATCGAGGGTGCGATCTGGTATCAGGGCTGCGCCAACCGTGGCCGGTGGCAGCAGTATTACGAGATGCTGACGGCTTTGAGGACCGGATGGGCGAAGCGCTTTGAAGTCGAAGACATGCCGTTCTTCCTCTGCCAGATCACCCCATACAGCTATGGCAAGACCGAAGCGACCGATACCGGCGATACGCAGATCCGCGAGGAGATGGAACGCTTCGGTCGTTCCAACGGGAACAACGTGGGATGCGCGATCCTCTCCGACGTTGGCGAGCTGGATTGCATCCATCCCGGCGACAAGCGGACGGTGGGCACGCGCCTCGCCGCGCTCGCCCTGAACAGAATCTACGGCAAAAAGGAACTCAAGTGCGACGCACCGGTGTTCGACAAGGCGGTTCTCTCGGCCGACGGAAAGCATGTGACCCTTTCGTTCCAGAACGTCGAGGGTTGGTGCATGAAGGGTGCGTATGAGCCTCGCTTCGAGCTGGCGGGAGCAGATGGCACGTACACGGCGGTCAAGAGCGACATCAAGGCCGATGTCAAGACGATCGACTTGAAGGTTCCCGACGGCCTGCAGCCGACCGGCGTGGCCTATATGCGAAAAAGCTGCGTGCACGGATTCCTCAAGAACGAGGCCGGTCTTCCCCTTGGGCCGTTCCGCGGCTCGGTCGAGAAGGCTTCGAAGTAAAATCAGGGTACGCGTCTCCGGCGTCCTAAACAGCGGTGCCCTCTCCGCTAGACGTGACGATGCCGTGATAGCAAAGATGTAGAGGGCTGACGGCGCCGTAGGATTTCGCCAGATCCAGATAACGCTGGGCGACGGCCGTGATGCCGTTGGCCTGACGATAGTTGTCGCGCGCAAGACGGCGCATCCAGCCAAGCGCCCAACGCGGTGCCACGCGCTCAAACGTCTCCGGCCAAGCATCCATGATGTCAACAATGTATTTCGTTCCTGTGCGCGCACAGAACCGCCGCACCTCCCGCCCGATGAAGAGCGGCGGACTCGAGACGACGATCAGGTCCGGCACTTCCGCCGCTGCCGAAGCCAGCGCCGCCCAGTTCTTCGCGAACCGCCAATGACTCCAGATCCGCTTCAGGCAAATGTTTCGGCGGTAACCCGGCACACGCACGAATTTCAAGGTGAAGGGCAGAGCGGCGGAAAGCTCCTCAGGCGTCTTGCCGCCCATCAGCTGCCGTTCTTCTTTCCGGGCATGACTCCAGTTCTGGGTCCAGTACGTGACACGATGCCCGGCCCGCGCAAACGCCTCGGACATGAGCCAATACCGCTGGGGGCGGTACCCCTCCACCGGAAGGTTGTCAAATGGATTGACGATCCAAACATTCATCGGCTGCCCCCTCATCCCCTAACCCTTACGCCGTCCCCGGCAGCTGCCGCAGGCGCAGCTGGCCGCACGCCGCCTGGCTCTCCTTTCCGCGCGAACGGCGGATCATCGTCTGCACATGGTTCTTCATCAGCACGTCGAGGAACATGAGCATCGTCGATTCCGGCGGCGTCTGGAAATCCGGTCGGTGATCCACCGGCGAAAGCGGGATCAGGTTCACTTTGGCCATCGGCACCTCCCGCACGCGGCGGGCAAGCGCCTCGGCGCAGGCACGGGAATCGTTCACGCCCTTGATGACGGTGTACTCGAACGTGATGATCCTCTTCGTCTGAAGCGTGTAGTCGCGGCATGCCGCCATCAGCTCCGCGAGCGGCCACTTGCGGTTCACCGGCATCAGCTCGTCACGCAACCGATCGTCCGACGCATGCAGCGACACGGAAAGCTCGAACTGCAGCCCTTCGGCGGCCAAACGCGCGAAGCCTGGCACCACACCGCACGTGGAGAGCGTAATGTGCCGCGCACCGAGGTTCGGACCCTTTCCGGCATTGATGAGCTTCAGCGCGCGCATCGTCTCGTCGTAGTTCGCGAACGGCTCGCCCATCCCCATCACCACGAGATTCGTGAGCGTGCCGTATTTCCGCGCCGCCATCACCTCGGCAACAATCTCGTCCGCACGGAGCGACCGCACGATCCCCTTCGCGCCGCTCGCGCAGAACGCGCATCCCATCGCGCAGCCGATCTGTGACGAAACGCACTGCGTGAGGCGCACCGTCTCGCGCCCGCCACTTTCGCCCTTCGCGAAGACGGGGATCACGACGGTTTCCACCAGCTCGCCATCGTTCATCTTCAGGAGCAGCTTCTTCGTGCCGTCGGGCGCCGTGTCGCAGGCGACCTCCTCGGCGGGGAGTATCGGGAACTCACGCTTCAGCGTCTCTCGGAAATCCTTTGGAAGTGTGGTGGCCTGATCCCAGTCCGTGATGTAGTCGCGGTAGAGCGCCTGCAGGATCTGATCGGCGCGGAAGGCGCGCAGGCCGCGCGCCGTGAGGAGCGGTTTCCACTCCTCCGGCAGTACGGACCACGCCGGCGTGGCGCGAACCGCCGCCACATCCCCCGCCTGTGTGGCGTCCTTCTCCTTTCGACTTATTTCCATTGCGCACTATTTTATCATAAAACGGCAACATAAAACACCGCGACACATAAAACGGCACCGACAAAAACCATGCTGGCACCCACCTATTTTGCATTATTCATATTCAGTGGGTGACCATATCAGGCTCAATCCGCCTCTCCCGCCCTACACATCATCGCGCCGTCTCTCCGCTCATGCATTGAACCACCGCACCATCGGCCTTGGCCTCATCTTCCGGCTTCATGGGCGCAGAGCAGATATCGGACAGACAACCACACCGTCTGCACGTCTGTAAACGATATCGCCGACCGCCGTAAGTACCATCTTAAAGGACGGTGCCTTCATCCTTGTGGTGTCAACAATCCTAGACAATGCATTTAGTGTTTCCGCTCCTTCGTTCACAAGGCTATCTCCACCAAGCTTGATTTCAATGAGTCCGTATTTCCCGTTTCTCAAATGAACGATCGCATCACATTCAAGCCCGTTCTTGTCGAGATAATGGCTCACCGAGCCAAACGAGGCATCGGCATACGTGCGCAAATCTCTCATGGCAAGCACCTCGAAAAGGCGACCAAACGAACGCAGGTCATTCATAAGGTCGCCAGGGCCGAGGCCAAGTGCAGCCGAGGCAATCGATGGGTCGGTGAAGTAACGCGTATCCGATGTTCGCACAACGGCCTTACTCATCAAGTTGGGACACCATGCCGGCATGTTTTCAACTACGAATATCTTCTTGAGGGCATTGATGTATGAATAGATCGTATCTTCGTCAAGACCACGGCTGTCATGCTCCTTCATGTCCAGCCTGATTGCCGTCAGGTTGGCTTGTGTACCTTGAAGCCTTGCATACGACCGCATAAGGCGCATGACCCGTTCAGGTTCACGCGGCACTTTATCAACCCGTGATATGTCGGACTCAACCACATCCCTGTAATAGTCAAATGCCCTCATAAGCGCAATCTTGTCGCGCTGCTGTAGGGTCTGCGGCCATCCGCCCCTGCACACAAGGAACGCAACTCTTTCAAGATCCAGTCCTTTGCATTCACCCTCTGGCAATTCGCCACCGTCAATCAGTTCAAGAAGCGACACATTTCCAGACGAATCGCCCGACTCCCACAACGTCATAGGACGCATTGTCATCCGAGATATGCGTCCCGTTCCCGTATGCGAAATATCTGCCGTATCTGGAGGCACGGAAGAACCAGTTAAGATGAAATGCCCAAATCCTTTGCTATGGTCAACCCTGAAACGGACAGCATCCCAGAAACGCGGATACTCCTGCCACTCGTCTATGAGACGCGGTTCATCGCCTTTTAGCAATTGAGCCACATTGATCTCGGCCAACTGAAGATTCCTCTTCTTTGAGTCTGGATCCCCCATATAAAGAACGCTCTTGGCGATTTGTTCGCAAGTGGTTGTCTTGCCACACCACTTGGCACCTTCCACCAATACAGCGCCAGCACCCTCAAGCCGTTCCTTGAGGATTTCATCAGCGATTCGTTTTGAGTATTCTTCTGTCATTTGGCGCCAATTATACCATATTGCCCATTTAGACGCAAACCCATTCGGTAGTTCGGCGCGGTTCAGTTCGGTAGTTCGGCGCGATTCCGTTCGGTAGTTCGGCGCGATTCCGTTCGGCAGTTCGGCGCGATTCCGTTCGGCAGTTCGACGCCACATTAAGTAAAAGAACACCCCGCCATCAGCATTGGCCTCACCTTCCGGCTTCATGGGCGCAATCGCGTAGGGTGTGTCCCCGCACGGTTCCTATGCTTGAGAATTCGCTTCGGACTAATTCTCGGCCACGATACCAAATCTCAAGATTACGGTGCGGACGAAATCCAACGATAGAATCAACAATACAACGAAATCAACAATTCGCCATTATTTAAAACAAAAAGTGAAACATATTTGCGACTTTTAAAGGGTCTGTCCCCACAGACTTCCGGCGAACGCAACAACCGCCAAGATTGTTCCATAGATGATTCTCATTCCTATCGTCCTTTCCTATTCAATGTCGGCACAACCCCACTGACCTTCAGATTCCCTGTCATCGGCTTGGAAACATGATCCGCGAAACCCGGTCTCGTCGGCCTCGCGCCAAGGACATAGCGGGCTATGATGTTCAACGGCGCAGTTCCCCATGCGTGGTTCCAGTCCTGGTTTGGCTTTGCATTGAGACTCCACGCCTCCATCGCGATCGTCGAGCCCTGCGCCATCATGCCAAGCCACGAACGGTCCCCGTCGGACGTCATGAGCGCGATTGCCGCGTCGTCGCGCCCCGCCTCAAACAACGCCTCCAGAAGATACTGCGCAAAGTACACGCTGCACGCCATTCCCTTCGCCACGAGGAAATCGGCGACGGCGCCTCTGCGGTCTTCCGGCACAAGCCCGAACGCAAGCGCGGCGGCGTTCGCGTGAAGCGAGGAATGCCGCGCCCCCTCGCCATCGACGTAAAGCCCCGACGCCGCATCGAAGAATGCGCGACCGAAGGATTCGCGGACTTTCTTCGCCCTTTCCCCAAAGAAAGCAGCGTCCTCCTTCATGCCCAGCACCTCCGCAATGTCGCGCATCTCGTTCAGGTTCCTGTAATGGAACGCGTTGACGACTGCGTTCACCGGCTTGAACACGAATCCATCGCGCTCGCCGGCCGGCCAGTCGACGATGTCGGCCATCGGCGCGACACCATGCTTCGGGAAGGACACGAGCAACCCGTCTTCACGCGCAAGGTTCAGGAGAAGCTTCTCGTCCTTAAGCCGCCGGTAGTATCTGGATATGAGGTTCGTCGAGCCGGAGTACATCCAGTCCGCCCACGCCATCATGACCATGTGCTGCGCCCATTCGGTCGGCCAGGTGGGGTGGTCCATGAGGAAGTCGAATGTCCGCCGCGCCAACTCGAAGTCGGCGTCGATGGCATAGTGCCCAAGCTGGTTGATGTATGCGTCCGCCTCGTACGGAATCCGCTCGCGGTCGCCGTCTACATACAAACCGGCGAAGCTCGTAGCCCAGATGGAATACTTGCAGAACTCGTATACCTGCTCCAGCCGCCTGTCGCTGCACGAAAAGGACGAGGCCGACATGTCGATTGGCCAGTGGAGGACTTGGCGCCGCACGTTCGCGGCGCCAGCCGAAGCGGGAGCGCCGACAACTTCCACGTACCTGAAGGGCATGACGACTCCGTACCGCTCGGGAATTGCAATCGCATGGGTCTTGCCGTTCACGCCCTTCGTGTTCCTCTTGTCGGCGACGAGCGGAATGCGACTGAACCCCGCTCCGCCGGACTTGAACTTCACCTCCACCGCACGGATCGTGCCGCCTGGACGCATGTCTATCCGACCTTCCCCATTCAGCTTCTCGCCAAGGCGTACGACATATTCGCCTGACGGCAAATCTATCTCCGCCCAGCCGAATGCATCGCGTCCGAAGTCAGCGCGGAGAACGCCCACGTCCGCAATCAGCTCCGCTTTCGCAGGCCTTTGTAAATCAACAACGACAGATCGACCATTGGCTCCGTGCGCCGAAAGCGTGGCCATCGTCGCCGCCAGGATTGTTCCGCATATCGTTCTCATTTTTCCTTCTTTATCGCTGACCCTTTTGATACAAAGGCTCCGATGTGGCGAGGGCGATGCCGCGTCCCCTGCTGCCGACAGCGCAGTAGTAATGGTAGACCACGCCGCCGTGTTTCAGTACCCACGGCTTGTGGGCATGCGTACGGTCGAAGTCGGCGGAGGGCTTGATGAGCGGCTCGCCGTCCCACTTCGTCCAGCTCTTCAAGTCGTACGAGCAGGCGAACGTGTCGAACGCGCCGCCAGGCCTCCACTGGTAGCCGAAGTAGAACATCACCCACAGGTCGCCGATGCGGCGGAACATCGGGTCGCCCGAAATGGAATGTTTCTTCGGGTCGCCGTTCTCGATCACGGGCACGTCCCCCACGCGCCGCCAGTGAAGCATGTCATCCGAGACCGCCATGCCGATCACCTCGCGGTGGGAGACCTTGTCGGCGGCGTTGTAGAAGTTGACGAACCGCCCACCGCACGAACGCGACGGATCCTCCACGGTGAAGTGCTTGTAGATCGTCGCGCGCTCGAAGGCGCGGGCGGAGGTGTCTGACGGCTGCAGCACGGGATTGTCTGCGTGGCGCGTCCATTCTCGCACCGCCGACGGATCGTCCGTCCAGGCGACGCCCGTGGAAAGCGGATCGGTCTCGTAGCCGTCCTTCGCACCGCCAAGGTACATCATCCAGTATTTCCCCTGAAACGCATTGAGCGAGTTCGGCCCGTCCCACCGCGTATCGACGAGCGCGGGCCAGCCGTCGGCCTGCGACGCGTCCCACGCACCTTTCTTGCCGCGTTGGAAGATGCAGCCCAGACGCGTCCATTTCAGAAGGTCATCCGACTTCGCGAGATGCGTCTCGTACCCCTTGCCGTCAAATCGGATGAACATCATGTACCATGAACCGCCATGACGGAACACCGTCGGATTGTCAAGCATCTCTCCCCTTTCCGGTGTCAACACCATGCCGACCTTGTGAGGAGTCTTCACCGTCTCGTACACCTCGCGCATCCGCTCCGGCGGCACCTCGCGCTTGGCGGTGCAACATGGGTGAAAATCAAATTCAAGCACGGTGTAGGAGAACGGCGGGAGCTGCGGCGTGGCGCGGAAAGAATCCGTGGTGTCCTTCGGCGACACGCGGTCGGGATCGTCTGGCGGGTTGTGCTCCTCCAGGCGCGGAGCCGCAAGCGACGTGGCGCGCACGAGGCGCAGGCCGGCCGCCTTCCCGAAGTCGAGCGAGAGCAACTTCGCCTCCGCAGACGAGTTGACGAGGTGGAGCACCACGGATGCGCCGTCGCGGCTGCGCGTAGCGCTCACCGTCACGTCGGGACAGTCCGTCGCGCCCGCCACGAGGATGTCGCGATGGTTCGCGCTCGCCATCTGTTGCGCCCAGCCGCATGGCTGGAGCCAGACCTTGTCCGTCGTGTAGAAGATCTGCCCTTGGTCCCAGCCGTTGTCGTTCTGCATGTACGCCTGGAGGGCGTTCGCGGGACAGCTCGTGAGGACGAACGGCCCCTGCTCGCGCACCGCCTCCAGGTTGCGCGCGTGCGCGAGGGCGCGTTTCATGTTGTGGATGTGGGCGTTCTCCTCGAAGATCGCGGCCTTCATCGTCGTCTTCGGGTTGAGGCGCGTGATCATCTCACGGAACGCCGTGAGCGTGTTGCGCGTGTCGTTCCCTGCGCCGACGCCGTCCGCGCGCACATGGATGTCCCAGTACTCCACGTAGCCGTCCGTCAGACGGAACGTCTCCTCCATGAGGTCCTTGTGCTTCATCTGCCACATCACCGCGCTCGCGAACACGAGCTTCGGATTGGCCTTGCGCATCGCGGACACAATGCGGCGCAGGTTCTCGCAGTAGCGGCGGATGTCGGCAATCACCGGCTTGCCGCCGGTGGGCGAGTTGCCGACGCACTCCTCGTTGCCAATCTGCACACAGATGAAGCCGTCAAACTGCTTTAGCCACGTGGCGAGCGCCACGGCATCCTCGGTGGAGTCGTAGGCGTGGATCGAGAACGCGCACGGCAGCTTCAGGAGATTGGCCATCTGCACGAACTCGCGCACCATGAAGCCGCTCGAGCTTTTCTTGAACCAGAAGCCCTCGTAGGGACGGCGCTCGCCCAGCATGTTCTTGAGCAGGTACTCGGGCGTGTTCGCCATCAGCCCGCCCCAGCGGAGGAAGGTGAGCCCTTCCTTGCGGAATCCGTCCACGATGTCCTCGCGGCAACCCATGCGTCCGAAGTCGTTCGTCGGCTTGTCCTTGAGGTAGGCATCGTCGATCCAGACCTTGCCGCCTCCGCTCGCGACCACCGCGAAGCGCGCGGCCGGGTCGGTGCGGTCGGGCACGAGCGCGAACTCGACTTTCGTCCAGTCGTCCCAGCTCGGCGCGGGAATCGACGCCTTCGCGTAGATGACGCGTCCGTCCGCGCGCTCGAGGCGTACCTCCAGCGCACCCACCGCGCCGCGCGCGAAGAAGTGGCCGATCATCTTCTTCCTCTCGCGGCAGGGCACGCCCCAGCCGTTGAGCCCGCGGTTGGCGACGCCCGCGGACCCCGTGCCGGGGGCGAGCAGTTCGCTCGCGTTGCCCCAGTGCGCGACCTTCACATCACGCGCGAGCAGACCGTCGCCACTGGTAAAGCCCTCCCACTGGCGACCGCAGCAGATTCCGCCCCCACCGCGCGGCGCGTAAGGGATCACCTGGGGCGGCAGCTCCTCCTCGAAGCTCTCGTCCCACAGGCGCTGCGCGTCGAGGCCGCCGTAGATCTCGTGGTTCACGTCCTCCATGCCCGTTCCGTAGATCGTGCGCGGCACCTCCGCCTTCACCTTGTCGAGGTTCACGGATACTTTCACCGCCCCAACCGCCGGAGGAACCGCGCTTGCAGCGGCCACGAGAACTACCAGCGCCAACGCCGTTCTTTCTTGCGCCATTGCCAACTCCATCAGATTGTTGACAAGGATTTCTATCCTATTGGCCGTCTAGCGTAATCCTGCGGTGCAGCAGAGGCGAAAGCCAACAACATCGTAACGACGCGTATGTTGGCCAGGATCGCGCCGAGCCGGTCGGCAAGCCGCTGCTGTTTCACCCTTACTTCCACCACGAAATACGCGTGATTTCGCCTCAGTCCCCGTTAGTGTGCTCGTAGGATCCGTCGGGGCGATATTCACCTTGCCGCCAATCTCTGTTATGTCGTCCGCATGCCAGTCAAGACACCATTCCCAGACATTGCCCGCCGTGTCGTAAAGTCCCCAGGAGTTCGGAGCGTAAGAACCGACAATGGCCGTGCTTGGTGTGTTGTCGCCATCCTTGTATCGGCCCAACCGGTCAAGATTGTCGTCTTGTGCTCCATTAAGGATTCCCGTTCCGTCGCCCCACTTCGTGTCGCCGTTCCCCGCGCGTGCGGCGAACTCCCACTGCGCCTCGCTGGGGAGATCAAAGTCGATGCCCGACTTCGTACGGAGGTTGCCGAGGAAAGAGCCGGGGTTGGGATTATGAGGCCAGTTGTAGGTTGGGTTAGCCGTCGTAGAGTTAACGGAGTTACGGATTTCGTTGTAGCATACACGCTCAACGGGATGCATCGCACGGTCTGCGGCGTTGTCGTAGCTGGACGGCGCGTTGTTGCTCGTCTGGATCAACCCCCACTGCGCCTGCGTGACGGGAAACACGCCGATATAGTAGTTGTTCGTGAGCGTCACTTGATGCGTCGCCTCACGCGACTCGGTACGCAACGTCTCCAGCGTGGTCGAACCCATCGTCCACGTCACATCCTTGGCCATGATCTTACGCATGACGATGGAGGTGGTGCGGTATTCGTCCTTGCCGAGCAGCCCACCCGGCAGGAAGTCAACCGACGGATAGTACCTCTGCGTGTTCGGTTGTGCGGCTTGGGTGATATCCACCACCATGTAGTCCGGCGTGTTGTCGAGTGCCCAGGCCGTCACGACCGCGCGCGCGCCGCCATTCGCAAACTCTATCTTGTGACCTTCCCAAGAAAGGTCGGGACGCCATGTGATCGTGTGGCTGCCTTGTGCGACCTTCTTCCAGACGTCGCCCTGCGCATTGCAAACCGCCTCGCCGCCGATGGAGATCCAGTCGGCATCGTTAGCTGTGACAGCACCTGTGCGGTTCGTCTGCACGTCAAGCGTGACGACCGCGCCATCCGGCGCATTGCTGAGTTGATAGGCGATGGTCACCTGTCGCCCGAAGGATGCCTGAGTCATCGTGACATTCGAGACTTCCGGCGTATCCGATGCGAGGAGCATCATGGAGGATGTTGCCGCTGCCGCGCACAGTATTGATTTCATGTTCATATCCGTTTCCTTTCTGTTTAGATTGTCTGGTGTTTGAGATTATCTGATTGTCATTATGAATGTCTTGAATTGCGTAGCATTGAGCGCTATCGCAACCGACGCGTTGTTGGAGCGCGAGCGCGCTTCAAGATTTCCTGCCGTGCCGGCGATGCGCATCGCGCCTGTTTCAAGCGTGATCGCACCCGATGCGGCGGGATAGGATGGGTTCGCCGCCGGATAGGTGGCGGGGTCGATGAACTGATATTCATCGCCGTTCGCCGCAGCAAGCGGCGCGGCTGCGGCAAGCGCCGCCGTTAATGCGGCTGCCGCCGCCTTTTTGCCTGTCATGGTTGTTGCTCCTTGTATTGTTGATTGTGAGACTGGTGAGACCTGTGGGACGGGTGGGACAAATTCCTGAGCTTCGAGAGCACCAATCTCTGACGATTGCGGCGCGCTGGGGGCAGCGCGCCCTACCGAATCCAGTGCATCAGATGCTTCCATTGTCTCGCTGGTCACTTCCGTCACATCTGTCCCACCTTCCGCCTCGGCCTGATTCGCCAGCTCCATCTGGCGCAATCCACTAACTGCCGCGTATGACAGGCTGGCGAAAAGCAGCATCGCAGCCAACGAGGCGGCAATCCGGCGGAACGCCCTCAAAAGCGCCCACTTCCTCTGCGGCGCAGCGTGCTTCTTGGCCATCTCCGCCGTGAATTGATCGGCAAAGCCATTCGGTAGATGGCGCAAGGACTCCGGGTCGTTCATCGCCTGAAACCAGCGGCGGTGCTCGTTACGTTCGGCGTCGAAGAACGCCCGACAGGCATCGCAACGAGAAAGATGCAGGTCGAGCGCACGCTTGCGGCTTCCCGTAAGCGCGTTATCCAGCGCGTCCTCAACAAGCGCTTGTGCTTCCAAGCAGTTCATCGTCTATTGCTTCCTTTCTTCATTAGATGCATCCGAGACGCCAATCGTTTGCGCCAAGATGAAGCGCATCACCTTTTTTGCCTTGTGCAGGCGGAACTTGACCGTCCCCTCCGGTATCCGCAGCACGTTGGCGATCTCCGGCACGGTCATGTCCTCGAAATACCGGAACACGATCACGGCACGATAGTGGGCAGGCAGGTGTGCGACGGCCTCGCGGATCGCTTCGGCGTCAGCTTTTACGGCAAGCGCCTCGGCGGGGTCTGGGCGATCGTCCGGACGGTCGGGCATCGTATCGGTGAACGTGACAATCTCGGCATTCTTGCTGCGCATGTCCATGCGCCAGAAATTGACAAGGATGGAATAGAGCCAGGTGTAGAGGGTTGAACTGCCTGAAAAGAGCGCGATGCGTTCGATGACGCGCACAAGAGTCCGATTGACGAGATCATGCGCCCCGTCCTCGCTCTGGCAAAGACGGAACGCAACATCATACAGCCGGTCGCCACACTCTGCGATCAGCCGCCTTGCCCCCTTTTCGGGATCTGTCTTTATCTCTTCTGCTATCTCCATCTATTGCATTTTATATGATATAGATGCAACTGGAGCCGAAATCGTTTGCAACAATCTTTGGCTCTTTAAACCCCAAAACAGCAGTTGAATACGCCCGTGGTTTTATATTTCCCGCAGAGGCGCAGAGACACGGAGGTTTATAGGAGTTTTGAGGCATTTGAATGCGTTACTGTTTCCCCTTCGGAATGTGAAGATTTGTAATGCAGATCTAAATGGCTGAACAGCACAAATATCTAACATCCTCCGCGTCTCTGCGGGAAAAATCAATTGTCCCAGTCATGCCGGCGGCAGAATGCAGGACGGCGTCACCGCTCAAGGAAGCGTCCGGTGCCGGCATGGGTGAAGGTGCCGGCGTCGTAGGCGAGCGCGCCGTTCACGAACACCTTGTCCATGCCCGTGCAGAAGGAATGGCTTTTCGCGAACGTGGCCGTGTTGCGGAAATCCGCTTCGCGCCAGATTGCGATGTCCGCAAACGCCCCCACCGCCAACACGCCCCGATCCCGGATGCCGAAACGCCGGGCGGGAATCGACGTCATCCGCGCAATCGTCGCCTCGCGGCCCTCCTTCGCGGCGACGCGCCGATAAAACTCCGGCATGGTCCCGTAGGCGCGCGGATGCGGATGGTCGGCAGCGAGTGGGCCCCACGGCGCGCGCAACGACGCGTCACTGCCCGGCACGATCCACGGCATCGAATAGATCTTCGCTAGATTCTCCTCGCTCATCCCGAAAAAGAACGCGCCCGTACGGCAAAGATCCTTTTCGAGAATCGTGCAGACGAGTTCGCCCGGCGTTGTAGCTTGCCCATTGCCGGTTGAGGGCTTGGTGTTGAGGATCTCCGCAATCGTGCGACCGGGATAATCCTTGTTGTCGGCGTGCCATACACCCCCCACCATGACCGAGGACCAGTCTCGCTCCTGCGCATCCAGCTCCGCCACAATCCGCGCACGCAGCGACGGCGTCCGGAGCCGTTCCATCTCCGCCGGCGCGCCGCCCTCCCCGGCCCAATCGGGGAACACCACATCGAGATCGGTGCCCGCCGCACAGAACGGATACCGGTCGCTACCGAGCAGAAGCCCCGCGTCGATGGCATCCTGCATCTTTTCGAGCACGGCGTCAATCTTCCCCCAATTCCGCCGCCCGCTCGTCTTGAGATGCGAAATCTCCGCGCGGATGCCCGTCGCCTTCACGAGCGCCAGCACCTCATCGATCGCCTCAAGGATCTGGTCCCCCTCGCTCCGCATGTGCGTCGCGTAGAAACCGCCGCGCGCGGCCGCGGTCTGAGCGAGAGCCACGACCTCTTCAGGCGTGGAATATTTTCCCGGCTGGTAGATGAGTCCCGTGGTAAGCCCCCAACCGCCGTCATCGAGTTCGCGCGCCAGAAGCCGCTGCATCTCCTTCAGTTCATCGGGTGTGCAGACGCGTCCGCGATAGCCCACGACCGACGACCGCAACGTGTTGTGCCCGATGAACTGTACCGTGTTGATGGCG
>Ga0310786_10007312_pt1 | contig 14438 bp, 12 predicted proteins | sample AusTroGonzalo_MG_FD_203881 | JGI IMG/M metagenome (GOLD analysis project Ga0310786, IMG submission 203881) | Bovine rumen microbial communities from tropical cattle in Woodstock, Queensland, Australia - Gonzalo_03 (v2) (version 2) | ecosystem: Host-associated > Mammals > Digestive system >... | reverse complement strand
AAATTAACTAAATTGTGTTAATAAATATTTTATAGACTAATTAAAGTTGAGAGAAGATATGTATCAACAAACACAAGGATACGCGAAAAATTATGCCGCCGCGCAAAAAGAAGGCTTGAGTCAAAACGAATTGGAGAGCAGAGCATTTATTTGCACAGCTTCAACATTGAATATGATTAAAGAAAATTGGGAAACCGAAAAAAAGAATCTTCCTGAGGCATTGGAAAAAAACAAATTGTTATGGAGTATTATCGCCAGCGCAATGAAAGAAGAAGATTGCCCTCAGCCGCAGGAAGTGCGTAATAATATTTTACAATTGGCTGCTTTTGTGTTTAAACGAACCATGGAATTACTTGGTGATCCCAGTCCGGAAAAATTAGATATTTTAATTAATATCAATATGAATATTGCCCGTGGCTTAAATGGTAACGGTTTGGAATAAAGAAACTCATATTCTGTCAAATTCAATATTAAAAGTAAGAAAGGAATAAACCCTTCTTATTTTTTTGGCACGATACTTGCATATAAAAACTGAAGACGAGCATAAATAAGGTGTAAAATGCAAATATCGGACTTAAATAATAATCTGCTGAATATGATAACGGGGCAGAATGTGCAAAAAACGGAAAAGGATGGAGAATCCCGCTTTTCTGATTTATTGCAGATGACTGATAAATCAGCGACGGATATCGGTTTGGTGGCAGATGATAATAAGGTATCTATTCAGGAAAACTATTCCCATCAGGCAAAAGATATTGATGTTCGTAAGTCGGAAAAACAGGAGCAACGGGTGTCATCTGCAGAAGATAATAAGGTGCAGTCCGGTGAAGATAATAAAGAATCTGATGTGAAAAAACAAAGCAAAACGTCTGAAAAAAACGAAAAGAAAGCAGAAACAAAGGAAACGGCAGTCGCTTCTCAGAAAAACAATACGGTACAAGAAACAAAAGAGGGGGAAGTGTCAGATGCAGATGTTGCTTTGGTAGAAGAAATTGTTTCGATTCCCGTGATGATAGCAGATAATGAGTTTTCTTTTGTGGTTGTTCCGGCTGAGGCTGTTCTGGCGGAAACAGGCGTCGAACAAGAAGATATGTCGGTTTTAATGGTCGAAGCGCCTGAAAATGTAGAAGAAACACAGGAAATCGGTATAATGGCTTTGCAGCCGAGAGAGATTGCTCGTCAAAATAATGATGATGAAAAGCCGGTGGAAATTTTAGAATCTGTTGAAGATGTTGATGTTGAAGATGTTGTTGAGCCGGAAAAAGAAAATATTGAAGTAATGAAGAAAGAAACAAAGGATCAATTAGTTGTTTCTGAAAATAAGCCGGTTGATGAAATTCAGGTTCAAGAGGAAAAAATTGCCGAAAAATTACCTGAAAATAAACAGGTTGAAGTGAAAGTAACGGTAACTAAAGATGTTGTCAATGAAAAGCCGATTGTGCAGAATAATCTGGTTAAAGAAGTTTCGGAAGAGATTGAAATAAAAGAGTTTGTTGAACCGGAGCTGATTAAAGAAAGCGCGGGACAGCCTGAAATTTTGGAAACGTCGGAAAATATCAATCTTATCCGGCCGGAAATGGGTGAGAATGTAAGCATTAAAGATATTGAAGTCGAGCAAACAATAAAAACAACGTCGATTCAAGAAATTGCGACAGTAACGGAAGTTGCTGAAAATAATATGGCGACATCTTTTGTTGCAGAGGTTAAACCGGCGGTGGCTAATGTTGAAAATAATGTTGGCAAAGATATTTATAATAAAGGTCTGCCTCGTGAAACTGTAGAGCAAATTAAGGTAAATATCACACAATCTGCGATTAAAGGCGTAGATAAAATTGAAATTCAGCTTAAACCTGCTGATTTGGGGCAGATTGAGATTAAATTGCATATCGGTCGCGATGGTAAGTTGCAAGCGCATGTGGTTGCTTCTAATATCGAGACTTTGGAGATATTGCAAAAAGATATGAATACGCTGAAAGAAGCCTTTAATAATGCCGGATATCAAGCGGAAGACGGAAGCTTTAGTTTCAGCTATCGCGGCGAGGGGCAGAATGATAATGAGCGCGAGCAACTGCGTCAATTCATCGGTGAGGTGATTACCCATGATGTTAAAGAAGAAGCGGCAGCTAATGATTATATAAGCGCAGATGGTGTGAATATTAGAGTTTAAGGAGAAAGAAAATGACGGATATCAGTGCAATTAACGGGTATATGTCCAGTACAGCAAATGCTGCGGATACGACTTCTGCTTCTAAAACGCTGTCCGCGGATATGAATACCTTTTTAACATTGTTGACAACTCAGTTAAAATATCAAGATCCGCTTGATCCGACTGATACCTCTGAATTTACCAGCCAATTAGTTCAATATTCGAATGTTGAACAAGCTATTCAAACGAACCAAAAATTAGATGCTTTAATTGCTTTGAATAACAATAATTTAGGGGCGCAAGCCGTATCATATATCGGTAAAGTCGCTCAGGTTTTGGGGGATGTTATGCCGTTGGATAACGGACAAGCACAAGCCACTTATACATTAGATAAAGATGTATTGAGTAGCACAATTATGGTTAAAGACAGTAGTGGTAATATCGTTTACAGCGAAGCAGGAAACAAAATTGCCGGAACGCATACATTTAAATGGGATGGTAAAGATAAAGACGGAAATCAGTTGGCTGACGGGGCTTATCAAATACAGGTAAGCACAACAAGCGGTGCAGGAGAAACTGCAGCTTCGGTTATCACAACTATTTTAGGTAAGGTAACCGGTGTGGCAAGTGACAGTAACGGCGTTTATGTCGGATTAGGCGATTCGGTAACGGCAAATTTGAACGATATTCTGACGGTTCGTGATAGTGATTTTTTCAGTAAAGGTAATTCTTCGGCAGAATCCGAGAACGGAGCTTCGAGTAACGGAGCTCAACAACAAGCCTCGACATCAGACATTATAGAAGATGTCGTCGATGTGCTTAAGGATGCAGCCGGCGCTGCGGCATTAATTTTATAATTATAAGACTTTAGGAGAAAAACAATGAGTATTTTAGGATCAATGAGATCAGGTGTTTCAGGGCTTGCGGCGCAGTCTAACGCCTTTAGCGCAATTTCGGATAATATTTCGAACTTGAGCACGGTAGGTTATAAAGGAACAAATACGGCTTTTAAGACGCTGGTAACCAAACAAACATCATCAAACGCTTACTCTTCAGGCGGTGTTCAATCAGTATCTCGTCAAGAAATAAGCACGCAAGGTTTGCTGTCATCATCATCTTCTTCGACAGATTTGGCAATTAGTGGTAACGGTTATTTTGTCGTAAGCCAGACAGCTACTCCTGGAAACAGTGATATTTGGGCTTATACGCGTGCCGGTAGCTTTACAAAAGATACAAACGGATATCTGCGCAACAGCGGCGGATTTTATGCACAAGCATGGAATTTATTACCGTGGGACGGTTCTCCGGAAGCTTCCGTTGTGAACATTCAAGGCATCAATTATATGAAAGCTTACTATAATACAGACGGTCAAATCGTTTATATTAACGATAACATCATTGATCCGATGAACTTGAAGCCGATTAACTTAGCTACTATCGGCGGTACAGCAACATCGACAACGCAAGTAACAATGGGCGCAAATTTACCGGCATCGGATATGATCGGCTCAACCCAAAAATTGTCGGCGTTGATTTATGACAGTTTGGGAAATGCCAGCAATTTAAGCATAGAGTACAGCAAAGAAGGCTCAAATCATTGGGGAATGGGTGTAAGTATTCCGAGCGGTGCGGCCAATATTGTGTTGACCGATTCACAAAGCAATAACAGCATTTATTATTCCGCCGGGCAGTTAGAGTTTTCATCTGTTCCGACCAACGGTTCGCAAATTACGATTACCGATGTTGCAAGTTCAACGGATTATGTTTTTGAATTTGTGGATAATGTTGCCGGTTACACGGGAGCAAATATTCCGGTTGCCAATAACGTACCGTCTGTAGGCGATGTCGTTGATAATTTGGCAGAAGCAATTAAAGCGAATTTACCGTCAGGAAACAGATTTACAACCAGTGGTAACTCGTTGAAAATCGTACAATCAATAATGGGAGGCACGTTAAAAATAGATGCAAGCAAAACTTTAGCTTGTGTCCAAAGTGCTGCAAATCCGGATGAAACAACCGGAATTCCGACAGGTATTTTTGAGGTTGTTGAATTAACGCAAAATACCAAAAACGGTGCAAGCATAACTTTCTCAACAGCAGCAACAACAGCCTATACGGGTGCAGCAGCATTCGCTATCGGCGGCAAATACTTCAAATTTGTAACTGGAAGTGCCGTAGATGGTGACGGTTCTGCCGGTAATCCGTATATTGTTAATATTGATGGCGCGATAGATGGATCAAACGTTATTCCGGCAAAAGTTATAAGTGCTTTGAAAGAACGCATTAACGCTTTATTGCCGAATAATGAATGCTATGTTGCCAGCGGTAATACGTTAGAGATTATTCCGACAACGACAAGTGCAGATATTGATTTGACTTTGGGTTCTTTAAGCGCTATTGCCGAAGGAACAATTCGTTCAAACGGTGCTAACTGGGTGAACATTTCTACAGCAGGAACAGTAATTAATACTTTTGATGCTAACGGGGTTACCCAGCAAGGTGCACATGTTTCGGCAATTCTGTTTAATTCGGATGGTACACCCAAATCTTTCGGTGTCGACGGAATAAGTATTTCTTGGGCAAACGGTGCTAAAAATATGAATATAGCAAATGGAAACAGCATCAGTGTCAGCATGGGTAATGTCGGTACCAGTGATGGTTTCACGCAGTTGTCTGGTGATTTTTCAACATCTTATATTAAACAAGATGGTGCAAAATTCGGTAACTATTCCGGCGTTAGCGTCGACGAAAAAGGTATCGTAACGGCGGTATTTGATAACGGTGAAACTCGTCCGATAGCTATTTTACCGTTGGCAACGTTTTCCAACCCGAACGGTATGGTATCATTAACCGGTAATGTCTGGTTAGCCAGTGATGAATCGGGACAAGCGATGTTGAAGCAGGCCGGAAGCAACGGTGCTGGAGAAATCACATCCTATTCATTGGAAGATTCGACGGTTGACTTGGCTAATGAATTATCGAATATGGTTGTTGTTCAACGAGCATATTCGGCATCAACCAAAATTATTACAACAGCAGATGAAATGCTCGATGAATTGACCAGAATGGTCTAGTTATCGACAACTCATTGATTTTTCTTCTTCTTTAAGGCTCCCATCGTAAGATTGGAGCCTCAAGGGCGTGATAAACTGTGAATATTTTAAATATAGAGTTCCATAAAGTTAAAAAGTAGTCTAATCATAAATTAAGCTAGTTTAAAAATTTTAACCGGCGGTTGTCTGTGCAATGTAAAAGGTAGGATTAATCGTGAATAACTTTATGCAAACCTTGAAGAATCTGTCTCCGGTGCGCTTAATCACACTGGCAGGTATCTCTTTGTTTTTAATCAGCTTTTTCGGCTATCTTTTTGCGCGTATCGGTGGAAACGATTATACGGTGCTTTACTCTAATTTGGAGTTGGAAAGCGCTAAACGTATTGTTTCGGAATTAGATACGGAAAATGTAAAATATAAGTTAGCTGATAACGGTACGACTATTTTGGTTCCGGCAGATGATGTGAGTCGGTTGCGGATTAATACAGCGGAAATAGCGTCAGCCTCAGGTGGTTCCAACGTGGGATATGAAATTTTTGATAACGGAGATGCTTTGGGGGCTACCAGTTTTGTACAAAATATTAATTTAATCAGAGCATTAGAAGGAGAACTGGCGCGCACGATTCGCTCGGTAGATAATATTAAAAGTGCCCGCGTGCATTTGGTTATGCCTAAACGAGAAATGTTTGCGCGTGAAGAACAACAACCGAGCGCATCGGTAGTAATAAAAACGCTTGATGGCAAAAAATTGGGTTTACAGAGTATTCAGTCGATTCAAAAATTAGTATCGGCGGCTGTTCCTAAGTTAGATGTTAAAAATATTGCAATTGTTGACAGTGCAGGAAATCTTCTGACAGCTAATTATGAAAGTCCGGAAGCGATGGCAACAGCTAATAATGAAGTTATGCGTTTGGAGCAGGAACGTAAAATAGCGATGAAAGTGCAGAGCTTGTTGGAAAATTCTCTGGGCGAAGGGAGTGTTCGTGCACAGGTTAATTTAGAGATGAATTTTGATCAGGTGGTCACAAATGAAGAAATTTATGACCCGGATGGTCAGGTTATTCGTTCACAAACATCTGTAACGGAAGAAGGAGTCAATAATTCGCGAGAAACACCCGTCAGTGTTTCGCAAAATATTCCGAATGCCGATGTGGTAAATAATAATTCCGGCTCATATAGTAATAACGCGCGTACCGAAGAAGTGACAAATTACGAAATTTCGAAAGTTGTGCGCAATAAAGTCAGAAATAACGGTGAAATTACGCGTATGAGCGTTGCTGTTTTGGTTGACGGTATTTATGAGACGGATGATAAAGGAGAAAAAGTTTATCGTCCGCGAACAGCCGAAGAAATGGAGAAGATAACGGCATTGGTTAAATCAGCCGTAGGTTATGATGCAGACCGCGGAGATAAAGTTGAAGTTGAAAATATGCGGTTCGTCAATATATTGCCGGAGTACAAAGAAAAGAAAGAAATGCTTATTTTAGGCTTTACCAAAGCCGAGTTAATGCGTTTGTCGGAAGGTTTAGGCGTTGCGGTTGTGGCAATATTGGTTATTCTGCTGGTTATTCGGCCGTTAATTAACAATGCTTTTGAAACGACACAATCTTCGGATACAAAACTCATCAGTGACGGCGAACGTAATGATAATATGCTGTTGTCGAGTTTCTTAAATGACGAAGATATGAATTTTGACGATATGATTAATGTTGATAAAGTTGACGGTCGTTTGAAAGCGTCTTCATTAAAGAAAGTTAATGAATTTATCGACAGAAATCCTGATGCGGCGGTTAACGTTATTCGCGGCTGGCTTTATCAAAATGATACAAATTAAAGGTTTTGACAATGAAACAAAATATTGTAGAGGATTATAATTTACTTTCGGGTCAGCAAAAAGCGGCGATTTTGATGTTATCATTAGACGAAGAAAAATCATCGGCGATTTTTTCTAAAATGGATGACGAAGAAATCAAAGAATTGTCGGTCATTATGGCCAGTTTGGGTAAAGTTAACTCGGAAATTGTCGAGCAGATTTTGAGCGAATTTATTAATAAAGCGTCCAGCACCGGCAATCTTATCGGATCATATGAAAGTACGGAAAGATTATTGGCAAAGACTTTGGATAAAGACAGAGTATCGGCAATTATGGAAGAAATCCGCGGTCCTGCGGGACGAACGATGTGGGATAAACTGGGTAACGTCAATGAACATGTTTTGGCAAATTATTTGAAGAATGAATATCCGCAAACGATTGCCGTTATTTTATCAAAAATCAAAGCGGAGCATGCGGCAAAAGTCATTGCATTATTGCCGGAAAACTTTGCAATGGAAATTATTATGCGTATGTTAAGAATGGATGCTGTACAGAAAGATATTTTAGATGGTTTGGAAAGAACTTTGCGTAAAGAATTTATGAGCAATCTTTCTAAATCGACGCGTCGCGATTCTCATGAGTTGATTGCTGAAATTTTCAACTCTTTGGATCGCAATACCGAAACTCGATTTATGGAAGCTTTGGAAGAGCGTAATCGTGAATCTGCTGATAGAATTAAGTCTTTGATGTTTACGTTTGAAGATTTGATGCGTATTGATGCTCAAGGAATTCAAGTGTTGCTACGTAATGTTGATAAAGATAAGTTGGCTATCGCGTTGAAAGGGGCTTCGGAAGGAATCAAAGAGCTGTTTTTCAACAATATGTCTTCACGTGCGGGTAAAATTCTTAAAGAAGATATGGAAGCAATGGGACCTGTCAGATTGCGTGAGGTTGAAGAAGCTCAGCAATACGTTGTAGGAACAGCGAAAGATTTGGCAACAGCTAACGAACTGGTTATCAGCGAAGGTAAAGAAAGCGACGAGTTGGTATATTAAGGCAGGGATATGGCGGAATTAAAAAAATTTTTATTTGATAATTTTATCATCGGCGGGCGAGAAACTAAACAGCCCGAACCAGAGGTAGAAATTGTCGAAGAAGAAAATTTGCCTCCTGTTGAAGAAGTTGAAGAAGTCGAAACAGTTGAAGAAAATATTCCTCAAGAAGAAACTTTTAGTCAAGAAGACTTAGAGCTTAAAGCAACAGAGGCAGACAGAGCCGGCTATGAGAGAGGATATGAGGCTGCACGCCAAGAACAGATAGAAGAAAATAATCGATTGTTGAATGATATTTCGCAAAAATTGACAGTTTTGCTGGCGCAATGTGAAGATACAGGAAAGCAGTATGAACAAGAAGCGGCAAAAGTATTAAAACAGGCGTTACAAACGTTGGTGCCGCCATTGTTGGAAGAGAATGCAATTGCGATGGTCACAAAGTTTTTGCAGGATAATTTCAACAATTTTAAACAGAATGAAAAATTATCTTTCTATATTCATCCTGATATTATATCATATATTCAGGATAGTATTATAAAATTGGCCAACAGTAATGATTTTGAAGGCAAAATAGCCATTCATAAAGACAGTAGTCTGGATAAAAGTTCGTGCCGTGTCGAGTGGGATAACGGGGGTGTGGAATATACGCCGAGCGGGCAGTTGGAGCAAGTTGAACAAATGCTTGAAAAGCAGTAAAAAGCGGAGAAAAAAATGAGTGATGATTTGAATTTGGAAGAGATGAACGAGACTTCGACAAGCGACGAAGAACCCATTCTGAGAAAAGAAAGCAGTTTGGATAATTTTGATATTCCGAGTTCGGCGAGTGATTTGGAAGCTGTTTATGACATTCCTGTCAAAGTATCGGCTATTTTGGGTAAGAGTAAAATTAAAGTCAGCCAACTTTTAAAAATCAATAAGGGAACAATTATCGAATTAGATAAAAAGGTTGGTGAAGCCATTGATATTTATGTGAATAATAATCTGGTGGCGCGCGGAGAAGTTGTTGTTGTTGATGATAAATTAGGCATTACAATGACTGAGATTGTTAAAATGCCGACCAAATAAGGAATAAAGAGAGAAAATAATGGAACTGCTGATTGTCGGAACATTAGACGGACAGATCGGGGCGGCAAGCAAAATAGCTGTACAGCAAGGTGGACAGGTCACTTTAGCGGATACGGTTGAGCGGGGTTTAGATATTCTACGTTCCGGAAAATCAGTTGAATTGGTGATGATAGATGTCAAGCTTGACGTCTATAAATTTATCTCATCTTTAGAACAAGAGCGAATTAATGTATTGGTAGTTGCCTGTGGTGTCGCTAATGATTCATCATTGGCGGTTAAAGCTATTAAAGCGGGTGCAAAAGAATATATTCCGTTACCGCCCGATCCTGAATTAATCGGCGCAGTTTTGGCCGCGGCAACTCGAGAAAATCATGCGTTGATATACGGAGACAAGAAAACCGAGGCAATTTTGAAAATGGCAAAACAAATTGCGCCGTCGGAAGCTAATATTTTATTGACCGGTGAATCCGGAACCGGTAAGGAAATTTTTTCTCGTTTTGTGCATGATAATTCTAAACGTGCGAATAAAAAATTTGTAGCTGTTAACTGTGCGGCAATTCCTGAGACATTGTTGGAATCAGAATTATTCGGCTACGAAAAGGGTGCTTTTACGGGAGCTGTAGCCAGACGTATCGGTAAATTTGAAGAAGCGTCGGAAGGGACTTTGCTGTTAGATGAAATTTCTGAAATGGATATTAAAATTCAGGCAAAATTATTGCGTGCGATTCAAGAAAAAGAAATTGATCGTATCGGTGGCAAAAGCCCGATAAAAGTAAATACACGCATCATTGCAACATCTAACCGTAATTTGGACGAAGCGGTTAAAAATGGCACATTCAGACAAGACTTGTATTATCGCTTGAATGTTGTGAATATTAATATTCCGCCATTGCGAGAGCGGATGGACGATGTAATGGTTTTGGCAAAACATTTTGCGAAAAAATATTCTGAGCTAAATGATATCCCGCTTAAACCGATTAATACAAGTGCCGAAGCTAAGTTGCTGAATTATCGGTGGCCGGGAAACGTGCGTGAGCTTGAAAATACGATTCATCGGGCGGTTTTACTGAGCACTGGTGAAGAAATTGACGAAAATGCGATTATTCTTGATGATTTAAGCGCCGTTATGTCAGCGCAAACAAACTCGGAAGAGAATGAGAATTTTGCAGGTGCAACACTGGCAAATATGGAGCGAAATTTAATTATAGATACTTTGAAACATACAATGGGTAATCGCACGATTGCGGCTAACATATTGGGTATTTCGATTCGTACATTAAGAAATAAATTAAAACAATATCAAGATGAAGGTCTGGATATTTAAACGTTATGGCTGATAAAAACAACATAGCCCCGAGCGGGCAGTCTATCAAAGAGATATTGATAAACGCTGCAAAGCGCGGCGATTTATTGTTTGCCGTCGGCGTTATTTTGATTCTGGTTATTTTAATTATGCCGATGCCCCCGTGGCTTTTGGATGTGTCGTTGGCTTTATCAATTACTATGGCGTGCTTGATTTTAATGACGGCAATATTTATTGAAAAGCCGATAGAGTTCAGCGCATTTCCGATGGTCTTATTATTAGCGACTTTGTATCGTTTGTCGTTAAACTTGGCTTCAACCCGTTTAATCTTAGCGCGCGGTTATTTAGGTCCAAATGCTGCCGGTGAAGTTATTGCGGCATTCGGCGGATTCATTATGGGTAATAATTTTATTATCGGCGTGATTGTGTTTGCAATTTTAGTCATTGTGAACTTTGTGGTTATTACCAAAGGTTCTGGGCGTATTGCTGAAGTTGCGGCACGATTTGCATTAGATGCGATGCCCGGCAAGCAAATGGCGATTGATGCGGATTTGTCCTCCGGATTAATTAATGAAGATCAGGCGCGTGCACGTCGTGAGGAATTGGCAAAAGAAAGCTCGTTTTACGGAGCTATGGATGGTGCCTCAAAGTTTGTCCGTGGTGATGCAATAGCCGGATTAATCATCACGTTTATTAATATCATTGCCGGTATTATTATCGGTATGGTGCAAAACAATATGAGTTTTTCGACAGCCGGAGAAACATATACACGCCTGACAGTCGGTGATGGTTTGGTCTCTCAAATTCCGGCGCTGATTATTTCGGTTGCCGCCGGTATTTTGGTTTCTAAAGCCGGTATGACGGATTCGGCAGATAAAGTTTTGTTCACGCAAATCGGAAATTATCCGAAGGCATTGGGAATGAGCTCGGCAATGGCAGCCGCATTGGGTTTTCTACCCGGCACACCGGCATTACCATTCTTTTTACTGTCGATATTAACGGCAGGAACCGCTTATTATTTGAATAAACAACATAAAATTGCTCAGAAAAAAGCACAAGAAGTTCTGGCTCAGGAAAAGAAGACAACAGGTGCGACAAAAGATGAAGAACCGATAGCCAGTGTGTTGCATATAGATTTAATTCGTTTGGAAATCGGTTACGGGTTGTTACCTCTGATTAATGAAGAAAGTAACAAAAAACTGACAGATCAAATAAAGGCGTTACGACGAGCATTGGCGGCGGAATTGGGTTTTGTAATGCCTTCGATTCGCATTCAGGATAATATGCAACTTGAGGCAAATGAGTATAATATTTATATCAAAGAAGTTCGCGCCGGTCAGGGAGAAATTCGTCCGGCTCAATTGTTGGTTATGGATCCGCGAGGAGAGCAGATTACTTTGCCAGGAGAAAGTACTGTAGAACCGACATTTGGGTTAAAAGCGATGTGGGTTGATCAGTCTTACCGAGAAGAAGCAATGTTCCGCGGTTATACGGTTGTTGATCCGGCAACGGTTATTACCACACATATTACCGAGTTGGTTAAAGATAATATGCCGGAATTGTTATCATATGCCGAAACGCAAAAACTGCTTGATGAACTGGATAAAGATCATCAAAAACTCGTTAAAGAATTGATACCCAATAAAATCAGTTTGGGAGCATTGCAAAGAATATTACAGAATTTATTGCAGGAACGTGTTTCTATTCGCGATTTACCGACAATTTTAGAAGGCGTTTCCGAGGCGGTTTCTTCAACGCGCAGTTTAATGCTGATAACCGAGCATGTTCGTTCAAGATTGGCGCGGCAGTTATCTAATGCCAATGCCAATGAACTTGGAATTATCCAACTCATTACCTTGTCTCCAGAATGGGAGCACGCTTTTGCCGAGGCAATTGTCGGAGAAGGTGACGAACGACAATTGGCAATGTCACCGACAGCATTACAAACCTTTATAGGCAAAGTTAAAACGGTTATGGATGATTTGGCAATGAAAGGGCAAAGCGGCGTTTTGCTGACAAGCCCGAATATCCGTCCGTTTGTACGCTCGATTATTGAAAGATTTCGCCCCTTAACGGTTGTTATGTCTCAAAACGAAATTCACCCGAAAGCTAAAATTAAAACAATCGCTCAGATTTAGGAGACGTAAATGAAAGTCAAACAGTTTACCGCTCCGGATATGACACAGGCAATGGCTCGAATTCGAGAAGAATTGGGCGAAGAAGCGATTATTCTGTCGACCGACAATGTTAATGAGGGAGTACGGGTGACAGTAGCGATAGAAAATGTGCAAGAAGTTAATTTTGATAAAAACGAAAAACTTGAAGTTTCACCGAGTCTACAGGTTTATGATGATGTCAAAATCAGGGAAAGTCTGGAATATCACGATATTTTGCCGGATATTGCAGGGCAAATTTTAGCAAGAGCGCGACAACAATACCAATCGCGAAAATCAGGTGATAATCAGAAGTTGCTGGCTGAGGCATTGGCTAAAATGATTGGTTTCGGTTCTTTATGGAATAAAAAACAAAAGAACAAAATATTTTTTGGAATTCCCGGTAGCGGAAAATCGACGGTTATTGCAAAAGTTGCAACACAAGCGAAAATACGTAAACAAAAAACGCTGATTATCAGCACCGATTTTGTTCGAGCAGGGGCTAATAAACAACTGGAAGCTTTTTCTAAAATTTTGCAAACGGATTTTCAGAGCTGTAAAAATGCACGAGAATTATTTAAAACAGTTCATAACAATCAAGAGCAATATGATTTGATACTTATTGATACACCGGGGATTAATCCGTATAAAGAAGAACAAATAACGAGAACGGATGAGCTGATTGACAGTTTGAAATCGGACAAAATTTTAGTTCAGGATGCAGGGCGAAATACGCTGGAAACAGTCGAGACGGGTGATCTTTTTAAACGGTTGGGTGTAGAATTTTTATTGCCGACACATCTTGATATGACACGCCGTATCGGTAGTTTTGTTTCAAGTGCTTATTGCAATCATTTGAAATTATGCGCCGGCAGTATCAGTTCGGATATTGCCAAAGGACTGGCAGATATGACGCCGGAAGCATTAGCGAGATTGCTTTTAACAGAATAAGTGAAAGGGAAAAGTAATGGAAGAAACAGCAGAAGAATTAAAAATAGTCCCGCGTGGGAAAAATGATAGAAATAAGCGCAGAGGGCAAAATATGATAGCGGTTGCTTCCGGAAAAGGAGGAGTGGGAAAGACTTGGTTCTCCATAACATTAGCGCATGCATTGAGCGGTTTTAAACAAAAAACGCTGTTGTTTGATGGGGATTTAGGATTGGCGAATATTGATATTCAGTTGGGATTAATGGTTAAAGATGATTTGGGAAATGTTATTGCCGAGACTAAAACATTAAATCAAATTGTGACTCATAGCGACAAAACACACTGTGATATTATTGCCGGTCGTTCGGGGTCGGCAGGTTTGGCATCAATGCCGATAGGGCGTTTGCAAATTTTAGGAGAAGATTTGTCATTACTGGCGCATAATTACCACAAAGTGATTTTAGATATGGGGGCCGGTGTTGAAAAATCCGTGAGAATTTTATCGAGTTTGGCGGAAAATATTATCGTTATTTGTACGGATGAACCGACTTCGTTAACCGATGCTTACGCGTTTATCAAAATTATGTCGCTTCAATATCCGAAGTGCCATTTAAATATTGTTGTTAATCAAGCAAATTCGGTAAGAGAAGGAGAACGGACATACGAAACATTATTGAAAGCGTGCCGTAACTTTTTAAAAATATCGCCGCCGTTATTAGGCGTTATTCGGCGCGATACGCGGGTGCGAGATGCTATACGCAGTCAAATGCCTTTATTAAGCCGTTATCCGACTTCGGACGCGGCAGAAGATGTTATTGCCATTGCCCGAAAATTAATTACGGAATAAAACAATGAATATAGATAATTTGTTGTCGGTCATTATAAATAATCTGAAAACGGATATAACGCCGGAAACGGTGGTAACC
>Ga0310786_10007311_pt1 | contig 14438 bp, 7 predicted proteins | sample AusTroGonzalo_MG_FD_203881 | JGI IMG/M metagenome (GOLD analysis project Ga0310786, IMG submission 203881) | Bovine rumen microbial communities from tropical cattle in Woodstock, Queensland, Australia - Gonzalo_03 (v2) (version 2) | ecosystem: Host-associated > Mammals > Digestive system >... | reverse complement strand
CATCACCGTTCAGCCGCTTTTCCATAAGAATTTTGATCTGTTGAAACAGACTTTCGAAGACTACCAGTTGAAAGGCTATCAGATATATATCCTTGCTGACAGCCAGAAACAGAATGAACGCCTCCGGGAGATCCTGAATTCAATGGGGACAATTTCAAGTGAGTCGTCATACGGAAACTCACTCGGAACCGTCCCCATTGAGTTCACCCCCGTCGATAAGACCCTCCATGAGGGTTTTGCCGATGACGACCTGAGAATCTGCATCTTTACCGACCATCAGATATTCGACCGCTTCCATAAGTACAACCTAAAGAGCGATAAGGCCCGTAGCGGCAAGATGGCCCTTACGTTGAAGGAAATCCAGCAGTTTGAAATCGGCGACTTTGTGGTGCATGTCGATCATGGCGTAGGAAAGTTCGGTGGTCTGGTGCGTATGCCCCAAGGGGATGGCTATCAGGAGATGATAAAAATCCTCTACAATGGTGGCGGTAGCATTTATGTGTCTATCCATTCCCTCTATAAGGTGTCGAAATACAAATCGCAGGACAATGGTGAACCGCCACGTCTTTCGACATTGGGCACCGGGCAATGGGAACGACTAAAAGAGCGCACCAAGAAACATATCAAGGATATCGCTCGCGACCTGATTAAACTCTATGCCAAGCGTCGTCGCGAGAAAGGCTTTGCATTCAGCGCTGACTCTTATCTACAGCACGAACTCGAAGCCAGTTTCATCTACGAAGATACGCCCGATCAGTTGAAGGCGACACTTGATGTGAAACAGGATATGGAGCGTGCCCGTCCAATGGACCGTCTTGTTTGTGGCGACGTGGGCTTCGGAAAGACCGAGGTGGCGGTGCGTGCAGCTTTCAAGGCGGCTTGCGACGGCAAGCAGGTGGCCGTACTGGTGCCGACGACCGTTCTGGCTTATCAGCATTTCCGTACATTTTCCTCTCGTTTAAAGGAGATGCCTGTGCGAGTGGATTATCTGACAAGGGCCAAGAGTGCCAAACAAACTACGCAGGTGCTCAAAGACCTGGCTGATGGCAAAATAGATATTATTATAGGTACGCATAAGCTCATCGGTAAGACGGTGAAGTTCAAGGATCTCGGCCTGCTTATTATCGATGAGGAACAGAAGTTTGGTGTTTCTACGAAGGAGAAGCTGCGTCAGATGAAGTCGAATGTCGATACGCTTACCATGTCGGCTACACCTATTCCAAGAACCCTTCAGTTTTCACTCGTCGGAGCTCGCGATTTGAGTGTTATACAGACACCGCCTCCTAATCGTTATCCTATCCAAACGGAGATACATACCTTCGGCGCGGAGATTATTACCGACGCCATCAATTTTGAGATGTCGCGCAATGGTCAGGTCTATTTCGTCAACAACCGCATCAGTGACCTGACACACATCGCTGAAATGATTCATAAATACATCCCCGATGCACGAATCGCCATCGGACATGGACAGATGAAGCCTGAAGAACTGGAGAAGATTGTGCTCGACTTTTCTAATTATGACTACGATGTATTGCTCTCCACTACTATTGTGGAGAACGGAATCGATATCCCCAATGCCAATACCATCATCATCAACGGGGCACATAACTTTGGACTTTCCGATCTGCATCAGATGAGAGGTCGCGTGGGACGTGGCAATCGTAAGGCTTTCTGTTATTTGTTGGCACCGCCATTGGCAGCCCTCAATCCGGAGTCGCGTCGACGCTTGGAGGCCCTTGAGAACTTCTCCGACCTTGGCTCCGGCATCAATATTGCCATGCAGGACCTCGATATCCGTGGTGCTGGCAATCTCCTCGGCTCCGAACAATCGGGCTTCATCTCCGACTTAGGTTACGAAACCTATCAGAAGATTCTCAATCAGGCGATGGCTGAACTGAGGAACGAAGAGCCGGAGTTCTCTGCGGCCGAATCCGCCGCAAGCCATCCTAGTAATTTTAGTCAGACTAGCCGGGCTGCCGATACTGGTTCTCCTAGAATTTCTAGCCATATCGCCTTCGTCGATGATTGCGCCCTCGAATCTGATATCGAGATGTACTTCCCTGATCAGTATGTCCCTAACGATTCAGAGCGTATGCTACTTTACCGCGAGCTCGATAACCTAGCTAACCGAAACGATCTCAATTCAGCTCTTGAGGCCTATCGGAGTCGTCTGAGAGACCGTTTTGGCGAAATCCCCGAGGTGGCCGAAGAGCTTATTTGTGTGGTGCCTCTACGTGCTTATGGCAAACAACTCGGTATTGAGAAGATCATGCTCAAACAACAGAAAATGTATCTCTATTTTGTCAGTAATGCCGATAGCCCTTATTACCAAAGCGAAGCTTTCGGTAAGGTACTCAACTATGTTTCTCGGAATCCCCGCCAATGTAATTTCCGTGAGTCCAATGGCAAACGTTCTATTGTCATTTCACCTGTTCCTTCCGTAGAGACTGCTCTGTCAATCTGTCGTACAATTATGACAGATTGACATTCGTTTCTCTTCTGGCATTTTTCTTGCCTTATTCTTTGTGAACGATGCTTCAAACAAGCTAAGTTCACAGCGAATAGTATTAACAATTTAAAAATATAATTAGGAGGTAAAGATTATGATGCCAGTTATGAGAACAAACAGTTGGATTCCGTCAGTGTTTAATGATTTGTTTGACACAGACTTTATGCCGAAAGCTAATTGCACGGCACCAGCTATCAATGTGAAAGAAAGTGACAAGGCCTACACGGTAGAGGTCGCAGCACCGGGCATGAAAAAGGAGGACTTCAATGTGCACATCAATGATGAGGGCAACCTGATCATCAAGATGGAACAAAAGAACGAGAAGAAGGAAGAGGATAAAAACATGCGCTACCTGCGTCGTGAGTTCTCGTACTCAAAGTTCGAGCAGACGCTGATCCTGCCGGATGACGTAAAGAAGGAGGCTATCTCCGCCAAGGTCGAACATGGTGTCCTCACCGTCGAACTCCCCAAGCTCATCGAAGAGAAAGTGAAGGTTTCAAGACAGATTGATATTGCATAAGTTATTAGGTTTTTAGTTGTTGAATGATGAAATCCCTCGGCGCGATGTCGGGGGATTTTTTTATGCCAAAAGACCGTTTTTACCCCTGAAAATAACAATTTAATATTATTAAAGAGGTGAAAAGACAAAAAAATCGGAGTTTTTGTATGTTATTTCTGGAAAAAATGTAATTTTGTACCGTGTTTTTGACAGAGATACTTTTTTTGAACCTCCAAATGTGAATATTAACAATACTAAAATAATAACAATATGAAAGGAAAAAATGCAATGACATGGGCTGTGGCTCTCGCTACGGTGGTTAGTGGCTTGACCTCGTGTGGAATCGATATGCCCAAGGAAACGAATTCATCGTTTGAGACAATGACTGTGGCGAAATCTGACATTGAACTCCCGTATAAGTTCAGTGCCAGAATGAAAGGTCAGAACGACGTAACGATCATGCCACAGGTCAGTGGCCAGTTGATGAAGATCGCAGTGACCGAGGGTCAGCAGGTGAAAAAGGGACAGACGCTCTTCATTATCGACTCGCGTAATGCACAACTCGATTTGGAGGCTGCACAGGCCAATTTGCAGGCAGCCTTGGCTCAGGAGAATTCTGCCAAACTGGAGTATGAGTCGAACAAAAACCTGTTTGAGAAGAAAATCGTGAGCAGCTATATGCTGAGCAACTCTGAAAACTCCTACAAGCAGGCACAGGCTTCGGTGGCTCAGGCCCGTGCATCGGTAAACCGTGCGAAGGTTAACCTCGGTTTCTGTACTATCACGGCGCCAGTGACCGGCATCATCGGAGAGATTCCCGTGCGTGGCGGTGACCAGGTGACGCCGATGACGAAGCTGACGGTGCTGAGCGGCAACACAACAATGGATGCGGAGTTCTCGGTACCAGAGGGAATAATCGAGGAGTCAGTGCAGGCGGGAGCGACAAAGGCCGACAAAGCGAGATATATAGCTGCGCTTCCCGATGTGACATTCGTGATGAAGAACGGCACGGAGTACCCGCATAAGGGGCGTGTCACCAGCCTGACAGGTGTGGTAGATGCCGCCACAGGATCGCTGGGAGCCAAGGCATCATTCCCAAACCCTGATGGCCATCTGTTTTCTGGTATCCAAGGTACTCTGATACTGCCGCTGAGTGAGAAGGACGTGATAGTGATTCCGCAGAACGCCGTGGTGAAGCTGCAGGATAAGTCGCTGGTGTATAAGGTGAAACCCGACAGTACGGCGACGGCTGTGACGGTGACGACGGCGAATAGCGGCAACGGTAAGGATGTCATCGTGCTCAGTGGCCTCAATGTAGGTGACAAGATTGTGACCGTAGGTGCGAACAATGTCCAGGAAGGCCAACAGGTGCTCTTCCCGGAGGAAGTGACAAGTGAAAAATAACAAGTGAAAAATTTGCTTCCGCATGAAAAACAATATTTTCATCAATAGATACGTGATGGCATGTGCCATCTCGATAGTTATTGCACTTGTGGGCTTCATCTGCATGAAGACACTGCCCATTGAGCAATATCCAAGCATTGCTCCGCCGACGGTGCGTGTCACAACCACTTATACAGGTGCCGATGCGAACACCATTATGAAGTCGGTGGTACAGCCGTTGGAGGAGAGCATCAACGGTGTTCCCGGTATGACCTATATGACCTCGACGGCAAGTTCGTCAGGTGACGTGAGCATTCAAGTATTCTTTGAGCAAGGCAGCGACCCCGACATTGCGGCGGTGAACGTTCAGAACCGTGTGTCGAGAGCAACAGCGCTGTTGCCTGCCGATGTGACGAAGGTAGGTGTACAGGTGATGAAGCAGCAGAACAACATCTTACAGATTGGAGCCATCAGGAGTGTGGACGGTAAGTATGACGATGACTTTATTGCCAACTACATCGACATCAACGTCAAACCGCGTCTGATGCGTATCACGGGTGTAGGCGACGTGCTTTCGTTGGGTAATACTTATGCGCTACGCATTTGGATGAAGCCCGATGTGATGGCACAGTATGGCCTGACGCCTAACGATGTTTTTGCCGCTATCGGTGGACAGAGTTTCGTTTCGGCTACTGGTTCCTTAGGTGAACAATCACAGAATGCTTACCAGTACACGATGGAGTATAAGGGTACGCTGAAAACTGTTGAAGAGTTCAATGACATTGTGCTGCGTTCCAGTGATGGTGGTCATATGCTACACCTGGGCGATGTAGCCGATGTTGAAATAGGTGCCGTGAGCTACAACTTTGTGTCGAACATCAATGGCAGTCCAGGCACCATTTTCATGGTATTCCAGGCTCCTGGTGCCAATGCCACCGAAGTAAACTCCCGCATCGGTAAGCTCTATGAGGACTTGAAACCGACGATGCCTGCCGGATTGGAGTTCGTGAAACTGGAGACTAGCGACGACTTCCTCTTCGCAGCCATCCACAACGTGGTCGAGACGCTCGTTATCGCCATTATCCTCGTGGTGCTCGTGGTGTTCTTCTTCCTGCAGAACTTTAAGGCCACCATCATCCCATCGATCTCGATTATAGTGTCGCTGTTAGGTACCTTTGCCATCGTTTCGCTGGCAGGCTTCTCGCTCAACATCCTGACACTGTTTGCCTTGGTGCTGGCCATCGGTACGGTAGTAGACGATGCCATTGTGGTGGTCGAGGCCGTCATGGCGAAGATGGAAGGTGGTATCAGCGATGCCCGTGAAGCCACCCGCCAGGCCATGAGCGAGGTTTCGGTAGCCGTCGTATCGTGTACCTTGGTATTTATGGCCGTATTTATCCCTGTGACTTTCATGCCCGGCACTTCAGGCACGTTCTTCACCCAGTTCGGTGTGACGATTGCCTCGGCAGTCGGTCTGTCGTGTGTATCGGCCCTCACGCTCTGTCCGGCCCTCTGTGCCATCATGTTGAAGGTAACCAATGGCAAGAAGGAAGGCAAGAGTCTGACTTACTATACCAAGAAGGCTTACACCGTGAGCTATAACGCCATCTACAACAAATACAGCAAGAGTGTCCAGAAGTTCATCAAACGCCCTATAATAGCATGGAGCATCTTGGCACTGGCTGCTGTATTACTGGTGTTCTTTATGAGGAGTCTGCCCTCCGGCCTCGTGCCACAGGAAGACCAGGGCGTGTTCCTGGCTGAAATCCGTGCTCCGGAAGGCACTACCCAGCAACAGACGCGTGAAATCGTCAAGATGGTGGAAGAGAAGGTTAAGGAGATTCCCGAGATGGAGAGTTTCGCCGTAGCCGTTGGTTATGGTATGATGTCGGGCTCTGGCTCGAACTATGCTACCCTTATTGTCCGTCTGAAGAACTGGGATGAACGTCCAGGTATGAACCACCTTATAGACCTTGTCCTCGGCCGTTTCTACTATGCCTGTAAGGATATTAAAAATGTGCAAGTGATGCCGTTCCAGTTGCCTCAGGTACCGGGCTACGGCTCGAATAACAGTGTGAACCTCGTCGTTCAGGATTTGAATGACGGCGATTTGTCAGAGTTCGCCAAACTGGTGAAAAACTTCCTGACGAAGTTGGGCGAGCGACCAGAAATCAGCATGGCCATGACATCGTACTCCGATCGTTTCCCGAAATATCAAGTCGAGGTTGATCCCGCACAATGTGACCGCGCTGGCGTATCGCCTGCTGCCGTATTGCAGACGCTGGGTGCCTACTGCGGCGGAAGCTATGTGGGTAACTACAACCAGTTTGGTAAGGTCTACCGTATCATGGCCAGCGCTGCGCCAGAATACCGCCTTGACCCGTCTTCACTGAATAATATATTCGTCAAGGTACGTGACGCCAAGATGGCACCCATCTCAGAGTTCGTCTCGCTGAAGGAGATTGTCGGCACGTCGAACATTGATCATTTCAATTTGTTCCAGAGCATCACCTGCTTCGTTCAGGCCGCTGGCGGCTACACCGAGGGCGATGCACACAAGGTTATCGCTGAGGTGTTCAAAGAGACAATGCCTAATGGCTATAGTTATGAGTACAGCGGTATGTCGCGCGAGTTGGAGGAGGCAGCAGGCTCTAATACCACCGCCCTTATTTATGTAATATGTGTGATTCTGATTTATCTGATTCTAGGTTCGCTCTATAACTCGTGGTTCACACCGTTAGCTGTGCTGCTCTCAGTGCCCTTCGGACTGATGGGCGCCTTTATCTGTGCCTACCTCGGCTCGCTGCTCCACCTGCCTGGCATGGATAACAACATCTACCTGCAGACGGGTGTTATCATGCTGATTGGTCTGCTTTCGAAGACGGCCATTCTGATTACGGAGTTCGCTTCCGAGCGTCGCGCTCAGGGCATGAGCATACGTGATGCAGCCTTCGCAGCCTGTCAGGAGCGTCTGCGTCCGATTCTGATGACAGTGGCCACGATGATCATCGGTATGATACCGCTCGTCATTGAGGGTGGTGCCGGAGCCAATGGTAACCGCGCCCTTGCCCTTGGCGTCATCGGCGGTATGTCTGTCGGCACCATCGCCCTACTGTTTGTTGTGCCGGCCTTCTTCATCGTGTTCCAAAAACTGCACGAGAAGTATCAGGGAAAGGAAGTGGAAGATGTAGCACTTAATACAGAGGAGGAATAATCATGAAAAAACTAAGCAATATATGGATTGCTGCAGCTGTTTGTCTGATGCTCACAGGCTGTGGCTTATATGATAAATATGAGCAGAAGGTAGAGGCACCTGCTGATGTCTTCGGCTCTTCTGTTAATACATCAGAGAGTTCTCTCGCCCAGTTGTCGTGGCGTGAGTTCTTCACCGATCCTGTCCTGCAGGACCTTATTGAGCAGGTGCTGGCCAACAATACCGACCTGAACAGTGCCCGCATTGCCGTTGAGAAAAGCGAGGCCTCACTGAAAGCAGCCAAGCTGGCCTATCTGCCGTCGCTCTATTTCTCGCCACAGGGTCAGATCAGCCGTTTCAACGATGTGACAACAAAGACATACAGCCTGCCGTTGCAGTTGTCGATCGATGTCGACGTGTTTGGCTCTATCACTAATAAGAAGCGTGCTGCAAAGGCTTTACTCTTGCAGGCTCAGATGAGCGAGGAGGCCGTACGCACCAACCTTATCAGCTCTGTCGCCCAGCAGTACTATATGCTACAGTTGCTTGACCATCAGTTGGAAATCCTGACCCAGACCGACAGCCTGTGGAATGCCTCGTTGGAAACGCAGAAAGCCTTGTGGGAGAATGGTCAGGCCTACTCCACCGCCGTCAACCAGATGGAGTCGTCGTATCTGAACGTCAAGACGCAACTTATCGATACGCGTCGTAATATCGTTGCCACCGAGAATGCCATCTGCCGTTTGTTGGCCTCCACACCGAAGCACATCGAGCGTAAGAAGTGGGGCTCATCGGCATTGGAAGAAAGGACCGAGAGCGCTGTTGGACAGCGCATGTTCAATGCACAGTTCATGAAGGTCGGCGTGCCCGCCACGATGCTCGAGTTGCGCCCAGACATCCGCATGGCCAACCACGCCATGGAGGAGGCCTTCTATAACATGCAGGCCGCCCGAGTCGCCTTCTTCCCCAGCATCACGCTCTCAGGCAGTGGTGGCTGGTCCAACGGAAGTGCTGGCACCATCAACCCCGCTGAACTGATGCTTAGCGCTATGGCCCAGCTGACACAGCCTATCTTTGCCCGTGGCAAATTGAAAGCCAACCTGAAGACCACGCAGCTGACACAGGAAGACATGCAGAAAAAGTATGTGCAGACAGTCATCGATGCCGGCAATCAGGTGAACGAAGCCGTCGCCGACTGTCAGGCTGCCCGCGATAAATATGCCTACTACCGCCGACAGGTGGAGGTGCTCTATGATGCCTATGCCGGCACCCATGAGCTCATGGACAACGGTAAGGCCAGCTACATTGAAGTGCTCACTGCTCAGGAGAATCTCCTCAGTGCCCAGCTAAACGAAGCCACGAATATGTACAAAGGTGCTCAGGCTGTCATCGCCCTTTACATCGCCCTAGGTGGCGGCACGAAATAATGTATTAACTGCATAAACGGCTCACATCGCTATTTCGATCTGCAGGGCCGTCTACTCAACGGCAAACCTGACAAGGGATTGTATATCGAGCGCTTGGACAATGGACGCTTGCAAGGCAAGAATGGAAGGAAAGTCATTATCCGTTAAAAAACTCCTTTGTATTTTGGTCTGTTTACAAGGTTCGATTGCACCCGTAGGGGCGCAGTCGAATCTTCATCGTATAGATAGCATACTGACACTGAACTACCACAAGGGCGACATCGACACGGCGTATATTACGCGGCCTACAACGAAGTGGACTGTCACGGCGCGAATGAACGTGTCGGGAGCGAAGATTGAGGCTGAAGGTATCGACCGTTCGGCTTTGCCGATTGGCTCGTCCAAGAACGGGCAGCACTTCAAGTCAGAGATGGAAGCCAACAGGAAGGCGACGCTCAGTGTAGGTGTCAGCTACCTCGGCCTTTCACTCAGTGCGGCGCTCAATCCTGCCAAGCTTATGGGCAAATACCGCGACTTCGAGCTGAACTTCAACAGTTACGGCCGACGCTTTGGCTTCGATGTCATCTATCAGGATGCTAAGAACTTTAAGGGCTGGCACGACCACGAGGGCATGGAGCGCATCGAACTGCCTGACGGTATGCTGTCGGTGAAAACGCTGAACTTGAATGCATTTTACACATTCAACAGCCGCCGTTTCTCCTATCCCGCCGCTTTTTCGCAGAGCTACATTCAGCGGCGCTCTGCTGGCAGCTTTCTCCTGGCTGCGTCGGGCATGGGCCAACACGCCACCCTCAACTGGGATCAGGAGATGCAGCTGAAGATGACAAATATCGGTCTTGGCGCGGGCTATGGCTACAATTACGTGCCAAGTCAGGGTTGGCTGCTGCACATATCTGCTCTGCCCACATTCATCGTTTATAGCAACACATCTATGTCTTTCGGTGACGACCTCGTACCCCTTCATTACCACTTCCCTGAGGTCATCATTACTGGGCGTGGTGCCGTTGTTCGCCAGTGGGGCAACAAGTTCCTCGGTATATCGATGGTATTCAATTTCACTAACATTGGCCACGAGGAAAGCCTTGCTTTGCACAACATCAAATGGCGAATCCGCACATACTTTGGTCTACGCCTCGGTAAGAAGTGATTTTTAATGGCTAAAACTCGAAGTTTACTTTCAAATTTTGGTTAAGGCTTTGATTTTTGCCGGAAAATTAGTCTAGCGTAGTCTCTTTTGGGGCGGGATGTGCGAAGATGAGCTGACGTCTTGTATATTCATATGTTGGTGATTTAGAAAGCCCGCCAAATGGCGGGCTTTAGATATTGTTATTTGTCAAGTTCAGCAAGGTTCTCTGCTATCATCTCGTCGGTGACAGTGTAGTTCTGCAGGTCACCCTTGATGAAGGCCTCGTATGATGGCATATCGATGAGTCCGTGACCAGAGAGGTTGAAGAGGATGACTTTCTCCTCGCCAGTCTCCTTACACTTCTTTGCCTCACGGATAGTTGCAGCAATAGCGTGACAGCTCTCGGGCGCAGGGATGATACCCTCCGTACGGGCAAAGATCATACCGGCCTCAAAGGTCTCCAGCTGAGGAATGTCAACACCATACATGTAACCATCTTTAATCAGCTGAGAGATGATCATACCGGCACCGTGATAGCGCAGACCACCGGCGTGGATGTTGCTGGGTCTGAAGTTATGGCCCAGAGTGTACATCGGTAACAGCGGGGTATAACCAGCCTCGTCGCCGAAATCGTAACGGAACTGACCGCGAGTGAGCTTCGGGCAGCTGTCGGGCTCGGCAGCGATGAACTCTGTATTGTGCTCGCCACTCAGTTTGTGACGCATGAAGGGGAAAGCGATACCACCGAAGTTTGAACCACCACCGAAGCAAGCAATAACTATGTCGGGATACTCACCGGCCATTTGCATCTGCTTCTCGGCCTCAAGACCGATGATGGTCTGATGCAGGCCTACGTGGTTGAGCACGGAGCCTAGCGTATATTTACAATTTGGAGTCGTTGTAGCCAGCTCGACAGCCTCTGAGATGGCGGTGCCGAGAGAACCGCTATGGGTAGGATCCTTAGTGAGAATGTCCTTACCGGCACGAGTTGACATTGAGGGAGAACCCTCAACGACGGCGCCGAACGTCCGCATGATGCTACTGCGGTAGGGTTTCTGTTGCATAGTTATCTTCACCTGATAGACGGCACAGTCAAGTCCGTAGATCTTGGCGGCATAGCTAAGGGCTGCACCCCACTGGCCGGCACCAGTCTCGGTGGTCACATTAGTCGTGCCTTCCTGCTTGGCATAGTAGCACTGGGGCAGGGCAGAATTGATCTTGTGTGAGCCGAGAGGATTGGTTGATTCGTTCTTGAAATAGATGTGGGCAGGGGTGCCGAGGGCCTCTTCGAGGGCGTAGGCACGCACCAACGGGGTGCTGCGATAGTACTTATACTTTTCGAGTACGTCTTCTGGGATATCAATCCAGCGATGCTCTGTGTCTAGCTCTTGCACACAGCATTCGCGGGGGAAGATGTGTGCCAAGTCGTCTACACCCAAGGGCTGCTTGGTAGCAGGATGGATGGGAGGCATCGGTTTGTTGGGCATGTCTGCCTGAATGTTGTACCACTGTGTTGGGATTTCGCTCTCTTGGAGGATGAATTTTTTCTGTTTAGCCATAATTGTTAAGTTTTGGATTAAGAGATATCCGCGTGCAAAGGTACAACATTTAATTATAAATGAAGAAGGTAGAATGAAGTTTTTTGTTTTTTTTTCAGTTTTGGGGGTTAAGGCTCTCCATAAACTCCTTGGGCTGGATGCCAAAATACTTCTTGAAACAAGTGGAAAAATACTTCGGATCCTGAAATCCCACCTTGTAGGCGAGGTCACTGACACGCATGCTGGGGTCCTTTTCTGCTAGTCGGCGGGCTTCCTTCATGCGAACATCGCGGATAAAAGTAGTAACATTCATACCGGTGATAGCTCGGAGCTTATTGTAAAGGGTTGATGAACTGGCGCCCATGTCGGCAGCAAATGTATCACGGTCATAGTTACTGTCGTCAAGATGCTCGTGGATGCAGTTCAAGGCCTTCTCCAAAAACAGTTGCTCTGGTGAAAGGAGGGTTTCTTGTCGTTCGATATCACTCTCACCGATTTTTAGAATAAAGTCTTGCTGGGCTCGTCTGCGGTTTTCGATGATGTTGTCGATACGTAGTCTCAAATCGCCCAAACGGAAGGGTTTGGTGAGATATTCATCGGCACCGATTTTGAGGGCTTCTTCTTCATTTTCCTCTTGGGTATTAGCGGTCAACAAAATGATGGGCAGGTGGCTGTAGTTGGGATCTTCCTTGATCTCGCGGGTCAGTTCGAAACCGTTCATCTCGGGCATCATCACATCGGAGACGATGAGGTCGAGTGGCGTTTTGTGGATGATCTTGAGAGCTTCTTTACCGTTTTTTGCCACCAAAACGTGGTATTGGCTCTTCAGTATGTGATGCATCAGCATGAGCAACTCGGGGTTATCTTCTACGACTAGGATACGGTAGGCATCGTCGACCAGTAAATCGTTGGTGATCATCTCGGCATTTATGGCGTTTATATCGGGTGCTGTCGACGCTATGTCTGTGATGACTTCTTTGGGGATGGTCAAGTTAATCTCATGCTTCTCGTCAATCTGATCAGGCCTAAAGGATTCTTTGGTAATTGGTATCCTGATGTTGAAAGTTGTGCCTTTGTTTTCTTCGCTCTCGCAGTTGATGGTACCCTTGTGCAGACGAACTAAATCACGTGTCAAAGCGAGACCTAATCCTGTGCCAATCGTCTTGTGCTGGCGATATTCTCCATCGTAGAATCGCTGGAAGAGTTTCTTCATTTTTTCTTTGGGGATACCACTGCCGGTGTCGCGTACCTTAATATATATATAGTCGTAATTGCGGCTGGTCCAGGCTTGTAGTGTCACCTCGCCTTCGTTGGTATATTTGGCTGCGTTTGACAGCAGGTTATAGATGATCTTGTCGAGTTTGTCAGTATCTATCCAACCCATCATACTCTGGGGGTTACATTCAATAGAGAATTTCAAATGTTTTTTGTTCATGAGTGGCTGTAGACACAGAGCTGTATTATATATGTATTGCATGACATCACCCTGAGCTACGAGGAGTTTCAATTCGCCAGCCTGTGACTTGCTGGTTTCGAGGATCTGCTGGAGTAGCCGGACCATACGTTGGATGTTCATCTGCATCAGGTCGTAATTTTGGTCGTATTGGGGGGCTTCTTCTCGTAACCGGTCCACGGAAGCAGATATAACCGTGAGTGGTGTCAGCAGTTCGTGGGTGATATTAGTAAAAACCTGTCCCATCTGTAGCCGCTGTTTGACGCGTATACTGCGCTGGTAGACATTCTTTCCAAATAGAAAGATTATCATCACAATGACTAAAATAGCTAAAATAAGAATAATTCGCAGGTTCATGTTGATTCGTTTTGATGGTGCAAAGATAAAAAAAAAACTCGAATTTTCTACTTTTTAAGCGAGAAAGATGCTGTTTTTAATCAAAAAAAGTAGAAAATACGTGAAAATAGGTCGAAAAAAGATGAGATAACGATTTTTAAACCTCAAATAATTATTAATCAACCCCTATTATTTGATTAAACCCTATCTTTGCATCAGAAAAGATTTTTAATGGTTAAGGTTTATGGTTGATTAATTTAGTTTTTATGAAAAAGGCTCGTTGTGAAACGAGCCTTTTTTGCGTCTAATACTTTCGATATGAACCTTATCTATTCAGCAGGAACCTTTCTGCTTCGATGGCAGCTTGGCAACCAGAGCCAGCTGCGGAGATGGCTTGACGGTAAACGGGATCAGCGCAATCGCCGGCAACATACACGCCTGGAATCTTAGTTTTGGGGGTGCCGTCAATCTTCTTCAGATAACCAACCTCATCTGTTTCCAGCCACTCTTTGAAGATATCGGTGTTTGGTTTGTGTCCAATGGCCAGGAAGAAGCCATCGATGGCAATGTCGACGAGCGATTCGTCAGGTTCGCCCTTGCGCTTCACAAGATGGGCACCTTCTACACCGTTCTCGCCAAAAAGTCCAATTGTATTATGCTCGAAAAGAATCTCAATGTTCTCTGCTGCTTTGACACGCTGCTGCATGACCTGTGAGGCACGCAGGAAAGGCTTGCGGACAATTAAGTAGACCTTTTTTGCTAAACTAGAGAGGTAGAGTGCGTCCTCGCAGGCTGTGTCGCCACCACCGACTACAGCCACTGTTTTCTTACGGTAGAAGAAACCATCACAGGTGGCACAGGCTGAGACACCCATGCCGTTGTATTTACGCTCGTCATCGAGTCCAAGGTACTTGGCAGAGGCACCCGTGGCTATGATGACGGTATCTGCTTCGATTTCAGTGCCATCATCT
>Ga0310786_10007310_pt1 | contig 14442 bp, 14 predicted proteins | sample AusTroGonzalo_MG_FD_203881 | JGI IMG/M metagenome (GOLD analysis project Ga0310786, IMG submission 203881) | Bovine rumen microbial communities from tropical cattle in Woodstock, Queensland, Australia - Gonzalo_03 (v2) (version 2) | ecosystem: Host-associated > Mammals > Digestive system >... | reverse complement strand
ATGTAGAGGTTACCCAGAGCCTCGTTGTTCTCCTGGCTCTGACCACCCTTTGCAAAGTATGTCTGAGCATCAGCAGGCTTGTTCTGAGCAAGGCAGAGCAGACCCATGTTGGTGTTAACCTCAGGAGCTGAAGCGTTCAGAGAAAGAGCCTTCTTGAAGTTTGACTCAGCGGTTGCAAGGTCACCAGCCTGGAAAGCAAGCTCACCAAGGTTGTTGAATGCACGGTAGTCATTGGGGTAGTTCTTTGAAGCGGTGGTGAAGATAGCCTTCTGCTCAGCCTTGTCCTCGGTCAGAGTAGCAGCGTAAAGCAGCTCCTCAACGCTCAGTACAGAAGCATCGCTCTTGTAAGCCTCCTGGATCTCCTCATCTGAACGGCCGATGATCTGATAGTTCAGAGTCAGACGGGCACGACGCAGCTGCGGGAGAATGTCGGCAGCAAGATCCTTGTAAACAGCTGAGAGGTTCTTGATCTCGGCCTCACGCTTCTCGGGATCATCATACATTGAAAGAACGCGGAGGATAAGATCCTTGTCCTGCAGGTTTGACTTCTCTACCAGTTCCTTGAAACCGTCCCAGTCCTGAGCGGTGTACTTGGAATCAACGGCAGCGTCAGCCTTAGCCTTCTTAACCTCACCCTTTACATACTTGGCAGCATTGCTCTCACGCTGTGCAGCCAGCTTGTCGTTCAGCTTGAGACCACCATCAGGTGAAGCGTATGCTGAAATCTCAACATTGTCAATAGCGTAGTTCTTGGTGTCAGCGGCAAAGTTCTTGAGAGAAGCCTTAAGAGCCTTAACAGCCTCGCTGTTGGTCTCTGAAGAACGTACGTTAGCCTGCTGGATTACGAACATGATGTTAGCATCCTGAGCCTGCTTGATGATGCGCTGGAAAGCATCCTTTGAACCGGCTGTGTTGGCACCCTTGGCAGTCTCTGAGTAAAGCTCGGCAGTAGAAAGAACACCGTCGGCAATCTTAACTTCAGGAACCTCAACGGTCTTGCCCTTCTTGGTAGCCTCAAATGTCACAATGAGTTCTGACTTGGCCATCTCAGGCTGATACTTGAAGCTGCCGGTATAGGTGAATGAACCACCTTCCTTCCACTCGATAACCTGGTTGTTACCCTGGATCTTCTCACCCTGCAGAGTTACAGGCTCACCCTTAACAGAACCACCTTCCCAGCGAAGCTCGGGAGTAGCAGTGCAAACTACCTTCTTTATGAAAGTCTTTGAGGGGAATGTTCCTGTTACAGTGTAATTAACCTCGCCACCCTGAACCTCAAGAGGATTGGGGTTTACTACAAAATACTCTTCCGCTACCTGGAAGTTCTTGCAGCTGGCAAACATCATAATACCTGCGCAAAGGAGCGCAAAACGAGATGATTTTGACATGATTTTTGTTTTTTATAGTTGGTTAAACATTTTTGCCTTGTAATGCATATGTGCGCAAAACTACAAAAAGAATGGTACATACAATAGCCTCAAGCCTATTTTTTTAATATATAGAGGTGTTTTTTGGCACATTTTCCTGTCAGATAGACAAAAATCAGATGTTGCGGGGATGATGTAACACTATTTCATCACGCAGACGGCTGCGGTCAATATGCGTATATATCTCTGTAGTGGATATTTTCTCATGTCCCAGCATGCACTGTATGGCCCGCAGATTGGCTCCTCCCTCCAGGAGATGGGTTGCAAACGAGTGCCGGAAGGTATGCGGGCTTACGGTTTTTTTAATCCCTGCCTTTGCGGTAAGATCCTTGACAATATCAAACACCATCACGCGGGACAGCGGACGGCCGCGGCGCAGGCTCAGGAACAGATAGGGCTCGGCACCGCTTTTTATCTCCACGTGGCAACGGTCCGACAGGTAGTTGCGAATCTCCTTTACAGCCCTTCCGGAAATTGGAACCAGACGCTGTTTGCTGCCCTTGCCCGTTACACGGATAAAGCCCTCCTCAAGGAAAAGGTCCTCCATCCTGAGCGAGCAGAGTTCCGATACACGTAACCCGCAACTGTACATGGTCTCAATCATAGCCCTGTTGCGATGTCCTTCACGCTGGGAAAGGTCTATCTGCGCAATGATACTGTCTATCTCTTCAACCGACAGCACATCGGGCAGATGACGGCCCATCTTGGGTGCCTCAAGCAGTTCACTGGGGTCACACTCCAGATAACCGTCCAGACAGAGATATTTAAACAGGGATTTAATTCCCGATATGATACGGGCCTGTGAACGCGGCGCAATACCTATATCACCCAGGGCGGCGGCAAAGCCGTGCAGGTCATCAAGCGTCACAGTAGAGAGTTCAATACCGCAGTCATCAAGGTAGTCCAGCAGCTTGACCGCATCATCCATATAGGCTTGAAGCGTATTGGGTGACAACGATTTTTCCAGAAGCAGGTACTGACGGTAGTGTTTGAGCATCGCTTCATGAACCCTCAGGGACTGATGACCTTCCTCAGTTTTCATATTGTCAGAAAAACCGATTAACTTTGCACAAAGATAACAAATTATGGCAACACCAGGACAAGGTATAGGATATACGGGCGAGGATATGCTTGAAGAGTATATATCCGCTCATATAGAACCTGAGAGCGCACTCTTGAGGAACCTGTACCGTGAGACCAACCTAAGGCTGCTCAATCCGCGGATGGCATCGGGTCATATCCAGGGACGTCTGTTAAAGATGCTGGTAAGCATGATACGCCCGCAGAACATCCTTGAAGTGGGTACATTTACCGGTTATGCCACACTTTGCCTGGCCGAGGGGCTGCCGGTGGGAGGAACGGTCCATACGGTTGAAATAGACGATGAATTGGAGGATTTTATCCTTTCAGGGTTTGAAAAATCACCCTACCGCGACCGTATTCATCTGCACATTGGCAATGCCCTCAAGGTTGTTCCGCAACTGGGTCTGCAGTTTGACCTGATATTCCTGGATGCAGAAAAGAGAGAGTACCCCCAGTATTACACCTCACTGCTGGAGTATCTCAAGCCGGGCGGTTACATGATAGCCGACAACACCCTCTGGGACGGACATGTGGCAGATCCGGATTATGACACGGATCCACAGACGGCAGCCATCAAGAGATTCAATGACATGGTGGCGGCCGATGAGCGGGTGGAAGTGGCGATGGTTCCCATCAGGGACGGACTGACAATCATCAGGAAAAAAACTGAGAATTAAATTGAACCTACAATATGGACAGTACAAGACAGCAAAAGATATCACGGCTCATACAGAAAGAGCTGAGTGAGATGTTCCTTATGCAGACCAAACTCACCAAGGGCCTGATGGTAACCGTAAGTGAGGTAAAGATAAGCAGTGACCTGAGTATAGCCAGCGTCTATCTGAGCATCTTCCCTTCCGAAAAAGGTGAGGAGACCGTAAAGAACATCAATGCCAACGTAAAGGATATACGCTATGATTTTGGCCAGAGGGTAAGACACCAGCTCCGCATCATTCCGGAACTGCGTTTCTTCCTGGACAAGACCATTGACTACATGGCACACATAGACGAATTGCTCAAGAAGTGAACTTTCCGTTCTTCATAGCCCGCCGTTACCTCTTTGCCAAAAAGAGCCATAACGTGATTAACGTGATATCGGCCATATCGGTGGCAGGCATCATGCTTGCCTCTTTTGCCCTGATATGTACGCTCTCCGTATTCAACGGGTTCCATGACCTGGTGGAGTCACTGTTCAAGGATTTTGACCCTGAGATCAAGGTGGTGGCATCGGGCCACAAGTTCTTTACCATGGACGATGAGCGCATAAGCCGCATCAAGGAACTTGACTTTGTGGAGGTGAGCACCTTCACGCTTGAGGAGCAGGCGCTCATAAGCTATAAGAGCAAGCAGCAGATAGCCATGATAAAGGGCGTTCAAGACAGCTACCATGACCTGGTGGGCATAGAGAACCTGCTCAAGGGCAACGGCATATTCATGCTTCAGGATGACGTATGCAACTACGGCATACTGGGTATAGGTCTTATGGGTCGCATGGACTGCGGAGTGAGCCCCTCCTACCCGCTCAAGCTCTATGTTCCCAAAAAAGACGGACGGATAAGCATCACTGCTCCCGCAACATCATTCAACCAGGCCAGCATCTACTCGCCCGGAGTGATTTTCAAGGTTGAGCAGGAAAAATATGATGACAACTACGTACTCATATCACTGGCGCTGGCACAGCAGCTCACTGACCGCGCCAATGAGGCATCGGCCCTGGAGATAAAGACCGTTAAAGGCACATCCCTGCGCAAGGCCATACGTGAGATACAGGGTATTCTGGGACCCGACTTTGATGTCCAGGACCGCATACGCCAGCAGGAGGATGTGTTTAAGGTGTTCAAGCTGGAAAAGTTCATATCCTACCTGTTCCTTACATTCATCCTGCTTATAGCCTGCTTCAACATAATAGGCTCACTCATCATGCTTATGGTTGAGAAACAGCAGGATGCCGCGCTGCTGGCAAGCATGGGCGCAAGCCGACACACCATAGAAAGGATCTTTATTACCAACGGCGTGCTGATATCGCTGATAGGTGCCGTCTCCGGCCTGGTGCTTGGCGTTATAGCGGCACTGCTGCAGCAGAAGTTCGGATTCATATCACTGGGAACATCGGGCAACTTTATTGTTGATGCCTATCCGGTAAGCATACAGATAAAGGACATTATAGTAGTGCTGGTCACCGTGCTGGTGGTCAGCTTCCTTTCCGTACGTCCCATCGGGCCTATAGCCCGCCGATTCATAAGAGATTCAAAGGCTGATTGAACGGGCCTGAACGGCCGTATTCAGAAATATTGAGGCATTGGGCAGGAATGTCTCAACAGACTCCGTAGTGTAATACATGCATTTACCGCCCTTGGTGCACATGGTATCCATCTCAGGATGACGTACCATGTAATCACGGAGTGATGATGCCACCAGTTCACCCTGCGACAGTATGTTTATGCCCTGAGGAACATATTTCCTGATTTTATCGAGCAATAAAGGATAATGGGTGCAACCCAGTATGATGGTATCAATCCTGCTGTCCATTGCCAGCAGGTTGTCAATATGACGCTTTACAAAGTAGTCGGCACCGTCAGACTGTGACTCACCCGTCTCAACCAGCGGAACCCAGATAGGACAAGCCTCACCCGTAACAGTAATGTCAGGATAGAGTTTCTTTATTTCAAGCGGATAAGAGAGTGACTTGACTGTACCGGGGGTAGCCAGCAGGCCCACATGACGCGTTTGCGTCAATTCACTGATGGATTCAACCGTAGGACGGATTATTCCAAGCACCCTGCGGCTGGCATCCAGACGCGGCAGGTCAATCTGCTGGATGGTGCGCAAAGCCTTGGCCGATGCCGTGTTACATGCCAGGATAACAAGGTGACAACCCATCTCAAAGAGTTTTGTCACACACTGCAGCGTAAACTCATAAACCACCTGGAATGAACGTGTTCCGTAAGGGGTGCGTGCATTGTCACCCAGATAGATGAAATCATACTCAGGCATGACAGCCTGCATATGCTTCAGTATGGTCAACCCACCGTAACCTGAGTCAAAAACACCGATGGGACCGGGCTTTTCCGGTAATCTGCTCCTGCTCATTCCTGCGATTCTGACAGTTGTTCTGTTGCTGTTTCAATTATAGGCTGCTCACCTTCAACCACTCTCTCCACTGGCTTGGCTATTCCCACACGTGAGTAAACATCAAAGGTTATATCCTCACCCCTCTCCTGGTTGATGAAAAGGTATGTTCCTGTTGCCGCATCAATGGCATAATCCAGATCTTTCTCAATGCATACCTCAGAGACAGCCTTCAGGAGTCTTTTCCTGATAGGGTTGATAAGCTCCTTTCGCTTGGCTTCAAGCTCCTCCTGGACCTTGTCCCTGAACTGCGCATTATTGTCCATGAGCAACTGCAGCTCCTTTTGACGCTTAGCCACAATGGAGGGAGTAAGACGGTCCTGATCAAGCATGAACTCTATATACTGTCTCTCAAACTCACGCTTGGATCGGTCTATCTCCTCACGGTAATCGGCCTGCAGGCTCTGCAGTATTATCTGGGCCTCAACATACTCCGGCATAAGCTTGAGGGTATTGTTAAAGTCAATGTAACCAAACCTTCCGTTCTGGCCCCATGCAAAGGCAGTAACAGACAGGAAAGCGGCAGTAAACAGAAACTTAAGTGATTTCATCGGAGGATTGCTTATTCTTAACCAATAAGGGGAATCGGGCATAACGCCGGTTCCCCCTACCGTAAGTGCTTACAGTTATTACTTTATACCAAGTTTACTCTTGATAGGCTCAGTGACATCGGTTGTCAGCGTTGAGCTTACAAAAGGAACCACACCGGCAGCTACGTTAAAGATACACACATATGAGCCCTCCTCACCTACTGTCTGAACGGCCTTCTGGAGTTTGTTGTTGATGTCATTCATAAGCTGACCAGACTTCTGCTCCAGCTCCACCTGACATCTCTCATAGTACTCCTGCATCTTCTGACGGCTCTCGGCAAGCTCCTGCTCACGACGTGCACGGATGTTATCGGGCATGGTCTCGTGGTTCTTGTCATAATCCTCAAGCTTCTTGCTGAACTCCGATTCCATATAGTTGAGCTCCTCGCTATACTGTTTCTTCAACTCCTCAAGCTCGGTCTGAGCACTCTTGTACTCACTCATAAGAGGGATGATATCATCAGAGTTGAAGTGTCCGAATTTCTGTGCAAATGCGCCAAAAGGCATGATGGCCATAAGGGCCATGATTAGAATCTTTTTCATATTGGATATTGTTTTGATTTACTTGATTTAGTCTTTACAAAGATATGCAATTAGTTTGAATAACCCAGTTTCTTGAGTACTTCATTGCTTATGTCAATCTTAGGCGAGGCATATATCATGCTGGCATCCGATGAGCGGTCAACAACCACCTGGTAACCGTCAGACTCGCTGATCTGCTTGATTGCCTCATAAATCTCATCCTGAATAGGAGCCATAAGGCTCTCACGCTTCTTGGCAAGCTCACAGTCCGGACCTACAAAATATTGACGCTTAAGCTCACTGGCCTGCTTCTCCTTGGCCATTATCTCCTCTTCCTTCTTGGCTTTCTGCTCCTCGGACAGGAAGAGAGCCTCGTTCTGATAGTTCTTGTAGAGGGTCTGTGCCTCCAGATTGAGAGCCTCAACCTCGGCCTGCCAGCGCTTTGAGAACTGGTTGAGCTGCTCATTGGCACGCTCATATGCGGGAATTCTGTTCAGGATATACTCCATGTCAACCAATGCAAACTTCTGCGCGCCTGCTGTGAGACCGAAAAACAGCGTCATAGCTGCGATAGTGAATAACTTTTTCATAATATTTCCTTTTTCTATAATATAACCATTTGCTGCTGCAGGTTAAAACTCCTGTCCCAGTACAAAGTGTATCTGGCTGCCTCCATACTGTCTTGAACCGTTAATAGGATCAAAGCCGTACGCCCAGTCGATACCCATCAGACCCACCATCGGAAGCATGACACGTACGCCCACGCCGGCCGAACGCTTAAGGTCAAACGGATTGAACTTGCCTATGCTGTTCCATGCATTACCGCCCTCAACGAATGCAAGACCGTAAATGATGGTTGAATTCTCCATAAGCAACGGATAGCGCAGCTCGGCTGCCATACGTGTATATGCATAACCGTCTGAATACGGGGTAAGCGCACCGTTATCATAACCGCGCAGGCCCACAATCTCGGTAGCATACGTGTAGGAGCCTCCACTCATACCGTCACCACCTACGTAGAAGGTCTCAAACGGTGATTTCTTGTACTTGTTGTAATGACCCAGCAGACCTATGTCAAAACGTGTCATCAGCACCAGACGTCTCTTGACACCATTGGTGAGTGATGTATAGGTGCGGCTACGGAACTTCCACTTGTTGTACTCAATCCACTTGTGCTTGTCCTGCAGTTCCTGCTGATAGGTGGCCGATGTGGAGTTGGTGGCCAGATGCTCATAATCCTTTCCGTCCCACAAAGAGTAAGGAGGAGTGAAATATACCGAGAAGGCAAATTCCGAACCCGTACGCGGGAATATGGGATGGTCAACGGTACTGCGGCTCAACGTCAGACCAAGGTTGATGTTGTTACAGGTTCCGTTATTGATAAGGAAGTATGACCACTGCTTAAGTTTGTATCGGGTGTATGACAACTCCGAGTAGAATGAGAAGTAATGGTCAGGCCACTTAAGACGCTTACCCCAACCTATGCTGGCACCCAGCATGGTGATGTACTTGTCCGGGTCATAGTATGACTCATAGTTGTCATAGTATCCGCCGTTACCGTAGTAGTTTCCGTATCCATACATGTACTGGTACATGTTCTGATAGTAGGCGGAATTATAATAGTTACTGCTTATGTCAGTCTGCTTTGAATAGTACATACCCACGGAGAGTGTGTTGGGGCGCTTGCCTCCAAACCACGGGTCAATGAACGATACACTGTATGAGTGGTAGTAGCGGCCGTTGGACTGGGCGCTGATGGAGAATGTCTGACCGTCACCCTGCGGAATGAACATACGGTAGTTGTCACTCTTGTGGAACAGGTTGTACATGGAAAAGTTGGTGAACTTAAGCGCTGCACGTCCTATAGCACCTGTCTGACCCCAACCGAACGACACCTCAACCTGGTCATTACCCTTGGACTCAAGCTGCCAGTCAATATCTACCGTTCCGTTCTGCGGATCAGGTATAACCTGGGGATTGATGGTGGTCTGCTCAAAGTGACCCATATTGGCAACTGAACGGTATGAGCTTTCCAGTGCGTCATAAGAGAATATATCACCCGGACGGGTGTAAAGCTCACGGCGTACCACGTTCTCATATACACGGTCGTTGCCGTGAATGAGCACACGGTTTATGGACGCCTGCTTACCCTCGGCTATACGGATATCCAGGTCAATGGAGTCACCTATGATGTTGGCCTCAACGGGATTGAGCTGTAGTGATACGTAACCGTTGTTGTAATACATCTTGCCTATGGCATCCTCATCGTCACGTGTACGCTGCTGTATCTTCTTCTGGTTATATACATCGCCACGCTTCATGCCCAGCATGGATGAGAGCTGGTCATTGGTATAGACGGTATTACCTACAAAGTTGATGTTTCTCAGATAGTACTTGCCACCCTCGTCAACGGTTATCCAAATGTCAACCGTGTTGTCCTCAGGATTTGACGATACGCTGTCCTTGACAATATATGCGTCACGGTAACCCATCTCAAAGTACTTGTCAACAATCTTGTCCTTATCGGCCAGGTACTCATCGGCCACGAACTTCTTGGAACGGAAGAACTCACTGAGCTTACCCTTCTCATTGGTTTTCTTCATTATTCGCTTGATGGCCTTGTCGGAGAGTACCTCATTTCCGTCCAGATGGATTACGCTGACCTTGACCTTCTCTTTCTTGTCAATGTAAACGTCCAGATAAACCAGTCCGTCCTCATCGGCCTCAGAGCGCTGCTGCACACGTACCTCGGCATCCTTGTAACCTTTCTCGTCAAAATAGTTGCGTATAAGTTTCTCGGAGCGGTTCAATCCGTTCTGGGTAATCTGGCTTCCGGCAATCATTCCTATCTTGTCCTCAAGCTCGGAGGCCTCACCCTTGCGCACGCCGTGAAACACCACCTCCTTTACCTTGGGGTTCTTTTCAAGTGACATCTCCAGCCATATCCTGTCGCCGGCTGTCTTGAGAGCCTTGATCTGCACGTTGGCAAACAGACCTGTATCCCACAGACGCTTCATGGCCTGTCTTGTTTCAGGGCCCGGAACAGCTATGCGGGAGCCTACCGAGAGTCCTGACATGGCAAGCAGGGTCTTTTGGTTGTTCTCCTCAATACCTGTTACTATGATATCGGCTATCTCATATCTTTTGGGAGTACCGGAATAGAGTATCACGGGATTCTCCTGTTCGGCCGCTGTGTCATCAGTCTGTGCAGCCAGCGGCAGGGCAAACAGCGCTGACAGCAAAAAGAAAACGGAATATCTGATCTTTGTTCTCATCATCATTTTGAATCGTGTTTTCCGGCTACCTGCGCACCTGTCAATCCAAAGCGGCGCTCACGCTGCTGGTATGTCCAGATGGCTTTACAAAGCTCTTCCTTGTTGAAATCGGGCCAGAATGTATCGCAAAAATAGAGTTCGGTGTATGCCGACTGCCACAGCAGGTAGTTGCTCAGTCTTATCTCACCGCCGGTACGTATAAGCAGGTCGGGGTCCGGCATGAAACTGGTGTTCATGGCACCCGATACCATATCCTCATCAATCTGCTCAGGGGTTATCTCACCCTTGACTGCACGCTGGGCAAGCATTCGGGCGGCACGGGTTATCTCCCAGCGGGATGAGTAACTCAGGGCCAGAACCATGCAGGAGCGGTCAAAATCCTTGGTATGCTCCATGCACTCGTTCAGCTTGGACTGTATGGGGGCAGGCAGTCTCTCTATATCGCCTATCACGCGGAAACGCACCTGGTTGCGGGTAAACACCTCCTCCTCAATGTTCTTGAACAGAAGTCCCATCAGAGCCGTCACCTCCTGCTCCGGACGTTTCCAGTTCTCGGTTGAGAAGGTGTATAGTGTCAGGTACTTTATTCCCAGTTCCACAGCATTCTCCATTATCTTGCGCACAACCTCCACACCGCGGATATGTCCCTCGGTGCGCTGCTTGCCACGCTGCTCCGCCCATCGGCCGTTTCCATCCATTATGATGGCCACGTGCTGCGGAATACGGTTCATGTCCAACTGCTCCTGATATGTCATACTCAATTCTTATTCTTCATTACAATGACAAGGACGTTTGAATACGTCAAAAGTAACATACAGCATGGTAAAGCTGTAGCTGTCCTTGTTCTTTATGCCTTTTCCCTTGATGAGGAACGGATTGGCCATTGAAGCCGATGTATCTGCACCCACATCAAGCCTGTCAGAGGTAGAGAACCTCATGGACCACTCCAGTCCCAGGTTGACACGCTCTGAGAGTTTATATCTGATGCCTAATCCCACAGGGAAATTGGCAGCAAAATCATTCTGTGCCGGTTTGGGAACAAATGACGCCCCTATTCCCAGCAAGCCGTAGGGAGCAAGCCTTCGCGTGCCGTCCCAACCGGCCATCCCGTAACCGCAGAACCCCCATTCCACCTGAACGCCCAGGTCATATACCGTGCGGCTGAACTTTACCGCGTCACCCGGCATGGCACCAAAGGCGTTTTCCGATGAGCCCGATATACCGGCAGCAGCAAGATTGCCCTTCAATGCAAAACGCGGATTGACGTTATATCTTGCTATGATTGACGCCACACCGTTGGTGTTACGGTACAGACGGTTGTTGGCATCGCCCATATAGAAACTTCCGCCTCCTCCCAGACCTATCTCCATGAGATAACCGTCATCCTGCGCCCGCACAAGCGTGCAGCACAGCAGCATCACGGTGAGAACCGGAATTTTCAATATAGACCTGGTCATCTGCCCCGTTTGTCCAATCTTGTTATTGCTCCGCGCCACATACGGCCGTCAGAGGTCATTATCCAAATGGCACCCAGCCTGTCAACAGCGTATGAGAACGCACCCTGATAACCCTTGAAACCGTCAGGCAGCTGCATGTATTGGTTCCATGAGTAATAGTCACCCACATAGGAGTCACACTCATACCAGGTAATGCCATTGTCATTTGACTGACGCAGGAATGTTGCATCGGCTCCGAATGCAAAAAGACAGTCGTCATAGCGTATGAACGAGAGATTTTCCATTACGGGCAGTCTCCACTGCGTTTTTGCAGGAGCATCTATCTGTGTCCAGACTGAATCGGTTGAGTTAATGGTCCAGACTGAGGCATACAGGCTGTCCTTGCCCGGTGCCACAAGCACTGACCTTAGGATTGACTTGTTGGTCAGGAGCGGGTAGTCAACAGATACGGCTGCGGAATCCGGGAATCCTGCAGGAGCCTTGCCCTGTACCTTCCATGCGGACATATCGGAAGTGCTTATTATGCTGCTGTCCGGAGTGACGGCCCACACAATGCTGCTGCCGCTGCCGTTTCCTATAACGCTCTTTACACCATCCTTTACGGCACTCCAGCTCTTTCCGTCAGATGAACCGTACAACGATGTACCGAACACGGCATATAGCTTTCCGCCCAGTGAGACAACGTTACCGCCCCACGCACTGCCGTCAGGAACACCCGTCAGCGCTACGGGAGCGCTCCATGTGCCGGCTGTTATATCCCTGCCAGATACTGAGAGCTTGCCGGAACCGTCATAGCCAAAGTTATAGACCGTATCATTTGCAATGGCCGCATACGGCTTATCCAACGCCCTGAAGCCCGTGCTGTCTTTCTGTCTCCAGAGGAGTGAATCAGGAAAGACCGTGTGCACGTTAAGCTTGACAGAGTAGTCTCTCATATATGAACCGTCCGATGAAAGCACACTGAATACAACCGGACGTGTAAAGTCTATGGAGTCATAGCCAGACCAGAGATATTTGTTTTCGGGGTCATCGGAATAACTGTAGATTAACGTACCTATGCCGCTCACAGAGGTTGTCACACCACTGACTCTTGATCCGTATGCCAATGAATCAGTGTTGTAGATCCTGTTATTGATCTGGTCAATGGTCATTGCATAATTGACTCCGGAGCCCTTGATGTATATAATCGTGTCATGGCCTTGGGCAGTCTTCTCATGAAAACGGACCTTATAGTAGCCCACCACAAACGATGTTATAGCAGCCTGAGGCGTGGTCTCCTTCTTGATATCATCCATACAGGAAACTGTTGACGCCAGCACACAAGCAAGCGTAACGGCTGAAAGTATTCTTCTCATTCTCATTTCACTAATCCGCGCAAATTTAACAACAAAATCCGTAGGGGCGTGTGTAATAATGTTGTTTTATATTAAAGATTGGGCATATAACCCATTATTTTGTAACTTCGCGGCATTGAAAACTATAAACATCTATCGCATTATGGACAACATAAAGAGTCAAGTTGCAAGAGAACTCCTCAGAATAGAAGCAGTAAAGGTTCAGCCTGACGCTCCCTTTACATGGGCATCTGGCTGGAAGTCACCGTTCTACTGTGACAACCGCAAGGCACTCTCATTTCCGGAGGTAAGGACACTGGTCCGCGACTCTCTCTGCACAGTCATCACACATGAATTCCCTGATTTTGACGTAATAGCCGGCGTGGCCACAGGCGCAATCGCCCAGGGCGCACTCGTTGCAGACCGCATGGGCAAGCCCTTTGTCTATGTACGCTCGGCACCAAAGGATCACGGACTGGCCAACCTCATTGAGGGTTACCTGGAGCCCGGCAGCCGCGTAATGGTGGTTGAGGATCTGGTATCAACCGGACTGAGCAGCCTCAAGGCAGTGGATGCACTGCGTAACGCAGGTTGTGAGGTTGTAGGCATGGCCGCATCGTTCACCTACGGATTCCCCGTAGCCGAGGAGGCTTTCCAAAAGGCCGGAGTCAAGCTGGAGACACTTACTGACTACCATGCCATGCTGGAGGCCGCACTCACATCAGGTTACATCAAGGTTGAGAGCCTGCCCACTCTTGATGAGTGGAGAAAGAACCCGTCAGAATGGGGCAAATAATACGATGAAAAGGATAGAAAGCAACGTAAAGCAGATCCCGTATTCACAGGAATCGGTCTATGCAAAGGTCTCTGATTTGAGCAATCTCCGTGACCTTATTGACCGCATCCCTGAAAAGGACCGCAAGATCAACGCCACCGATTTTGTGTGCACCCCTGACAGCGTGAGCTGCAGCGTACCTCCCGTTGGAAAGGTTGAGATTGCAATAGCATCACGTGAACCTTACAAGTGCGTCAAGATGGAGACCGTCAGTTCACCCATCAGACTCATCATGTGGATTCAGATTGTAGGATTGACGGATTCAACCTGCAAGATAAAGATTACCGTTGATGCCGATATAAACGCTTTTATGGCCAAGATGGTAGAAAAGCCTCTTACCGAGGCCGTGGATAAACTTGCCGATGCTCTGGCATCGGTGCCTTACTAAATCATAACTGGAAATGAAACCTATCTGGGACAAGGGTAAACCCGTAAATGAACTTATTCAGAAGTACACCGTTGGACGTGACCGTGAGATGGACCTCATGCTTGCCAAGTATGACGTGCAGGGATCACTGGCACACATAACCATGCTGGAGTCAATAGGTCTGCTTGAGGCCGATGAGCTCAAGGCTCTCTCTGCCGGACTGAAAGACCTGATCCCAGTCATTGAACGCGGTGAGTTTGTGATTGAGGACGGAGTGGAGGATGTTCACTCACAGGTTGAACTCATGCTCACACGCCAGCTTGGCGACATGGGCAAGAAGATACACAGCGGCCGTTCACGCAATGACCAGGTGCTGGTTGACCTTAAGCTGTTTACCCGTGACCGTCTGCGCGGCATAGTAAG
>Ga0310786_10007309_pt1 | contig 14444 bp, 12 predicted proteins | sample AusTroGonzalo_MG_FD_203881 | JGI IMG/M metagenome (GOLD analysis project Ga0310786, IMG submission 203881) | Bovine rumen microbial communities from tropical cattle in Woodstock, Queensland, Australia - Gonzalo_03 (v2) (version 2) | ecosystem: Host-associated > Mammals > Digestive system >... | reverse complement strand
ATTCAACCTGCTGGAACTGGCGAAGGCTGCCGGTGCTACCTTCTGCGCAAGAGCTACCACCTTCCATGTACCGGTGATGGTAGACGTAATCGCCAAGGGCATCGCCCACAAAGGTTTCTCCATCATTGAATGTGTATCGGCCTGCCCGATCAACTTCGGCCGGCAGAACAAAGCGGGAACCGCGGCGAAGATGATGGAATGGCAGCGTGACCACGGCGTGATGAAGGCGGCCTGGGACAAGATGGACGATGAGAAGAGAGCGGAAGCCATCGCGGCCGGGAAGTTCCCCATCGGCGTACTGTTTGAAACCAACGAAGTGCAGGAATATACGGAAGCGTATGATGAAGTCATCCGGCGCGCACAGGGAGGGAAATGATCATGAAACATAATTTTAGATTTTCCGGAACCGGCGGCCAGGGGCTGATCACAGCCGGTATCATTTTGGCGGAAGCGGCAATTCTGGACGGCAAGGAAGCCATCCAGTCCCAGTCCTACGGGCCGGAAGCCCGGGGCGGTTCTTCCAAAGCGGAAGCTATCATCTCTGACGACAAGATTTACTTTGGCCGGGTTACCTGCCCGGACGTGCTGCTGGCCATGAGTCAGGAAGCAGCGAACAAATATACCCATGACTGTGGGAAGGACAGCATTGTCATCACTGATTCCCTGTTTGTTAAAGAAGTGCCGGGAACCTACAAAGAGCGGATCGACCTGCCCATCACTCATACGGCCATCGAGGCCTGCGGCAAATCCTTATTCGCCAATATCGTGGCCTTAGGCGCGGTGAATGCGCTGACCCGCTGCGTATCGGAAGAAGCGCTGGAAAAGGCTGTATTGAACCGCGTTCCCAAAGGAACGGAAGAAGCAAACAAAAAAGCTTTGCTGGCCGGCAAAGAACTGATTACAAAACGGTAAATAGCAAATTAAAAACTGTCATCCTGCTGAAAAGACAGGGTGACAGTTTTATTTTGTCTGTTTATAGCCTTTTAAATCAGAAAGCTGTATCTTTATAAATTACAACATTGCGTTAATCACTTTTTCCGATTAATTAAATCGTTCAGCGACCGTTCACGCAGCACGTTTTTTAAGACTTTTCCCGTATTATTCCGAGGAAGCTGGTCACAGAAGATAAATTCTTTGGGAACTTTATAAGCGGCTACTTTTGAAAGCAGATATTTACGAATCATTCGCTTATCCTTCGCACAACCGTCTTCCGGTACAATGTAAGCGCAGATTGCCTGCCCCCGCAGCTTATCCGGAATACCGATAATCGCGGCTTCCTTAATATCAGGATGAGCCGCCAGCACCTCTTCCACCTCGCGGGGATACACGTTTTCACCGCTGCTGATGATCATGTCCTTCAGCCGGTCAACAATAAATATCCAGCCGTCTTCGTCCTGATACACCAGATCTTCCGTATGCAACCAGCCATTCCGCATCGTCCAGGCCGTTTCCTTTGGCCGGTTCCAATAGCCCAGCATCACGTTGGGACCTTTCACGCACAGTTCACCTACTGCCCCGACCGGCACTTCGTTGAAATTCTCGTCCACCACCTTCACTTTCACATGGGGAATAGCCGCCCCGATGGAACCCTGTTTGTTCTTATTCATGCGGTTAAACGTAACGACCGGTGAAGCCTCAGATAAGCCATATCCTTCCATAACATGCCGACCGAATTTTTTCGCGAACGCATCATATAGCACAAGGGGGAGCGCCGCGCCACCGCTGACAAACAGCGTAAAGTTAGCCAGATCTTCCGCTTCCGCTCCTTTTACAAACAGCTGGTACATGGTGGGTACGCCGCACATGGTATTGATGCGGTATTTTTTGATCAGGTTCATGGCATCGCTGAACTGATAGGTTTCCTGCACAACCTGGGTAGCGCCTACGTACAGATTGCAGCAAACCGAACAGATCCAGCCGAAGCAATGATACATGGGCAACACACACAATGCGATGTCATCCTCACGCATCGGCGTAAGAGACATGAAGTCCTGGGTGTTGTGCACGATATTTCCCTGGCTCAGCATAGCGCCTTTGGGACGTCCCGTCGTTCCGGAAGTATAGATGATAGCCGCCGGCGTCATTTCATTCATTTTATACTCTACCAGCTCCACACCTGCGGGCGCTGCCAGATCTTCAAAGGTAAACTGTTTCACTCCCTGCTCCCAGCCCAGATCCAGTAAGGCCTGGTCAATATCCAACCGGCTTTTCGTGACCAGGATCTTCATCCCTGTATCCTTGACGATGTAGGCTATTTCCGGCGCGATGAGCTGGAAATTGAAGGGCACGACGATAGCTCCCGCTTTTACCACTGCAAAATACGCAGCCACAAAATCCGGGGAATTCTTGCTGAACAGACCGACCCGGTCTCCCTGTTTCACACCCTGGGCCTGGAGAAAGATTGCCCATTCTTTAACCTTTTTACGAAACTCGCCATAGGTCGTAATCTCGTCTTTAAAAATAAACGCTGTTTTATTATCCGGATGCTTTTGATAAATCTCATTTAATAACATAAATGTACCTCACTTCATTTATATATATTTATTTTTATAATTTTACTAAAAATCCGGATTCTTGTAAACCTCGCAGCCATCCACAAAGGTCCGTAAAATCTTGAAATCTTCGGTAAATACAGTAATATCCGCCGCTGCGCCGGGACTCAGGCTGCCGATTTTTTCAAACAGCCCCAGCTCCTGGGCCTGGTTCTCCGTAACCATCCGGACAACCTCCGGAACCGTCGCTCCCGTGTTTTTTCGGAAATTGGCCATAGCACTGTTTAAGGTAACAATGCTTCCGGCCAGCGTCCCGTCTGCCAGCCGCGACGCACCCTCTTTAACATATACTGTCTGGCCTCCCAGTTCGGAAACACCGTCCGGCAGACCGCAGGCCCGCATGGAATCGGTAATCAGTTCAAGCCCTTCTGCTCCTTTTGCGCGGTAAATCAGCCGCTGCACCGCCGGATGCACATGCAGGTTATCCGCAATCAACTCACAGGTAACGCCTGTATCAAGGGCTGCGCCCAGCAGGCCGGGCTGCCGGTGGTGCAAGCCCGTCATGGCATTGCACAGATGTGTAACATGAGAAGCTCCGGCCTCAACCGCCCGCAGCGCTGTATCATAGCCGGCCGCGCTGTGGCCTAACGAAACGATGATGTTATGCGTTTTGCACTGTCTCATAAAAGACTGCAGACGTTCCGGTTCCTGCTCCAACGTTTCCGGGGCCAGTGCAACGACTTTGACCACATCGGCAAAATCCTGAATCAGTGTAAAATCCGCCGGAACAATATATTCTTCCTTCTGGGCCCCCTTATATGCGCTGCTGATAAACGGCCCTTCCAGATACGCGCCCAGGATTTTGGCGCCCGGCAGCAGACAACGATCCGGGATAGCCGTTGCATACGCCGGAGCCTCTGTCGATACGGAAGGTTCATGCTTTTCATCCCGGCGCCGGGTGATCAGCGTCATGTTTTCGCGGATACGTGCCAGAGCCTTCTGTATTTCCGACGCATCACCGGTCATTGTCGTCGGCAAAAAAGACGTGACACCGGTCTGTGTCAAAAAATGGCTCATAACCGCCAATGTATCTTCTTCAGCGTCCATCGTGTCGGCCCCTGCGCAACCATGGATATGAAGATTAATAAAGCCCGGCGACACATACGCGCCGCTGGCATCGGTCAGCGTCAGCGGCTTTCCCTGCCAACATTTCCCATTTTTCCATGCCACATTCAACGTTTCACGTGAAACAATGCCCGTTACTTTTTTTTCAAACAAAAGGACGCAGCCGTCCAAAATTTTATCGTGCAGTACGATACGCCCGTTAATAATTGCATGCATGATAGTAAGCTCCAGAAACGCTATTTTTTGAAATCACCGATTGCGCAAATCAGTACGACAGCCATAAAACAAACCAATAATTCTAAACATTCGTTTTTATTTTCTTTCATTATAGCACAAAAATCATGCCTTGTTAAAGGCGCGTCCTTAGACAGTTACTTAATATTCTACTCACTCTAATTTTTACATTTACAAGCAGAATTCAAAGTTTTATAATATATTTGAGTATTAATATAGAAAAATAGTTTATTTTATAATTACCAACCTGCCAAGGGGTAACTAAAATGCATTCCATCCGTATAAAAATTACCGCAATGACTATTGCGGGGATTTTGACCAGCTTTCTGGCTTTCAGTATAATCGGGTCACTCACACTCGGAAAAGAAAGTGACAGAAGCTCGGTAAAAACGATGAATCTGCTAAGTCAAAATGCAGAGAAAACGGCCGATGTGCGTCTCAACAGTCTGAAAACAGCAGTAGATATAACTGCCCATATTGCCGGTAACTCGCTTTCTTCTGTTAACTTGAAAGATTTCGGCGTAACAGCCGCGTCTGTCGATATAACAGGTCGCACACCGGAACAAATAAAAAAGCTGGACGCCTTTATGGAAAAACATTGCAAAGAAGTACAGCAGGCTTTCGGCAACATCGCTGATTATACCAGTGGCATTGTAAGCTATTACTACTTTATAAATCCGGAGATCTGTACGTCGGAACCAGGTTTTTTCTATTCAAAAATCGGCAAATCATCCTTTGTCAAAAATCATTCATTGATCACTTCCCGTCCGGATCCTCTTGACAAAGAGAACAGCGCCTGGTATTACGAACCGGTAACGCAGGGCAGGGCCTGCTGGGTAGGCCCTTACAAAGCCCATCTTCTGGGAAGACTTCCCACAGTTTCCTATGTTATACCAATCTATAATTACGGAGTGCTGATTGGCGTGCTGGGCATGGATACACTGTTTTACAGCATAACCTCCCCGATCCAGTCTATGCGGGTCTACGATTCCGGCTTCGCCTTCCTGCTTAGTGACAAAGGCCGGATCATTTACCATCCAACCGTATCCGCAGGCAAGACATTGGAAGAAATCAGCAGCGACCTCAGCCCGGCCATGTTCCAGGCTCCGAACAATGGAGATAACCTGATTCGCTATAACGTTGACGGGCAACAAAGGCAGCTTTCGTTTACCACGCTGTCCAACGGAATGAAGCTGGCAGTTACAGCGCCGACCACGGAAATCTTTGCCTCACTCTGGCAGTCGACCCGCTTTATCTTGTTGGCAGCCATCGCTATCCTTGCCGCATTTATCCTAGCCACCCTGTTTATCGCGGGAGCACTGACAAAACCCTTGCTGCAGCTTGCCAACGCATCCCAGAAACTGGCTGCCGGCAATTTCGACGCGGAGCTGGACTATGAAGGCGATGACGAAGTGGGCATTGTGACCGCATCCTTCCGGCAGATGCGGGACCGTCTGAAGTTGTATATCAGCGACCTGAACAGCCGGGCCTATTCGGATGCCCTGACGGGAATCAAGAACAAAGGAGCCTTTGATATTTATATCGGACGCCTGAATAACAGCATTCATATGGGTGCGAACAACGACTGTCCGGAGTTTGCCATTGTCATGTTTGACTGCAACTGGCTGAAACAAATCAATGACGCATACGGCCACGAACGGGGCGATATCTATTTGCGCACAGCCAGCCGTGCTATCTGCCAGACATTTCTCCACAGCCCGGTGTTCCGGCTGGGCGGGGATGAGTTTGCCGCCCTGCTTCAGGGAACGGATTATAAGCACCGGGAAGAACTGCTGCAGGACTTTGATAAAAAAGCAGAGGAATCCGCCGCAGCGGATTCCAATCCCTGGGAAAAAGTAGATGTAGCCAGGGGGATCGCTGAATTCCAGCCGGGAGTAGATACAGGCGCAGAACAGGTTCTGCGTCGCGCGGACGAGCAAATGTACAAAAACAAAAAGCAGCTTAAACTTACGGAAACACCGCCTCTTCCTGCTTAGAAGTATAACAAAAATCTTTCAAACATCTCCTTATGAAAACGGCAAAAAGCCGGGGCTTATCCTTAAAAGGGATACGCTCCGGCTAATTTATTTTGTCATATTACTAACTTTTCTATTTTGCTTTCTTCAACATATAAAGCGGGTCGATATTCTCCCCGTCTACAAACACTTCAAAATGCAGGTGGGGTCCCGTACTGTACCCGGTACTGCCCACAAAACCGATGATCTCGCCCTTACGTACCTGCTGCCCCGTCGTTACGGAGATGCCGCTCATATGTCCGTAGGCGCTTTCATAACCGTTGCCGTGACGGATTTTAACGAACTGCCCGTAGCCGCCGTTCCAGCCGGCCATCTCCACCGTTCCCATAGCCGCGGCGTATACCGGCGTACCGATATCCACTGCGATATCCAGGCCGGGATGCCAGTCAAAACCGCCGTTGATGGGACCCGTCCGACCTCCGTAATAGGAACTGATGACACCGCCGTCCGTGGGCCACAGGTCCGGTAAAATAGAAAGCCGATTGTTCCGCCCTTCAATAATCGTCAGCAACTCATGCATGTTTTTCTTCTGACGGTCGATTTGGGCCGTCAGATTTTTATTCTGGGCCGCGGCCACATCCAGCATGGTGATATCCGCACCGGGCCCGCCCTTGCCGCTGTAAGCCGGGTCTGTTGACTTAGCGCCCGGCGTTGTCCCGATGGAATCCAGGTTACTGGTAAACTCCCTGTCGCCGCTGTTCTGGATCACCGCGCGGCGCAACTTTGTTTCCAGCGTATGGATCTCGCTCATATCCCGCAGCATTTTTTCATTATCTTCCAGCAGTGACTGGAGTTTTGCCTCCTGTTCCGCTTTATGATCAAGATATTCCTGATACGCCGTCTTATCAATTTTGGAATAATGATACTGCCAGCCATAAAACCCGGCAGCTCCGGCCAGCGTCACCACTGCAAGGACGCAAAGGCAGGTCAGCTTCACGGCCTTCTTGCGGGCAATGGCTAAAACTTTCGTCTCCCCGTCACTTTGGGGAATCGTCAGCACAAGCTGCGGTTCCTCAGTTACAGCAGACGAATCCGTTTTCATTTTTGTTTCTGTTATGTTTCTATCTTCCATATTGTTCCCCATCATTCTTTAAACACGCCCAGCTTCTGCCCGATCAACAAGATACGGTTTCCCAGATACGGCAGACTCTCCAAATCTTCTTTTGTAAGACCACCGATTGCCGTTAGCACCACGCCGTATACAACGGCGGCAACCGGTACACACAAAAGCAGGACCCAGCCTCCCAGGGCGGACGCCGTATACAGGACCCCTTCCACCGCGGCACCCATAACCACGGCAGCAAGCAGCGGCTTTACCACACCCGGTAATGACAATTTATATCCGGTCAGCTTATAAATAAAATACATATTAATCAGCGCCGCCACACCGAAATCTGCCACCGTAGCTATGGCAGAGCCGCGGATCCCCAGCCAGGGGATCGCTGTCAGCGTCCAATTCAGGCAGACTTTAACCACACAGGCAACGATCATGTTCATGACAGGGATACCGGTTCGCCCCATACCCTGCAGGACCGCCGTACTGACCTGGTGCATGCCCAGGAGTACGATACCGATGCTCATAGCCTGGATGGCAGGCGCGGCGCCAGGGGCGTTATAAATCAGCCCGGCCACCTTTTCCGCCAGACAGAACAGTCCCATAAAGCAGGGGAATGTCACGATCATGGCAACGCGGAACGCAATGCCGGTCTTGTGACGGATATTTTCCTGTCCCCCCAACGCACGGGCTTCCGAAATGGCAGGCACCAGGCTGATGGCCAGCGCTGCTGTGAATATGGTAGAAAGATTGACCAACGGTACCGCCATACCGGTCAGATACCCAAACAATTCCGTCGAATGGCGCACGTCAAAGCCGGCAGCTTCCAAACGCTGGGGCACGATGAGCAGATCCAGATTGGCCACGATGGGAAGCATCAGGCTGGTAAGGGAAACAGGCAACGCCAGCTTCAGGAGACGCGCAATGATGGAAGAAGATGTTTCCTGTACCGCATCCGCCTTTTGCAGGCTCTGCTTCGCTTTCAGGTCCTTTTTCAGCCGATGGTAAAAAAACATCAGCACCAGCAGCGCGCAGAACGCGCCGGCGCCGGCACCCATACTGGCACCGCCGGCCGCTGCCGCAAGGCCATGCGGCAGGAAATACGACGCGAAAAACAGCATCGTCACAACCCGTACCAGCTGTTCCGTAATCTCGGAACAGGCGGTAGGCGTCATAATCTGCCACCCTTGCAGATAGCCCCGGAAACTGGCCAGAAACGTTACAAAAAATACAGCCGGGGCCAGTGCAATAATAGAATAATAGGCCCGGGCATCCCTAATAAACCTCCAGTCTATCAGTTTCTGTGCGCCTAAGAACAGCGCCAGGGAAAACAGTAGCCCTGTTACGAACAGCAGGCGCAGAGTAACATGGAACACCCGTTCCGCGCCCCTGAAATCGTTTTGCGCTACCTTTTCCGCCGTCACGATAGAAATCGCCACCGGTATGCCGGCCGAAGAAACCGTGATCGCCATCAGATAAATGGGAAATCCCATCTGGTACAGGCCAATCCCTTCCCCGCCCAGCACACGGCTCAACAATATCCAGTTCAGCGCGCCGATGACCTTGACTACGATACTGGAAATCGTCAAGATCAGCGTGCCTTTTAGAAAGCTGTTATCGCTTTTCATTCACTTCTCCTTAAAAATGCAAACAAAACTACATTATAATATTATCCTTTTTATCTGCTTTTGACAAGCGTTTCATTCAGCGTTTTCAAAAATCGTTAACAAGTTATGCACGTTAGTTCACAATTTGTTTCGTTGACACGGTTTTCCGGTAATGTTATACTTTCTGTGCAAGGAACGGTAGCATCCGTACCAAAAATAAATTCTTTAAATATAAAGATTCGGAGGTAATCATCATGAAAAAATTCGTTTGTTCTGTTTGCGGCTATGTGTATGAAGGAACCGAACCCCCGGCTCAGTGCCCGCAGTGCAAAGCCCCCGCTTCCAAATTTGTAGAGCAGGCCGGCGACATGACCTGGGCTGCCGAACATGTAGTAGGCGTAGCCGCTGATGTTCCCGAAGATATCAAAACCGACCTGCGCGCCAACTTCAACGGCGAATGCACCGAAGTAGGCATGTACCTGGCTATGGCCCGCGTGGCGTTCCGGGAAGGCTATCCGGAAATCGGCCTGTACTGGGAAAAAGCCGCTTACGAAGAAGCGGAACATGCTGCCAAATTTGCGGAGCTGCTGGGCGAAGTCATTACCGACAGTACCAAAAAGAACCTGGAAATGCGTGTGGAAGCTGAAAACGGCGCCACCGCCGGCAAGACCGACTTGGCAAAACGCGCGAAAGCATTAAATCTGGACGCTATCCATGACACCGTTCATGAAATGGCCCGCGACGAAGCACGCCATGGCAAAGCCTTCAAAGGCCTGCTGGAACGTTATTTCAAATAATTTCAGAGACAATACAAAACCGGCTTTCCCGTTGGGGAAGCCGGTCTTTGATTTTTCTTGACAACCGCGTTACGGCTCATATATAATAGCTATGCTTACACCGGTAACGGTGTAAGCATACAGTACGTCGGGGCATAGCGCAGTTTGGTAGCGCACCTGCCTTGGGAGCAGGGGGTCGCAGGTTCGAATCCTGCTGCTCCGACCATTTGTTTTTAACAGAAAAAGAACTGAACGAAATTATAATCAGGTTTCGTCCAGTTCCTTTTTATTTTCTATACTTTTAATTTACACTTAACTTACGCCTTCAGCTCCAGCACTTCCTCCGCAATACGGGCCGCGTTCATGATGCAGTCCGGGCAGGGAGTCAGTACTTTCCCCGTATCCAGTCCCTTCAGTTCTTTGCATACCAGAGAATGGCACTGTTCCTGGAATTTATTGACGATCTCTTCCGCCAGCTTATAGGTTTCCAGCTTGCTGTCCGGGGCTTCCATGTTCCCCGTGCTGCGCTTCATACCGGCCAGCACGCAGGCGCCGCTCAATGCGCCGCAGGTTGCCAGGGTGCCGCCCATGCCTTTTCCTAAACCTTCCGTCACCTTGAACATGGTGGCTTCATCCAGCCCCACCAGATCCGCGTAGGTGCAGGCCACGGACTGCGCACAGTTGTAACCCTTGTCATGACGTACGATGGTCTCTTTTACTCTTGTCATACCGATTCCTCCTCATACTGCTTTTATCAAGTAATGTATTTAAAAAAGGACTCCGCTTTTACCGACGCTGAACAATTCTTACAGCAAACTTGACAAACCATAGCGTTTCATGTATTATATCTTGTAGATTTTGGTTATCCAAAATTTTATGCGGGTGTAGTTTAGTGGTAAAACTCCAGCCTTCCAAGCTGATGTTGTGGGTTCGATTCCCATCGCCCGCTCCATTTTTGTTTAAAGAGACTTTCTGTAACGCAGGATGAAAATCTGGCGATTCCGACGCAGAAGGTCTTTTTTATTTTGCGGCTCTGCCGTTTTTCTGGTTTGTATCAATAAACTCCTGCACCAGATACCGGGGACGCCGCTTCACTTCCAGATAAATTTTCCCAACATATTCACCGATAATACCGATGGCCAGCAGGATCAGACCACCCAGCAGCCACAGTGAAATAATCAGGCTGGTCCAGCCCGCAATGGTCTGACCGGTAAAATGCCGGAACAGGGACCAGACCAACACAAGCCCGCTGACCAGGGAAATCCCCAGACCCAAATCCACAATGAACTTAATGGGCCTGGACGACAGGGAGGTAATTCCCTGCCAGGCAAAGGCAAACATCTTTTTCAGTGGGTACTTGCTCTCCCCAGCCAGCCGCTCTTTCCGCTTATAATATACGCAGTCATGCTTCAGCCCGATCATAGGGACGATGCCCCGCAGGAACAGGTTGACCTCCTGATACTCCCCAAAGGCCGCCAGCGCCTTCCTGTCCATGAGCCGGAAATCCGCGTGGTTGAAAATCACTTCCGCGCCCATGGCTTTCATAAAACGGTAAAAACCTTCCGCCGTAACCCGCTTGAGCCACGTATCCGTTTCCCGGTTATCCCGGACCCCGTATACGATATTGCAGCCTTCGTCAAATTTGTCCACCATGGCGTCTATGGCATTGATGTCGTCCTGCAGGTCCGCGTCCATGCTGATGGCGGTATCGCAGTAAGGCTGTACCGTCATGAGGCCGGCCAACACCGCATTCTGATGCCCTTCGTTATGGGCCAGACAGATGCCCGAATACACCGGATCCCGGTTACAGAGTTCCTGTATCATCTCCCAGGTACGGTCCCGGCTCCCGTCATTCACAAAACAGATTTTACTGTTTTGATGAATTTTTCTCTTTGCAATTAAATCTGATATTTTATTTTTAAGTTTTTCCGCTGAATCCGGCAACACTTCCTGTTCATTATAACAGGGGATCACCATGTACAGCACGGTTTCTGAAGACATACTCTGTTTTATCCTCGTTTCCGGTTTCTGCTACCTGCTCTTATAGATACAGATACCCGCTTTGTTTTCCAGCAACTCCCAATTTTCGCCGCCCATTTTTTCTTTCATTTTCTTGTACATGTGCTCGCGCATCACAATATATTTCGGGCGTGGGTCTTGTTTCACGGCGTCCAGCGATTTCTCACTGTTGACATCCGCTTCAATGCCCGGAATATCTGTATACAACATGAAGCCCGGGCGCAGGAATCTGTCAACATACAGTACCCGCGACGTATCCTTCTCTGTTGACACATAAGTCTGCGCAATGGTCTTTACACTGAACCGGTCCTGGATCTGCGGCATCATCACGCCAAAAGCCATGATCATGGTCACCAGGCCCGTCACCACATGGAGCCAAGCCGCGGTTTCCACATTACAGTATTTTTTCAAAGCAAGCAAAATCGCCGCACCCAGCACAAGAGTAACTACTCCCAACAGCATGCCTGTCATGGCAATCTCCGGCATCTGGCGGCCGCCGACAATCCAGGCAACGCCCATCAGCAGATACATGACAAAAGTCCCTGCCACCCAGCCGGACTGATATTTTCCGTTGTCACAGGTCATCCGCTCAATATTCCAGCCGATAATCATGGACAGGGCCGGCAGCAGCACCAGCATGTAAGAAACCTGCTTGGTTTTGGCGATGGAGAAGAAAATAAATACAAAAATCCACCATACCTGCAGGAACAACAGCTTCGTACTTTCCTGCCCCAAACTTTTCGTAACAGCATCTTTAACGGATTTCAGCAGGACGCCGGTCCAGGGGAACAGCCCTAGGATAATGACGGGAAGGTAATACCACCAATGTACCCGGTTAGGATGAAGCGGCGCGGCAAAGCGGCTGATGTTATGGAACCCGATAAATTCATAAATAAAGTCCATGCCGTGATTCTGGTACATGAACAAATACCAGGGCAGCCCTACCGCTGCCACCAGAATCAGGCCGGGAATCACATGCATATGCAGCAACCGTCCCAGACGGCGGGTAACCAGCAGATACAAAAAGACGATCGCGCCGGGAAACACCACCCCGATCGGTCCTTTCGTCATCACCGCAAACCCACAGAACAAATACATCAACCAGTATTTTTCATGCATAAAGCAGAGCAGCGCCCCCGTCATAAAGAACAGCAGCGTGGTATCCGTCACCGAGGCCTTGCCCATATACATGATCATGACCGTGGTCCCCATGACCAGGCCGGACCAGAAGCCGGCCCTGGCGTTGAACTGCCGGGAGGCGGAAAGGGTGGTCATTAAAACCGCCCCGATGGCCATCAGGCAGGCAGGGATGCGCGCCGCGAACTCGGAAAACCCGCCGAACAGTTTCAGCGAACCTACCAGCAGCCAGTAAAAAATCGGTGGCTTGTCATACCAGTATTCATTGTAAATACGGGGAGAAAGGTATTCGTTAAAACGGATCATTTCTTTTGCCGTTTCCGCGTATACCGGTTCGTCAGGGTCCAACAGCGCCACCCCGTCGATACCGAACAAAATATTAAATCCCACGATAACCAACAAAAGAACGATTGCTTTGACAGGTAATTGGTTCATTATCGCATCTCCGTGAAAATATAAACATTATTATAATGTTTTAGCATATTTGATTTATTATATCACATGAACCCGTGAATAAGAAAGAAAAAGGAAACATTCACCTGTTTTTTATTGACATTTTCGTTTGTCGCCTTGCATTTAACAAAAAATATGATATAATGATGTCTGCAAATTACATGGTCCAGTAGCCCAGTTGGATAGAGCAACGGCCTTCTAAGCCGTGGGTCGGGGGTTCGAATCCCTCCTGGATCACCAAAAAAGAAACCAGTCCCCATGCAGTTTTCTACCACATGGGGACTGGTTATATTTCTATTGACTAATAATAATTTTAATATAAAATACTTTATGGAAATAGCTTGACAATTGTAATAGGAAAGGCGGAACAAAAATGAACAGAAACTTTATGAAACGGGTTTTCACGTTCCTGCTGCTGTCCGCAGCGATGGTGCTGGTTACGTCTGTTTCACAGGCATCCGGCACGGAAACGCCCGCCGAAACGGTCGGGTCTTTTGAGATTGTCACGCTTCGCCTCAGCGGCATGCGGTTTACCAGCGAGTACGAAGTTGTAATGAACGGTGAGAATGCCGAGGTCGTGAAATACGAAATACGGTACCGGAAAGAGGAGGGACGGGTGCGGGAGCCCGTCAGCAAAGCGGTGTGCGACGCCGGCAGGGTGCTGACGCTGCTGAACGAATGCGAACTGATTTCGTGGGACGGTTTTCACGGCGCCCACCCGAAAGATGTCAGGGACGGAATCATGTTCTCGCTGAAGGCCACCGTCAACGGCGGCAGGAACATAACGGCGGACGGCTCGGAGAATTTCCCGGACCATTTCAGGGAATTGTGGAAAGGGCTGGACGCCATACTGCGCGGCCAGAACGGATAATTTCTGACCGTATTCCGCTTCTTTACCACCGGGGCGGAATTTTTTCATACACGCCCACGATATACATGGTAGCGCTGCCTTTTGCCAGCATTTCGTCCTCGTCGCTGTATACTTTCACTTCCGTAAAAACCACATGGTCGGTCTTGCGGACCACGCTTGCTTCCGCGAAAACCGTATGACCGACTTTCACATTGCTCATAAACGACGTGGTCAGGTTCAGGGTACAGACCTTGCAGCCCACGGTCCAGCAGACGATACCGCCTGCCGAATCGATCAGCGTCTGCAGCGCTCCGCCGTGGACATAGCCAAAGGGATTTGTGATTTCTTCTCTCACTGGCATGCTGGCCTTCACCCAGCCGCAGTCCGCGTCTTCCAAGGTAAGGCCGCAATATTTTATGAACGTGCTTCCCTCAAATTTTTTCAACAGCTGCAGGCATTCCGCTTTATCCATGATGCAGCCTCCCCTTTCCGGAACAACTTTACTTTTACGTACCGAAATAATAATCTAAACTTATTATCTGGCTTTATTATAACATGAAACATACCTTCTTCGTTACATCTTTGTACAGCGGTAAAAATTTAACGTATTTCCGATTATAAAAATTGTGCTATAATGAATTAGTGAAATTCAGCAGACTGG
>Ga0310786_10007308_pt1 | contig 14445 bp, 20 predicted proteins | sample AusTroGonzalo_MG_FD_203881 | JGI IMG/M metagenome (GOLD analysis project Ga0310786, IMG submission 203881) | Bovine rumen microbial communities from tropical cattle in Woodstock, Queensland, Australia - Gonzalo_03 (v2) (version 2) | ecosystem: Host-associated > Mammals > Digestive system >... | reverse complement strand
AAATACTTCGCAGACCGCATTGAACCAAGCGACAAATTGATCGTCCTTTTAAACGAGGCCAAATCTCGAACCGAAGATGATTTTATTAAATTATTAGAACAGTATATGACACTCAATAGTAGCGACGCTAGAGAGAAAGCAAAAAAATTATACACCAAGTGGGTACACTAAATGAAATACTGGACGGAATACACCGGCCACGATCCTCAATGTGTAAAAAAGATAGACAATACTATTTATACATTTGACATCGAATCGACCTCTTACCTCATCCTAGATAACCAAATCCTGCCAGCCAACGCATACGAGGAACTCGACCAAAAGGATAAAGATCGTTCCATCAAGCAGGCAACGATGTATATATGGCAATTATCTATTAATGCAGATGTCTATTATGGCCGGACGTGGAACGAACTATCCCAATTCCTATCCCTCATCGAATCCTACAGCCCCAAGAAAAAAATAATCTTCGTCCATAACCTATCATTTGAATTTCAATTCCTACGCACTCAATTTAAAATAAAATCCGTAACCTCTCGCAAATCCCGTAAAGTAATGCAGGCCGAACTCGAAGATTTTAACATTACGTTCCGCTGTTCCCTGTATATGACTAACTGTTCCCTCGAACATCTGCCAAAATTATTTAATCTGCCAGTAGATAAAAAAGTGGGCGATCTCGATTATACCAAACTTCGCCATTCTAAAACTGTATTAACAGATAAAGAATTAGGTTACTGTGAGTACGACTGCCTCGTAGTTTATGAATATATCAAAATGGAACTTCAAACCTATAAACGGGTAGATCGTATACCATTAACCTCAACCGGCCAAGTCCGCAGAGAATTACACGAGAAATTAGATAAAGATAGAAAATATCGCCACGAGGTGCAAGATATGTATAACATCAAACCTAGTGTGTATAATTTATTAGTTCAAGCATTTGCCGGCGGTTATACACACGCAAATTACATTTATGCAGATGAGGTATTAAAAGACATCGATTCATACGATGAAACTTCTGCATATCCATATGTAATGTGTACAGAGAAATTTCCATCATCGATATTTACAGAATGTAATATTAAAACAGTCGATGATATGTTACCGAGTATGGCCTATCTATTAAAGATAAAATTTCATAATATTAAATGCAAGTATTTTAATAATTTCATATCGGCCAGTAAATGTTTAAATATAAAAAAGCACCGTATAGATAATGGCCGTATTATTGAGGCCGAAGAAATTGAAATAGTTTTAACCGATGTAGATTTTAAATTTATTGTAGATACTTATAATATAGAATGGTATGAAATTGAATCGGCATACTGTTCTACATATAAATATCTGCCAATTAAATTTATTAATTTTATTCTCGATAAATATGTGAATAAAACTCAATTTAAAGGCGTTGCTGGTAAAGAATTGGAGTACGCCAAAGAGAAAAGTAAATTTAATTCATTGTATGGAATGACAGTAACCAATATGATCCGTGATGAAGTAGATTACGATAACACTTTTGGATGGAACGAGAGGGAACTCACTAACACCGAAATTTACGATAAATTAACCGATGAAAAAGAAAAAGGATTTTTAAATTTTGCGTGGGGTGTGTGGGTTACTGCTTACGCTAGAAATAATCTACTCCGTAGAGTGATAGATCTAGACGATAAAGTGGTATATTGCGATACAGATTCAATAAAAGTTTATGCAGGCTATGATAAATCTATATTTGATAATTATAATAAATCAGTTGCAGATAAAATTAAAAATGTGGCCTCGATTCTAAACATACCTTATGAAAAATATAATCCTGTGGATGTAAAAGGTAAATCACATCTTCTAGGTGAATTTACATACGAGGGCAGATACGATAAATTTATTACTCAAGGTGCTAAAAAATACTGTGTAGAAAAAGATGGAGAAATTGAAATTACTGTTTCCGGTGTGCCAAAATCCGGTGCTAAATGTTTAACCTCGGTAGATGAGTTTAGAGATGATTTAATATTCGATTACAAGACCACTAATAAATTAACTGCTATGTATAATGATGATGAAATTCCTATTGACATTTTAGACCTAAAAGGTGTAAAATATAAAGTAGAAGATAAAAGCGGTGTATGCCTGATACCGTGCAGTTATAGATTAGGTAAGGCATACGAATACGCAGATCTTCTAACAGATAACAGTTCTAAACGGAGTATATTCAATGATCAAGGAATCTAAAAAATACTGTGAAATACAGACTAAATTAAAAAATATCATTTATGCAAAACATCCTGAATATATATCCGAATCTACAAAAAAATTATGGATAGCACAGGCTATAGGATATTTAGAGGCTGTTAATGATCAGAAATATAAATTATTAAGGGATTATGTAAAGTGAGTGATATAGAATTTATACGCAAATTTTCAAAGATTACAGTAAAGGGTGCTTGCGACCAAGCAGGCGTAAATAAATCTAATATATGGAGTGATAAGGCCAAAGAAGATAATATCAAAGCAGTAAAGAAAATATTAATAATATCAATGTTAAATCTATTAAAGGATGATATAGAAAATGCCCAAAACAACATTTAGTAAATCTCAATTTTTAGATATACATAGAATATTAATGCGAGAAAAAATGTTACCCTGTGATAAAATTGGATGTTATTACGATGTTTTTAATAGCGGTAAAGTATTATATAGTATTATTAGATTTGTTAAAGGTGAAAAACAACTTGATATTGGGTTTGTTACTAAAACCGTACCTAAAGTTGATAAATTAGAAAAACAATTATATGAATATTTTGGAGGTAAATAATGAAAACTAAACTCTCACGCCGTAAATTACATATTATTAAAAAGATGGTTACAAATTATGATTTCGATAATCTGACAGTTTCACCTAGTATATTAGATCCATTAAATTTTTATACTATTAGATTTTATCGCAAGCGTCATATTGTATTCGATATTGATTTTAAAGACAGTACAGATTACTGTTTAACTTGTATTACGAATCAGTTAAAGAAATATTTTAAAGTGGATTTTATTATATGATGAGATTAAAAGGAATTTCTAAAAAAGAGTGTTTACAAATTAAAATTTTAGAGGGCGATGGTTCTATGGATGAACCATTTAATCTGTCAGTTTATTATGTATTGTTAGGTGAACACGGAGAGAAATTAAAATTACTAGCAGTAGATGATAATCAAGGTTTAGAAATACTTGATGATGGAGATTTATAATGAGCAAGACCATTATTAAATGGGTAGGCCGGAGATTATATAAAATTTATTTCGACCACCCCTATACTTTATCCGAAGTTAAAAATAAAGTAGTAGAGATGGGTTATGAATTAATCAATGTAGAATATTTTAGAGATATGCCGGTTGCTTTAGTATCGAAAGGTAAAATGTGGTATGTCTAATCAGAAAATAACACATTACTCGATGGATCGTATCGACCTTGAAAATGCCGATTTTAATTTAATATGGGGTGAAAAAGGTAACGGTAAATCATATCAAGTAAAGCATAAAAAAGGTGTTATAAAATATCTCAAAACCGGAAAGCGTTTTATTTATCTTCGTAGATGGAAAGAAGAAATAACCACAGAAAAAGTTGAGCAATATTTTGCCGATGTGGATGTTTTTAAACTAACAGACGGCCAATATAACTGTATTACAATGTATCGTAAACAGTTATTTTTATCTAATTATGATATAGATAAATGTAAAACTACACGTGGTGAAAAAATTGGTTATGTAATGGCACTCTCTACCGAGCAGAATTATTCAGGATGTTCATATCTAGATGTGGAAGATATTATATTCGAGGAATTTATGTCTAGAAATGAGTATATCCACGATGAATCGAATAAGTTAATGTTTTTATATTCCACCGTGGATCGCAAAAGACATATTGTAAGGCTATGGTTATGCGGTAATACTGTGTCGAGGGTATGTCCATATATTCAAGACTGGGATCTTCATAAAATAATTTCAGAACAGAAACAGGGAACTATTGTAACAAAGATGATTTCTACCGGTTCATTTGATAAAGATACTGGTAAAGAAATATTTATTAAACTCGCTATTGAATATTGTGCAAGTACCGGAACTTCATCTTATGTAATCGGTTCTGCTAAAAATATGATTAATGGTGGTGGATGGCAGACAGAACCACAGCCTCAACTACCAAAATCATTAAAAGAATATACATCAACTTTTAGATTTATGTTCCTTTATAAATCATTTAAATTTAAATGTGATTATTTAATGGATAATGAAAACGGCGATGTATGCTGGTTTATCTCTCCCTATAAAGGTAAAATAAACGATAAAACGATAGTGTTTAGCGATATAATAAAAGTATCACCATATTGGCAACGTGATATATATAACACGAACTTTAATAATCAAAGACTAAACGATGTCTTTAAAACATTCCGTGAATCTAGTATCTTTTATTCGTCCGATCTATGTGGAACTGATTTTAAACAGGTAATAGATTTTACAATTAAAAAATAATAAGGAGTAATATGGATAGAACATCTACAGCAATACTGGTTAAAGGTATTAAACTAGATAAACAGTATAATAATATTATTAATTATACTGAATCGCAGATGGTTACACTCTGTGAAACTAATAAAGTATATAAGACCACTAACTGTTCATTTTTAAGAAATGACCGAGCGATGGAACTAGAAGTTCCATACGCTACTGCGATGCAGGCTAACTATTTAGCATTTAAAAATAATGATTATGGTAATAAATGGTATTTTGCTTTTATTGATAAAGTGGAATATGTATCCGAACAAACATCAAGGATTCATTATACAATAGACGAATGTTCAACTTGGCGAGATTACTGGCAAATTAAGCAGTCATTCGTAGTACGTGAACACGTCAACGATGATACGGTAGGGTTACATACCGTGCCGGAGGGTTTGGATCTTGGCGATTACCAAATTGTAGATATGCGTTATGCTAGTCTTTATGAACCATCTCAAGGCGAACTCGCATTTTGTCCTACATTCTGCGTTACAAAATATCCATCATCTTTTGACCGTCTTGGCGATGATGGTAGAATTAAAGGCGATCTCGGTTATATGGGCGGTGTATTTTCATCATTAAAATTTTTTGCAGTTACCACTTATGGTGGTGCAGAAGAAGTTATAAAAGCATATGAAGAAGATTCCGGAGTTTCAACCGATGCAATTCTTAATATATATATGGTTCCGAGAAATTGTGTAAATACTTCAGTAACTTTACCATCACATTATCATCCAACCGGTAAAGATATTTCATTATATCCACTATATAATTATTTTGAAAGTGATAGTAATTCTATTCAAGAACCGGCAGTTCTCGCAGGTAATTACACACCTGTTAATAAAAAATTATTAACGTGGCCATTTTCATATTTTTACGCTACTAATAATGAGGGCGAAACAGTCGATTATAGATGGGAAGATTTCCCTATTGAAACGATTAGTTCAAATACTGCACGAACCGCAACCTATACTAAATATATCGTACCATCCACTTCGATTTCTGCTAAACTTGTATTTGATAAATATAAGGATCATACATCCACGGTAGATTATCCTACTAAAATGCCGGTTTATGGTATTTCATTTGGCAAGATTCCAGTATGTGCTTGGACTACAGATGTTTATACGAACTGGCTAACTCAAAACGGTACTAACGTGGCATTGGATTTCTTAAAGGCCGGAACCGGTATCGCTATCGGTGCAGTTGCAGGTATGGCATCCGGTGGCCTCGGTGCATTGGCAATTGGTGGTGCAGTTGCAACAGGTGCTAATACAATATTTGGTGCAGTACAAAAAGATACAGAAATGAGTAAAATTCCGCCGCAGTCGCACGGCGATATTAACACAGGAGATTATAACTTCGCATTTAACCGTAATATTATTCAGTTCTATATGATGTCTATCCGTCCTGAATATAGTGCTATTATCGATAAATTCTTTTCATTAAAAGGTTATAAGGTAAACACCGTAAAAACACCAAATGAAACCGGACGAAGAAATTGGAATTATGTGCAGATCGCAGATAGTGAGGCGATAGGATTTACTAAAACAGGATCAAACGTAATTTCTGTACCGTCTGAATCGATGGATATTATTAATAACGTTTATCGTAAAGGCGTTACAATTTGGCATAATCACGATAATATCGGTGATTATAGTCTAAATAATGATATAATAGTAACACCGTAATATAATTGCCAAATTTTACCAAAATCCGCAAAATTGCAAAAATATAACAAAAATCCGGCCTTATGGCCGGATTTTTTGATTATTAACTTCTAACCTTGTATATTTCCATACTAGCAGGGTTATTATTCATATAATCTTTAATCTGTTCATTAATCAAGTTAGCAATTAAACTATGACCTTGACTGTTAAAATGAATAGCATTAAAGTACCCATTATATGCTGTATGATAGCCGGATGATCTTACAATATCAAGATTAGTATTAACTACAGGGCAACTATATTTTGTAGCAATATCTGAAATTGCCTCATTAGTTGTAGGTGTAGAACTGTGATTTCTAAATGTATTTAAAAGTATCACTTTAGTATTATTTAATGATTTAATTTTACCAATAATTTTACCGTAATTGCCAGTATTAGTGTTAGCAAATTGAGTATAATCATCGCCTGCACAGTCAGTTGCGACTGTATCTGTCAAACCATCATTAGTACCTAACCACACAATATACAAACAATTTTCATCTACAATATCATCTTTGTATCTATTCCACCATTCACTAGCATTATAACCACCGTGTGCAATAATAGAGTAATTATCAATATTCCAAATTTTAGATAGGTATCTTTCAATGTTGAAATAGTTTAGATATGATGAAGATTCGCTTGTGTAAGTTGAACCATTAGTTAAGCTATCGCCAATAAATACAACCTTATCAAATGCACCAATTGCACAGTTATTTGGATTAGTTACATTGGAAACACCAAAGTTTTGGTTACTTTCATATACTTTAAAAGTATTAGGTGCAAGATGAGATCCCCAAAGGTTAATATACAAAGTATTAGAGTTATTAGCCATTATTTCATATTCACCCTGACAAGGCGAACCATAAGTACCACTACCATTAGGGTAAATACAACCATTATCTTGGTAACATAGAGGTACAGTATCACCAAAACAGGTTACAATACGATATTTATGGCCTGCTTTTGGATTAAAACTATAACAAGATCTTGGTGTAGAGGCTACTAATTCACCTGTTGCACTCATATATTTATTTGGTGTTAATGTGAGAGAATTAGTAATATCAGTATATTCATTAGTTAAACTATCATAACTATTTAATGCTGACTCGATAACACCAATAAATGGTGATGTGTAATTTTTACTGTTATTTACAAATACTGTACCACCATTACCTATAAATACATACGGACCTTCGTGGTTACCACTACCAGTAGAAGTGGATACACCATAACCTAAAACAACTGCTTGTCTAGCCGAACCTGATGTTAAAACATCTACTAGATACATAGCACCTTTTATAGTTTTGAACGACCAAGTTTCATAATTTTCTAAGGCAGTTGCCACCATAGCAGTTGTTATATAGTAATCATCTGTGTGCGTAACATATTCAGCATTTGTAATATTAGTAAAGGCAATACCTTGATATTTTCTAATATTATCACCAATATTTGAGAATGTTCTACCTGTAAAGGAAATTCTACCATCAGCAAGTTCAGCATCTCCAGTAGTAGATCCATCATCAAGTGAGCTAAATGTATCCATTCTAGCAATAAGTTGATCAATGTTGGTATTTTGTGCATTAATAGAAGTATTTACGCTGGTTTTGAAATTAGCAATATCAGTATTGGTTTGAGTTTTAAAGTTATCAATAACAGCGTTTTGTTCTTGTACCATTGTAGTTACTTGATTGAAATACGTATCAATAAGTTCCTGTAGTACGCCGCTTTCGGCCATTTCATCAAGTTTATTATCAATTTCTTCTTGTACATCAAGATTATCAAAATAATTATTTACATAATCATTTAATGCGTTAAATCTATTAATAACATCTACTTGACTTTCAGTTACATTATTAACCTGATCTTTAATAATATTTACATATTCAATTACCTTACACCATAGGCCGTAACTGTCGAGATCCTGAAAATCTTTCTCAATGAATGGGAAATTTTGAATCACGAATCTCTGAAACGGACGAAGTGGAGGAATTGGTTTTAAATTATTATCCATTTTAATCCTTTCTTTATGCTACTTGATAAAATAACTGTTCTAGATCTTCAAAAATCATAGAGTAGATATGCGTTTTATTTTTCAAAAACGTTTCATATACTCCGATCTTATCCGCAAGCGTGTGCGTTACTATTTCATTTTCTGAACCTGTAGCATTTGTGGCGGTTGTACTATGAGTTGCATTACTATTCTGATCGTAATTATATTCAGATACGTAACTGCCATCTTGCACTTGCGTAATTTTATTTTGCGGAGTGTTAGAAAATCTACGATCCGAAGTATCATTGATAGTACCATCAGATACTAATTGATTAGAATCAGATTTCATTAAACTACGAGAAGTAGATTCACCATCGAATAAACTCCATCCGTCTAACGCCTCGAACAGTTTATTATAAGTAGGCATTATTTCATTTAATCTAACGTTTAAAGCAATTTTAAATGCTGTTACTGTTTCGTAACCAATTCTTCGCATTATAAAATGGTTCAGAATCATACATTCAAAATCTTCTTTAGAAACTAAATTAGTAAGCGGATACTCGAAATCGAAAAATGCAGTACGTCCGGCCTTTGCTAGATCAGTAACTTTAACCGGTTCATCATTTGCAAAATTCACATATGATTTGAGTAGTGAATAGACCGTAGGTGGATCGCTATTCCATTGACTTAATTTCAATGGATTCGGTATCATCGGTAGGCCGAGAAACATCATCGGATACATCTTCATCCTTTCCGGTACTTGGTTCACCATCGTAATATTGAACTTCGATATCCAAGTTCCATTTATTATTAATTTCCTCAATAGCACGTTTACGTGGTTCAAAACGTGAATAGCGACTGGCGATAGTTCCCCCTTGACTTGCCACCATTTCGTCTATAATTACACGTTCCCTTTTTTGTTCTTGAATGTTGGCAACACCAATTAAACGATAAAATTCTGCCCATAGTTCCCTTAAATGTAAATCGATTTTATCAGTTACATATGGTGCAGGTGCTAGTACAGATTCAATATCGTTAATCTGTACACCCTCATATGCTACGACATTTTCAGTCATAGAATCGATTTCATTTAGAACACCTTTAACGGATAACTCTTTATCTTTTGGTGTTTTCCAAATTCTAGGGGTTCGCTGTTGAATTATATTTACATCTTCTGTGCGAACACATAATGAAATACGTTCGGCCATTTGGCATATATCAAGGTATAGCGGATAACGTCCGTTATTGTCATACATCAAAACATATTCACCTTGATTTAATATTCTACGGTATGAATTACTTCCATACACTTCTATACGGTTAGGCCTGCCATATACATCGAGAGTTCCTACAATATTATATGGTAAAGCAATAACCCCTAAAACATCATCATTAAAAAAGGCAATAGAGCCTTTACGTAATAAGATTTTATTGAGGAATGAAACATCTATAAAATTAGGCAAATTTTTAAACTCAAATACATTTTCTGCGAGTGTCATCATCTCACGGAAATACATAGAATAAGTTTTAAAATTGCTAATCTGTGTATTAATCATTCTTTTTTTCATAAAATCCTCTAGGTGGCTGTATAGCGTGATATTTTACTACCACGCTATACAGTAATTAATATTAAGCAGTAACAGTAATGCTTGCAGATCCACTTACAGAATTCTTGTAAATAGAAGTTGCAGTTACAGTTACGGCACCGCTAGGAACGCCCTGCGTGGTTGTAGCCTCTGCTACGACACCGGTTAGTACATCTGTAGTATTTACAGCCGGTTTACCGACACCGTACATACCGGCCTTTTCGGTAAAGGTAATAACACCTGATGAACTTGTAACCGTCCACTTGGCAGAATCGCTAAATAGATTCTTAATGGCGGTTGCCTGCTTGGTTGCACTATCTTCCTCTTCATCTGGAGTGTACTCGACATCATCAATTACGATGGTATCGGTGGTTGCAAGAGCCGTAGAAATAGTAACCGTGTAAACACCCTGTGTACCATTTCCATAAACGTGGCCTGCTGGAATCGTAAGAAGTCCACTATTATTAATGGTTGCTTTCTTACCCTCACGAGTTTCGCCATCGTGTGAAATAGACCATTGAACAGCCTTATTTGCAAAACCAGTAGTTGCAACGGTTGCAGATAACTGGAGTTTCTGACCTGCGGAAACAGATGCAGAAGATGGTGAAACGGTTACAGATGTAACATTTGGCGTTACATCTTTGGTGAACACCACGGCCTGCTTGAATGGAGAAGTAGAAATTACTTTCCACGTATGTAGCCAATGATTATTCTTCAATGTTTCAGGATTGAAGAAGTTCGTAGAACGTGTGCCGTTTACTGAACCATCGGCCATAGTGTCGAGAGAATAATCGTAATCTTGGAAGAACTCACGATCTACAATCACACAAGGAATTGCAGAAAGTGCTGTGAGTTCATCATCGGTAAATGGAATATATGCAGAACCAAGAAGTTCAGTCAGACGTGCTGTATCGTGTGAACCATAACCATCGATAAGAGCGAGATCCGTCTTGAATTTGGCCTCATCGATAAAGAATGAAGTAGCCAAAACATCGGTGGAAAGATCTGCCTCGAAATCGGTGTTAAGGATCATAATCTGATCAGCGAATGGAGTAGCAACACGAACACCGGCTGGGTTGTAATTTGGTGAACGGAACGTCATCTTATTAGAGATGTTCTTGATAAATGCAACACGCTGGCGTGGAGTCAATGAATTGTAACCATCAATTTCTACTGACGTGATAGTACCATCGAGAATCCTACGACAAAGCATATACTTATCGACAAGATACTTATCGTATTTATAGGCCTCGTAAAGAGAACCGATAATCTTCTCGATAAGATCCATAAGACCACCCTCGGTGTTAAATGCCATAGCCATCTGTTCATCGGAAGTAGTGGTTTTGTAGAACTTCTGATAATTAATCTCGTGGATGTAATTAAATACATTTGGTACAACATTTTCAAGGAAATGAGTAGCATTGTCTGCATAAGTATTGTAATCGTAAACATCGGCAATATCTACCATAAGTTCACGAACTGACTGACCGAAGTTAAGAGTACCACGGTTAGTAAACGCATCCCACGGATTATCCCAGTAATTACGATCAATTACTGTAAGACCGATGAGGTTAATGGTGTTAATGAAAGCATTTTTAAAGCGTTCATTAGACATAATCAATTTTCCGATAGGTGCAATGGATTGACCTTGAACCGGAAGATCGATTTCCGATGAGAGTTCAGGGGTTACATTAATAATGTAACTCATAAGTTCACTATCGGAATTTACTTTTAGAACTTTATTAAGTCCCATAATTAAATCTCCTTTATATCAATTACTTCTTCTTCTTTAGGTTCTTCGTCCTCTACTTCTTCCTCGGTTTTTTCTTCCTCGGCCTCTGTGGACATAAACCTTAATTTATACCGTTCTTTTAGATCGGCATAGTCAGCAGAAACTTTTTCGAGATCTGCTTTGAGTTTGGTTACTTCTTCTGATTCAGTATCCGAACTCGAAATGGAATCTGAAATATCTTCCATCATTTCGATTTGAGTATCATCATCGATGGTAAGACCTTTTTCTTCAGTCCATTTTTTGATAAATTCTTGGGCTGTAAGTTTAGCCATAGATTATTCTCCTTTCTGATTTAATAATATCATATATTGATTTATAATGGTAATAGTTATATAATATAATTATTCAGGTGGACATTAATAGTACAGTATTACCTCCCAGAATCTTATTTTGTGAGGAAATAAACACATCGATCAATAAAAGTAATTCATCAAAAATAAGGCCTTGAGGCCTTATTTTTGTCCTAGTTTTATGTAACTTCCTATTTAATTATATCATCTATTTCTTAATTTTCTAGCATATAATACCCACGGAAATTTACCACTTCTATATGCAGGGGTAGGTGGTACAGGTGGATTCCACGCATCATATCGCCACGCACCTAGAAAACCGGACATTGGTATATTATCAAGTTTAACTAATTCTACCCATCCGTAGTTCTGTGAGTACATATGTAAATAACCCGAACCATCATAATCTTCATCTGCAAAACCTGCGTGGCCATAATCACCGTCTGATATGATTACAATATCGCCCCTTTTTACATTTGCAAGTAATGGTATTTGAGTTAATCCATCTATTGTGTTAGCCTCTCTAGCCTCCTCGTTAATCCATCCCCATTTAACACCGTGATTAGTGGATGACGGATCAGACGGCGGATAAGTATAATAACGTGAACCAAGATGCGACCAAATCAGATTAATATAATCCCAACATTCACCATTGCCAATGCGTTGCCCCATCGTGGATGCTATAAATTCATAATAACTATTAAAGTTATACATTTATTCTCCATCATTGGTTATTTTAGCAATACCGAGAACACATCCTATAAATGTTTCAACTGCACCAAAAGTGGTTAAAATTGGTTCAATTGGTAGCCCCCAATTCCACGCAGAATTAAGACCACTAATTAAAGTAGCGACTGCCGGTAATACGATCCAGTTAAACCATCTTAATATTTCATATAATTTATGTGGTAATTTCATAATTAATCCTTTATCAAATTTTGCAAAAATTTAATTTGTTCATTTACTGCATTTTTAAACCAGTCAGGATATTTTGATTCTACCGGTTTATTTTTTTCTTCATAAACTTGATAATAATAATCAATACATTTATGGCCGGCATATTTAATATTATATAAATAATCAGGAAGTTGTTTATCTGTTATAGTTACTGAATAAACTTTTCCACTTCCGAAATCGGCAGATTTTGCACCGGAATTGTTTACATTCTGTTCAATACGATACCATTTACCATCATCGCCTTGAACTTCGAGCCAGCAATGACCATTTTTATCATATTTATTATCAGCAGAGCAGAGGCGATATGGATATTTTGATTTACCCCAGTAACCATCGAAATTATCAACCATTATAGATAATACTTCGTTACCGTTTCCAGTTTTACCCTGCCAATAACCGCCAACAATTAATACTAACCATTTTATTAACTGTGGACATTGACCTTTATAAATACCACCGTCATCACATACAAAAGTGCCGACTGCAGTATTGGCTATTTTAAAAAACGATTTCATTATTTGCCTTTCTTTAAATATTCAATGTCTTTAGAAATAGAGATCATCATCTTTTCAACACTTCCGAATTTTTCTGCATAATGATTATGTTCATCTAAACGTTTCTTTACTCCATCCAATTCATCAAATACACGGTTAAACATATCAGTTTGTTTTTGTTCACGTTCGATATTTTGACGGTATAGTTTGAGTAAAGAAATTATAAAGGTAAGTATTGCAATTGATATACTTATTATTTTTATAATTAGTTCTACCATAATTTCATTATACATTAAAATAAGGCCGTAAGGCCTTATTTTAATTACTTTTCAGGTTGAAGTGCCTGAAGTTCATCTCGAATTTTACCGGCCTCCTCTTGATACTTTTCTGTGAGTGAGATCTGATTTACGATAAGTTCGAGTTTCTTCTTAACAGTAGAGAACTGTGGTACAAGATTTGAATCAACCATCGGTTCAGTCTGATTAAATACAGTTAAAATAGTTTCAAAATCTTCTTTATTAAGCATTTTCTACCTCGATACGATCTTCATCGTCGATATCAATTTGATATTCTTTCATAGCACCGTTAGCGGTTTCGGTTAGGCCAACGAACTTAAACCAAATGTGTACACCGAGAGGGATTTCATTATCGATTTTGGAAGTGATATTCTTTTGACCGGTTACTTTGATTAGTTCACCGTCTAGTTTCTTGATGACGTAGATATACATTTCACCATATTTGGTAGTGAAATTCTCACGATCATAGAGATAACCCTCTAGTTCATCACCCTCTTTAATTTCACCCTTTTTATTCCAAGTCTTGAGATCGGCATATTTGCCTGCTTTTGACTCTAGAGTTTTTCTAGCCATTTTAATTTGTCCTTTCATTTAGTTTATTGTTATTAGGCTAGGGATAGTTATTCGTGTGGGCTTACTTCTAACTATCCCTTAACTATATATTACACCCATTATATTATATATGCAAGCACTTTTTTATACCTTTTATGTTTAGTTTTCCACAAAGTTCGGTATTTGTTCGGGATTACAGAGGTGAATTTGGCCGGTTTCATATTGTTGACGAATT